>ERZ773006.921-NODE-921-length-10943-cov-4.38878_pt1 | contig 10943 bp, 9 predicted proteins | sample MGYA00580843_ERZ773006 | MGnify/ENA primary metagenome ERZ773006 (study PRJEB29015, sample SAMEA2738011) | human oral metagenome | biome: human oral; feature: human-associated habitat; material: dental | place: China | collected 2052 ... | reverse complement strand
TTGGTCATTTTAACCTTTCAGGGCAATTAAATAAGAAAGAAGTAAAAGCTGGTGATCCTGTTTCTATTCGTGTTGTAGTTAGTGGAGCTGGAAATCTGAAGTTAATAAAACAACCTATTATTCAGATACCTAAGGGGTTTGAAAAATACGATGTTAAGATTACCGACAAGACACAATTAACAGAAAATGGAGTTGAAGGAAATATAATTTATGACCAAGTTATTGTTCCTCAACAAGAAGGAGTTGTCTCCATTCCTCCAGTTAAATTTGTTTATTATGATTTGGTTCAGCATAAGTATGTTACCCTTCAGACATCTCCGATGGAATTAAAGGTTATGCGAGGTGATGGTAGTTCTAAAGATATTTTATCAGTAGATTTACCTAATGAAGATATTTTACCTTTGAAGGTTGGGGATAGTGCATTGGATAAGGTAGGTCATTTCTTCTTTGGTTCTATTCCATATTATATTATTCTTTTGTTACTACTTGTTAGTGGATCTATTTTAGCTTATAAATATAGAGATCGTTTCGCTCATCGTGTTGATATGGTTTTAAAGCGAGGTAAAAATGCAAGTAGGATAGCTACTTCTCGCTTACATTCGGCTAATCTATTAAAGATGAAAGGGAGAAATATAGAGTTCTATGATGAAATCTTACAAGCACTTTGGGGCTATGTTAGTGATAAATTAAATCTCCCAGTCGAACAATTGTCACGTGATAATATTAGTGAGCAATTAACGGCTATTAATGTTCCTATGGAGGTTATAGACAAGTTCATTACGGCTATTGATGAATGTGAGTATGAGCGTTATGCTCCTGGAAATGAGAAAGGTAATATGCAAAAGACATTTGATGTAGCAATGGAAGCCATTTCAGATATGGAAGAAGCGATCAAAAAAGTAAAGGTTCAGAAGTCTAAGAATACTAATGTTCTTTCCTTTTTGATGATAGCTTTATTAGCTCTCCCTATCCATGCTTTCTCTCAAACTAAGTCAGATATTGACAAATTATATCAAAAGGGAAACTATGCACAAGCAGTAAAGGGATATGAAAAGTTATTAGAGCAAGGCGAGTCTGCGGCTTTATACTATAATTTAGGAAATTGTTATTATCGTCTCGATAATATACCTCATGCTGTACTAGCTTATGAACGTGCCCAACGTTTGTCTCCTAGTGATGATGACATTCGTTTTAATCTTCAATTGGCTCAATCAAAAACAATTGATAAGTTAACGCCAGAATCAGAAATGTTTTTCGTTACCTGGTATAAGGCACTTGTAAATCTATTGAGTGTAGATTGCTGGACTTATTTGAGTCTTATTTCTCTATTTCTGGCTTTATTATCTTTGGTGGTATATATTTTTGTAGAGAGAGAACGCCTACAGAAATTATCAAGAGGAACACTCCCTTTATTTTTTGTCCTGTTTATTCTTACCACATTCTTTGCTATCCAACAAGTATGTTTGTTAGATGCAAGTAATCATGGTATTATAATGTTACCATCAGCTGTAGTAAGAGAAACTCCTGATCAAAAGTCTAAAGAGATATTCATTCTTCATGAAGGATCTAAAGTAAAGATTATTGATCAAGGTTTGAGTAAATGGACAGGTGTTCAACTTAATGATGGACGACAAGGTTGGGTACAAACCTCTTGTATTGAAGCGATTTAATAAGTATATATATAAGTTTTATTAGTCATTAATTTTGTATGAATTTTGAAGCTTTACATACACTTGATAAGTGCGTACTACTTACTTTGAATGGAAGCCATAATTTGTTTCTAGACAACCTAGTCGTGACTTTGACTTCTGCCTATACGTGGATATTGTTGTATGGAGCTTTACTTTATTTAATTATAAAAAATAATGAAAATTGGTGGAAGATAATGCTTATAGTCGGTACCATAGGAATAGGATTATTGATTGTTGATGGTGTGAATCTTGGCATTGTAAAACCCCTTATAGCACGCCCACGCCCCTTAAATAGTCCTGAATTACAAGGAATCGTTCAATCAGCAAATGGTTATTATGCAAGCGGATATAGCTTTTTCTCTTCCCATACGGCAAATGCCTTTCTAATAGCTGTATTCTTTAGTTTATTAGTGCGTGATAAGATTTTTTCTTGTTTCATGTTCTTGTGGGCTATAATTGTATCATTAACTCGCCCATATTTGGGGGTACATTATCCTTCAGATATATGTTTTGGGGCAATTTTTGGAAGTGCAATTGCTATTCTCATTTATTTTTTATACCTTCGCATTTATATTCGATTCAGTGATAAGATTCATTACATTTCCACACGGTACACCCGCACAGGCTATAGCTTTGTAGATATAGACCTTGTGTTAACGGTACTTGTATTAACATTTATCTATACGGTATTCCGTGCTTTATTATTAATTTAAAAACTAAATGATGTCTGAAGATACAAAACATATTAGCATTTCTGATTACAACTATCCCCTCCCCGATGAGCGCATCGCCAAATTTCCGTTGACAGAGCGCGACCATAGTAAGTTATTGCTTTATAAGCATGGTGATGTATCGGAGGACATTTTTTATAATCTTCCTGAATATTTGCCTAAGGGTGCGTTGATGGTTTTCAATAATACGAAAGTCATTCAGGCACGTATGCACTTCCGCAAGGAGACGGGAGCACTCATAGAGGTGTTTCTTATGGAACCAGCACAGCCAACAGATTATGAATTGATGTTTCAAACAAATCATGAGTGTGCATGGCTTTGTATGGTTGGCAACCTTAAGAAGTGGAAGGAAGGTGCATTAAAGCGTGCATTTGAAATCAAAGGGCAGAAGCTGACACTTACAGCGACAATGGACCGCAGTAAGGTTCAAGAGCAAGCTGGTGGAACTAATCACTGGATTCAATTTGAGTGGGATAATACAAACATATCATTTGCTGAGATTCTTGAAGCCGTAGGTGAATTACCTATTCCTCCATATCTTAACCGTGCTACAGAGGAAAGTGATAAAGAAACTTATCAAACCGTATATTCAAAGATTAAAGGTTCAGTGGCAGCGCCTACAGCTGGACTTCACTTTACCGATAAAGTGCTGAAGGCTTTGGATGAGCATGGTGTTGATCGTGAGGAACTTACCCTTCATGTGGGGGCAGGAACTTTCAAGCCAGTAAAGAGTCATGAAATAGAAGGTCATAATATGCACACGGAGTTTATTATTGTACGTCGTCAGACGCTTATAAAGCTCTTAAAACATAAATGCCGAGCTATAGCTGTTGGCACTACTAGTGTTAGAACCCTGGAGAGCCTATATTATATGGGTGTAAAACTCGCATCTAACAATAATGCGACAGAGGATGATTTACATGTAAATCAATGGGAACCTTATGATTTACCTCATAATTCTGAGGGATTAGTCAAAGTCAATGGGAAGGTTATCTCTGTGGAAGAATCAATCCAAAATCTGTTGGATTATCTTGATAGAGATGGCTTAAATGCCCTCCATTCCAGTACTCAAATTATTATTGCTCCAGGTTATACTTATAAGATCGTAAAGGCATTGATAACAAACTTCCACCAACCACAATCAACTTTATTATTATTGGTTAGTGCGTTTGTCAAGGGTGATTGGCGTAAGATTTATGATTATGCACTTAGTCATGATTTTCGATTCTTGAGTTATGGTGATTCTTCATTACTGATACCATAAACTAATATTTATTCAAAAAAGAAAGTTAAGCAATGAAAATAGGAGACAAAGTTCGATTTCTTAGTGATACAGGTGGTGGATTTATTGCTGGTATTAAAGGAAAGATAGTGCTGGTAGAAGACGAAGATGGATTTCAGATACCAACCCCTATAAATGAGGTTGTTATCGTGGAAGATAGTGCTACTGATCGCGCAAAGATGCGTATTGATCAGCACCAGCGAGGGATGGAAGATGGTGAAGATAATCGGAGTATTAAGCAAAGATTAAGTACTTCTAGTGTTGATGATGAAGGCAATGAAGATTGGCGTAATGTTGATACAGATATTACGTTGGATGATGACCCTTCCCTCAATTTTGAAGCTCCAGTGAAAGAACGTGTAGGTGGAGACGAGTTATCCCTTTATCTTGCATTTGTTCCGCAAGACACAAAGGCTTTATCAACTTCAAATTTTAAGTCTTATCTTATTAATGATTCTAATTATTATGTTCATTTTTCTTATTTGATAAAGACGGAGGATAAATGGAATCTTAAAGCGGTTGGAGAGTTGGAACCTAATATGAAGTTATTGATAGAAAACTTCACTTTAGCCGATCTTAACGATATACTTCATGGTTGTATTCAGCTCCATGCATATAAGCGTGATAAGGTGTTTGAATTAAAGCCAACCTGTGATATTCAAGTTAATATTGACGCTGTAAAGTTTTACAAGTTAAACACATTCCGTGACAATCTCTTTTTTGATGAGCCCGCTTTAATCTATACATTGGTAGAGAATGATAAGTTAAAAGAAAATCAGATGGTCGAGGCTTTAAGAGTGAAGGAAGAAGCCATATCTAAAGCCTCATTAACCAGTCTCACCACTTCGAATCATTCGGAAGATGTAAAGATAGAGGAGAAGGCAAAAAAGCTCGCTAATCCTTACAAGTCGAAGAGCCCTCGTTTAGCAAAACAAATGCTTAATGACGATAAGATAGTGATAGATCTTCATGCGGATAAATTACTCGAAACTACTATTGGAATGTCATCAAGCGATATTCTTGAGTATCAGCTTGATACCTTTCGTCGTATTATAGAACAATATAAGAGTCAGAAAGGAAAGAAAATAATATTTATCCATGGAAAGGGTGAAGGAGTCTTGCGTCATGCACTTATTCATGAACTTAATTATAAGTATAAGCATTTTTCTTATCAGGATGCTTCCTTCCGAGAATATGGTTATGGAGCTACCCAAGTAACAATAAAATAATCAAACAAGCGCATTTATGAAATATGGTCTTATAAAGGTGGCTGCTGCTATTCCTTCTGTTAGAGTGGCAGATACTCAATTTAATCTTGCTGAGATTGAAAAGCAAATCGCTATAGCGGATGGGAAAGGCGTTGAGATTATAGCCTTTCCAGAACTATCTTTGACAGGATATTCTTGCCAGGATCTATTCCACCAGCAATTGCTTTTAGATAATGTTGAGCAAGCCATTTTATCTTTACTTGATTTCACTCGAAAGTTAGATATTATCACCATTGTAGGGGCACCAGTAGCTGTAGGTTCATTGCTTTTAAATTGTGCTTTGGTTATTCAGCAGGGTAAATTATTAGGTATAGTGGCTAAGACTTACCTTCCCAATTATAGCGAGTTTTATGAGAAGCGTTGGTTTGCGTCTTCTCAAGACCTTCGTCCTAAGCGGATCCACTTTGCTGGTCATCATATACTTGTGACGCCAGATATGCAAATTTTCCGCACTCCTCAAGGGGCGAAGTTTGGCATAGAAATATGTGAGGATGTATGGGCTCCAACCCCACCTAGTAATCATCTTACTTTGGCTGGAGCTGAAATTATCTTTAATCTTTCTGCCAGTGATGAGCTGCTAGGCAAGCATCGTTATTTAAAATCTCTCTTGTCTCAACAGAGTGCACGAACCATCTGTGGCTATGTTTATAGTGGATGTGGATTTGGAGAAAGCACGCAAGATGTTGTCTATGGAGGGAATGCCTTTGTCTATGAGAATGGCTTATTGTTAGAGCAGTCAAAGCGTTTTCATATAGAACCACAATTAGTTATCTCCGAGATTGATGTCGAAAGGTTAAGAGGTGAGCGTCGAACGAATAGCACCTTTGTTAATGCTCAACGTCCAACCGCCACAGGCCTATCGGGCATTAGTGGGCATTATGGCGAATTAGCATTAACCGTTGATTGTCAGTTACAGATATGTCCAGAGCGTGAGTTCTCTTTAACCCGCCAGTTCGAACAACACCCTTTCGTTCCTAGCACGGAAAACATGAAAGATGCTTGTGACGAGATCCTCAACATTCAGGTTAGCGGTTTGGCGAAACGTTTGGTTCACACGAACTGTAAGAGGATTATAGTTGGTATCAGTGGAGGATTAGATTCTACTTTAGCCTTACTGGTTGCTGTGAAGACTTTCGACACGTTGGGCTTCGATCGCAAAGACATAATAGGAGTAACGATGCCCGGCTTCGGTACAACTGATCGCACCTATCAAAACGCCATTACGCTCATGAAAGATCTTGGCGTTACGATTCGTGAGATCAACATAGCTTCATCCGTATTACAACACTTCAAGGATATTGAACATGATGCCAGTGTTCATGATGTGACTTATGAAAATTCGCAAGCTCGTGAGCGCACGCAAATATTGATGGATCTCAGTAATCAGCTAGGAGGCTTAGTCTTGGGAACAGGCGATCTCAGCGAGTTAGCTTTAGGCTGGTGCACTTATAATGGTGATCACATGAGTATGTATGCTGTCAATATGAGTGTGCCTAAGACGCTTACCCAATTCCTCGTTCGTTATGTGGCAGAGAGTGGGGTAGGCGAGAGTACCCGTCACACATTGATTGATATTGTTGACACTCCCATCTCTCCAGAGTTAACGCCTGCCGATGAAAAGGGAGATATTGCACAAAAGACGGAGGATATTGTGGGGCCTTACGAATTGCATGATTTCTTCCTTTATTATGTTCTTCGCTGTGGTTTCCGCCCCTCTAAAATCTACTGGTTAGCCCAAAATGCTTTCCATGATGTCTATGCCGATGGTGTAATTTTACATTGGTTACGCATTTTCTTCCGTCGATTCTTCTCACAGCAATTCAAGCGTTCCTGCTTGCCAGACGGTCCAAAGGTGGGCAGTGTAAGCCTCTCCCCACGTGGTGATTGGCGGATGCCTACGGATGCCATGTCGACAGATTGGCTCAATGAGTTGGAAGAACTAGTATGATAAGGAAGCTATTTTTGTTGATAGTATTACATTTGATTCCCCTATGCGTGTTGGCACAGGGGAATCCTTTAGTCCATATCCCAATTACAGAATTACTCCAGTACCAAGTCCAGAAGGGTAAGCACAATGCAACGCCTTATTCCTTTAGTAAATATGGACTTCGACAGATTCGGACAGAGCTTGTTGTCAATACCAGTGATTCACGCCAATTATGGGGATGGCACGTAACGCCAAATACTGATTTCGATCAATCTCGCCAACCACTTTATCGTATCTTTTCAAAAGTAGACAATAGTAGCATTGCTGTTATTGATGATAAAGCTGGGACACTGCAAATTATCTTTTGGGATAAAGCGTACTATCTATATTTCGCAAAAGACTTGCGTTCTCATGGCTTCTATTTACATCCCAAGAAACCATCTCAGAATATCCTTCGTTTCCTCCGTAAGGACTGCTCCGTTGGAGTAGACGTAACTGTATGGGTAGACATGTATGTCATGAGCTTCTTTTATATCTAACACCAATACGATTACTTCAAGAAAATACTAACCATTATTCTTCACGAAAGGGGCGCAAAATTAAAGACTTGCCCTCCCTGTCGCACACCCTCTCTAAGAGACGCAAAAAAGAGTTCGCGAAGAAGACAAAAATTGTCTTAGCAGAATCTGGAAAGACCCCTATTATCCTTCTGCTACCGGACCTGGAGACTCGGTTCCTTCTGCCTTCTTTTTCTCTTTCTTTCCCTGCTTTTCTTTCTTCTCCCTTGGTGTTACTTGATCATACGTCTTACATTGTGACAAATAGGAATCATCGTACTGTCAACGAACGTTATCTCTATGCTGACTTCTAACCACATAGTTTCACAAAGGAGACTGAACAAAATTATCCCCCGATTCACATCGAGGGATAACAACACAAACACAAAATAAAGCAGGATTCCCTGCATTACTGTCTATGAAAAATTCTATTTAGTTGATTATTAATGATTTTAATCTATTACATAACACCATCTGCCCTTAGCTTCTCTTGCCATTTCCATGCAGAGGCGAGAACATCAGATAGTGGAGTCTCTGCCTTCCAACCTAATACTGTATTGGCCTTGGTGCAGTCGCCCCAAATCTTCTCTATATCTCCTTCACGACGTGGACCAAACTTCCAATTAACCTTCACGCCTGTTGCTTTCTCGAATGTCTCAACAATCTCACGGGTTGTATTACCATGCCCCGTACCGATATTGAAATATTCTATGCTATCAGACTTCTTATCCAAGATACGTTTCATTGCTGCTACGTGTGCCTTTGCTAGGTCTACAACATAGATATAATCACGAATGCAAGTGCCATCAGGCGTGTTGTAATCGTTACCGAAGATGGTTAATTCTTTTCTAATTCCCATTGCTGTCTGCGTAACGAATGGAATCAAGTTGTTAGGAACGCCGTTAGGTAATTCACCAATCAATGCTGAAGAATGCGCACCGATTGGATTAAAATAACGCAAAACAATACTCTTGATATTTGCACCGCTATGAATATAGTCTAGGATTATCTGCTCGTTAATTTCCTTAGTGTTACCATAAGGAGAGGTTGCCTTTTGGTGTGGAGCATCTTCGGTTACTGGCAAATTCTCTGGATTTGGCTGACCATAAACGGTGCAAGAACTAGAGAAAATAATTCCTTCAACACCATATTCTGGCATTAATTCAAGTAAATTAACCAGTGAAACAATATTATTTCTGTAGTACATTAATGGTTTTTGTACGCTCTCCCCTACTGCTTTTGAGGCAGCAAAGTGGATAATACCTTCAATTTTAGGATACTTACGGAATACATTTTCTGTTGCTTTGCGATCACGAAGGTCTACCTGTTCAAAAGCAGGACGCACACCCGTTATCTTTTCAATACCATCTAATACCTCAGTCTTAGAGTTAGATAAGTCATCTACTATAACGACATCATAACCAGCTTCTATCAGTTCAACACTTGTATGAGAACCAATGAAACCAGTACCACCTGTAACAAGAATTGTTTGTTTCATTTGCTTTTTAGGATTACTTTCAGCCTTGGCTAGCCTTAACCAAGGCTGGTTGCAAAGATAACGCTTTTTTCATTATCAACAAAAAAAGAACGTAAAAAAAACGACTAGGTATTATAAAACAGAAAACTTTTCGTATATTTGCCTCCATAATAAATAAATATTATATCAACGATGAAAGTAGCCGAACAGACTCAGCAACAAATTGAACGTTTCTTAAAGAAAATCGCACAGAAATTCACAGCTAGTGATTGTAATATGTCTATGACTGATCTTCATTTACGCGCTTCTCAAGATAGTGGCGACCTGATGGCATTCGATGATAACGATAACGAAATTACTCGTTGTGTTATCGAAGAATGGATTGATAACAAGAGCGATAAATTTTATCCAGAGATAGCATTAGTACTACGTTCTGAGCTGAATCGTGTTAAAGATATAATAGAGAACCTTTCTATTATGAAGCCTTATAGCTTTGTCCTAGAAGATGATGATAAGAATTGTATAACGGAATTGTATCTTGTTGATGATGATTTAGGAATCATTGGCGGTGATCTTATGCAAGGACTAGACAAGGATTTAGATAGTTTCCTTCAAAATATTTTGGAAGAAGACGCATGAGACAGCTGCTCCTTACATCCTATTGCCTCTTATTATCATTCTTTCCTATAAGTATCTCCGCACAGAGACACGAGATTATCGATAATAATATTCGGTCATTGCAGGTCGTTGCTAATCAGAATTGGCTAACATTACCTATAATGTATCTAAACGGCGGCAAGATTAGTATTGATTTTGATGATCTTACGCATACTTATCGACGAATGACTTATAGCATAGAACATTGTGAAGCTGACTGGAAAACATCAGAAAATCTCTTTGATAGTGATATTGCCGACGGCTTTCTCAATGATAATTTAATAGACGATGTTAAAGAGTCTACCTTAACTAACACCTTATACACACATTATCATCTAGAAATTCCAAACAAGGATTGTCAACCAAAGATTTCCGGTAATTACAGATTAACGGTATTTGATGATAACAAAAAGCCTTTGCTTACAGCATGCTTTATGCTTATTGAGCCTGCCGAAAACGCGATGGGCGTTAAACTGAGAGTGACAACTCAAACGGATGCCACGATTAATGATGCAAATCAGCAGGTTGAAATGGCTGTAAATTATGGGAATTACATTGTTTCTAATCCACAACAACAAATTAAAACTGTTGTATTACAAAACCGTAACTGGTTAGATGCTAGATGGAATAGCAAACCACAATATGTAATGAATAATGGTTTACAATGGATTCATGATAAGGACTATATCTTTTGGGGAGGCAACGAATATCGTAAATTTGAGCTTCTTTCGACCGATGTTGCTTCTATGGGCATAGATCATGTAGCTTGGGATGGAAGTAATTTCCATGCTTATCCTTTTATCACAACACCATTACTAAATTATATCTATGAAGAGGATGCTGACGGTGCTTTCCTTATCCGTAATTCAAATAATATAGAAAGCAATACAACAAGTGACTATGCCATCACGCATTTCCAACTAAACGTGCCAGAACCTACTCCTTATCATATCTATTTAAACGGTGATTGGACTTACAGTCGCTTATTACCGCAATATGAAATGATCTATAACCCTACAAAGAAATGCTATGAAGCCGCCTTACCTTTAAAGTTGGGTTATTACAATTATCAATTCATAGCAGTAAATAATCAAGGGAAGTTAGTACCCTTTACTATTGATAATAGCCATTACCAAACAGAGAACAGCTATCAAGCTCTTATTTATTTCCGTCCACAAGGTGGAAGAACCGATAAGCTCGTAGGTTATAACAATATTAGATTTACAAGGAGATAAAAGGCAGACGACTTCTGCAAGTTTTTTGATGCAATGACAGCAAAATTCACGCTAAAACCTACCGGAAAAAGAAAATATCATCGAAATTCTACAATGTCAAAGGCAGAAGTTATGCTGA
>ERZ773006.916-NODE-916-length-10965-cov-3.30568_pt1 | contig 10965 bp, 8 predicted proteins | sample MGYA00580843_ERZ773006 | MGnify/ENA primary metagenome ERZ773006 (study PRJEB29015, sample SAMEA2738011) | human oral metagenome | biome: human oral; feature: human-associated habitat; material: dental | place: China | collected 2052 ... | reverse complement strand
TGACGCTTCCGGGCACGCCCTATGCCGTGCCCTTGCCGACAGCCCTAGCGCCGATCTCCGCAGCGCGCTTCCTGGCCGTCTCCTCGTCCTCGCCGAGCCACTTCATCCGATACTCCCACGCGTTGAGCGTGACGCCCACCTCGGCCATGTCCTGAGCCTTCTCTGCGGCAGTGTCCTGGACGATGCTGTCATCGTACTGGACATGCATGACGCCCTCCTCGGGGATGCTCTCGCCGAACGAGCGCGACACGCACATGACGGCCCTGGCGATGCCGACGAGCGCCTCCGTGAGCGCGTTCTCGTGCCTGCGGATGTTCCTCATGAGCGCCGAGTTGTCGGACGAGACCTCCGTCGCCGTCTTGTCATATCCGCGCGAATCGTCGAAGTCAAAGTACGAGATCCCAAACCCCGTCAGGTCGCCGAGCATCTGCAATGCCACGCGGAACGCTTCGGCCTGCGAGCCCGTTCGCAGGGCAGGTGCGAACTCCTGGATCGTATCCTCTGTGCTCATCACCTTGCGGAACACGGTGCAGTCCGTCTTGCCAAAGGGGATGGAGATCGTCTTGTCCCCGGACTTCTCTCGGTCGAACAGCACGTCCGAGAGGAACACCCGCATCTTGGACACGTCAATCTCGTTGATGAGCGCGTCGAAGGTGAGATCCACCGCCTGCACCGCATCTACCGCATCGGCGAACACCGATTGTCCGTACGGCGACATATCCACGCGAGTGTTGGTGACCGCAGGCTTGACGATGCCGAAGGTGGGCAACGGGCAACCCGTGTCGCAGACGGGAGTCACGCCCACCGGCGCGATTTCGTTCCCCTCATGGTCGAAGCACACGGTGGCGATCCTATAGGTGCCGTTGCCTTCCATGCCGAGAAGACCGTCCATGTTTGCAGGTGAAGGTGAAGGTGAAGATAAGGAAGGTGAAGAAGAGCCTGCCGAGAATCCCACATCCCCGCACAGGTGCATCTGCAACTGGTCAACAGCCTTCCCGCGATAGAACGCCCTGGTGACAAAAGCGCACTCGGTGATCCCGTCCTCGTCCCACGTCAGCGGAATCACCATTCGAGCGTCGTAATGCCGGATGCGAACCTTCCGATGGTCGAGGTCGAGCCACAGCGCCCAAGCCCCGGTACCCAGCCCGAACGCCCGAACGACGGTGTCCTGCGCCTGCGCCATGAACCCGGTGTTGGAGAAATACTCTCCGATCCAGTCGGTAGCCTTCTGGTCCTCGCAAACGACCTTGACATCCTCATTGAGGAGAAGGGAACCCCATTCCTTGCAAACGCGCATCGCAGGGTGAATCGACCGCCGATGAACCTCGTACACCCGCCCCATGCCGTCCTTGTCGCGGTAGTCGTAGAAATCCCCGCGAGCGCCCATCCAGTCGTCCCAAGACCGAATCCAAGGCTCCATATCGTCAAGGGAAAGAACAAACCCGAGCTTGCGAAGGTAGTCCTTCACATGCTCCGGCACCCAGTATTCGTCCATGCTGTTCAGGCCCATGAGAAACCTCCTCACCGCGATTAAGCTCATGGTGAAGTTTCCGCCCCCGTCACAACCTCGCCCGTGCCGTAAAATGCCGAGAAGGACAATGGCGAAGGAGCAGCCGCATTGGACGAATCAGAGCTTTACAAAGAGCTTGGGAAATTGACTAAGGACAAGAGCGTATGGGAAGAGAAGATCCCGTACGTATCGTCCCTCCTTGAACACGAATCCGAGAAGATCCAGGCGAAGGCGCTCTGGCTGCTCGGCGAAATGGGTCTCGCTCATCCCATGTTGGTGAAGGACACTGTTTCGGCGATAGCTGCGTTCCTCGAAAGCCCAGTACCGCTCTTGCGCGAGCGCGCCGTCAACGCCCTCGGCAGAATCGGACGTGGCGATTTCCACATCATCGAGCCGTATTGGGAAAGCTTGTTCCGCTTTGCCGATGATAAGGAAGCGAAGGTGAGGCTCAGCTTCATATGGGCGTCAGAGAACATTGCTACGAACACGCCCGGAATCTACGAGGGCCATATGCCGGTTTTCGAGATGCTTCTTCACGATGAAGATGAGAAGGTGCGAATGGAAGCTCCTGAAATCTTCCGTGTCCTCGGGAAGAGAAGACCAGAGTTCGTTCTCCCTTACGTGGAAGAGCTGCAGAGAATAGCAGAAACCGATGGCAACCGCGTCGTGAGAATCCACTGCCAGGGCGCAATCAAGGCAACGGAGTCGAAGTAGAGAAACACCCGCGAATCACCCGCGCAGAACGTCGTCCATCATCGCATAGCGCACTGCATCAATGGAATGGTCATCGCCGTCTGGGATGATGTCGAGCCAGTTCCCATCGCGGTCGCGCTCGTATTCCTTCATGGCGAATTCTTCGAAGGTGAGCGGGCAGCGCACAGGGTCAATCACGATCTCCCGAAGCCCCGCCAGCCACTCATACGAAAGCTTCCTCATGCGCCCCTTACGCGCAGGATGAGCCCGAATCCCTAGGTCACGCCTATACACGCTTGTCTGCACCTTGCCATCCGGCGTGTCATCCACCCAAACCACCTGGTCATGGTAGTAAGCTTCCTCGCCAGGCTCGTCCGCGTAGGTAAGGGAATCGAGGACGATGCGCCCTGTCTCCTCAGGCGTCATCTTGTTGGCCGTGTGCTCCTCGAAGATGATGAGCCGCCGCGACCCCGGCTGCCACTCACATCTCACGAACCGCCACGGGTCAGGCCACCAGCCCCAATCCAGCCCGTTGCGTATTCGCTCGAAGGTTCGAATCTCCTCGTCGGTCACCTCGCGCTCAACGATGTTGGAGAAGACGTTGCCGCCAGTGCCGACCACATCGCCTAGAAACTCCCACCGCCAGGCCGTCTCGTTCGCATGGCGAAGGTACTCGGCCTCCTCGATGAACGGCCCTCCCAGCCATTCGGGATGAGAAGAAACCACGTCGAGGTACGAAGTCTTCCACACCAGCGTGTCCTCGCGCCGCTTCCGCTCCAAGGTCTCCTTGTTCACCCAGCTCATCGCCGTCTTTGGAGGATTGAAGCTGTAGAAGACCCAGAACCTGCTCCCTCCGCGCCGAAGCGAGTTGAGAACCGACCTTACGTCCTCGATGCTCCCGTATTGGTCCAGCTCCTCGAACCAAATACAGGCGCAATACCCCTTCGCGAACTTGGTCGACTTCAGCTTGAGCGGATCGTCGCATCCCCTGAACACGATGCGCTGTCGGGTGGGAAGATAAACAATCTCAAGCGGTGAAATCTTCGCCTTGAAGTACTCGCTCAGCCCCAGCGCGTCGATGGCCCACAGCACCTGCGTGTACACCGAATCCCTCAGCGTGTTGCCGAACCTTCTCACCACGACCACGTTCACCTCGGGATTGGCCACAGTGAGAAGAACAAGGCAAAGCGAAATGAACGAGCTCTTTATCGAGCCTCTGCCGCCATGCAACCAATAGTGCGTATGGCCGTGCATCATCACGTCGCCGAGAACGGGGTGAAAGCGTTCGATGCAGAGGTCCGCCGCGCTAGTCGTCGCCATCGGAAGACCTCGCAACCTTCAGCTCCACGCCGAGCGTGATCTGCGGAACGTCCTCGCCCTCGGTTTCGACCTTGCGCGTGGTCTGGGCATATTCGTCGGGGTACTTGCGCTCCAACAGCCACGCCGCCGCCGTCCACTGCGGGTTCTTCTCGCGCGTCGCGGTCGCCATGATGGACTGAAGAAGCGTCTCCTTGTACTCGGCCTCCGCCTTTTTGATGCCCTCAACTAACGCAACTTTCACCTTGCTGTCGGGGTCTTTGAGCCACTTGTACCAGGCCGTTTCGGAGACACCCAGCCCCCGGCAGATGTCGGCGTTGGTCATGCCGTGCGATTTCATCTCGATGGCCTGCTCGACCATCTTGTACGTGAGCTTCGGCTTGCGCATGGGGCGTATCCTCCTTCCCGGCTTCTCTTATCAGGAGGAATCGTCCCACGCCGTCACAAACATACAGCCGCTCCCGCTTGCTCTTCAGCCCGTGTTTCCTCATCAGTCGCGAGTTCTTCTGCCGCAGCTGAGCCCAGCGCCGGTGGAGCTCGTCGTACTCGGGGCCGCCATCGCAGCCTGCAGCCTCGGCTTCGAGCAGCTGGTTGTAGGCTTCCTCCTCGGCCACATGGGCGGCCTCGGTGCAACGCTTGCACATGCCGGACTGCCTGTTGATGCGCACACCGAGCGCATGGCATTCAGGGCACTCGTTGAGCACCTTCAGGCTCGCGTGGATGCGGGACGCCTGGATCTCGATGGCGTGAAGGGTATGGTCCACACCGTAGCGGTCGAGGATAGCGTCGTGAACCACCTGAACGCCCTGGTGTCCGAGCTCGCGGATCGTGTCGAGCTGCGCTGTCGTCCACGCGCTCATCGTCTACACTTCCCATCATGTGCTTGACGGTTAGAAACTCGGCCGCCTACTTGGGCATCTACGCTTTCTACGCTTCCAAGGCCACTTCTTGCGTGCGTCGCTTTCCAAGCCATTTCCACACGGTCAAGCTTGCTATTGCCCAAACTGGTGTAGAAAGTGTAGAAGGGGCTTTTGAGCTGCGGATTCATACTGCCAAATACACGAGAACCGCCACCCAGAATGTGTAGAGGGCTAACTCCGACAGCGCGTGAAGGAGCATTGACAACGACCGTGGCGTTTGTGCGCTCAACGCTTCCATTGAATAGCATCATCATCACCACCGTCTACGTCTTGAGAACGAAAATCCGATGGCCGTCGCTGCCAGGCTGGGTCTTCGTTTTGCAGTGCGTGTTCACCTTGCGGGTGAACTGGTTGATGGTCATAGGCTCGATGCCGATCCTGCGACACCATTCGCGGTAGCTGCTGTAGCAGTAGGCAGGCCGATAGCCGATGACGTTCATGCGCTCGACGTAGAGCCACATGAGCACCGTGTCGTTCTCGGTGATGACGCGCTGCTTCACCAGCTCGCCAGCCTCGCAGTGCAAATAGGTGTCCTCGGCCCGCTCGATTGCGCCGCGCAGGGCGTTCACTCCGAGCAGTGCCAGGCGCTGCAGGTTCTCGGGTCGTGCGAGCTTCTTGTCCATGTTGGGGTCGTAGCCCTCGGTGCCAGGTGAGAACCGATGCGTGAAGGGGATGAAGCAGAGCCTGCGCCAGACGCCATCCGTCGTATCGGCGAAGTGCGGAACGATGTTCATGGCGAAGGCGAGCGTCGCATGGGAGCGGAATCCGAAGCCCTGCTTGTTCTTAACGTCGGTATAGATCATGTCGCCGGTGACCATGCACTTGAACATGGCGAGCGCCTTGCCCGAGAGCTCGTCGGCGGGGATGTCTGCCGCGATGTTGGCGAGCTTGCCCACGAGCTGCACCGCTTGGAAGCGGTCGCCGAGTATGGAGGGTTTCAGGCTCGAAACGTTGCCGTCGCCGAGTAGCGCGGTGACAAACCCCAGGAAGGTCGACTTGCCGGTTGAAGCGTTGCGCTTATCGTCAGCGATATCGCCGGTGAGCATGAGCGACTGTCTGATAACCTGCCGTGCGCACATGGCCTGGCCGACGAACTCCTCAAGCACCAGGCGGGCTTCGGCGTCCCCGTCGGTGACCGCATCTAGGAACTCGTCTGCAAGTCCCTCGGGAGCGTTCGAGTCGAAGTCGATGGCAATCAGACCCATCACGTACATCTCGGGCTGCGGCTCGACGAACTCGCCGGACTCCACGCAGAGGATGCCGTTCGCGAAGGCAATGTAGCACTTGCCGTCGAAGTCCTCGGGGGAGGTCACGTGCGGGCGAAGGTTGATGTCCTTGATAACCTCGTTGCGCTGGTTGCTGGTCAGGCGGGGCTGAACGTCGCTGCAAAGCCTTTCCATGGCACCATACCCGAAACGCCAGAGTCCGCCTGCGAATATCGCGGGCGACCCGTCGATGAGCGAAGCGTGCGCCTCACGCACGATGTCCTCGGCAAGGCGCTCGTGCATGAAGCGGTTGGTTTCAGGATCGAAGTAGGTGCTCTGCCACGACATGCCGGCCGACCAGTCCTTCTCGGCGTCGGTGAAGCTACGGCCGCCGCGCTGGTACTTGGTCGAACGCCTCACAATCCCGGAGACATCCGATTCAGGCAAAGGCTTCTCGCACCGGGCCGAGTTGGCGTCGAGGGCTGCCACGAGTATGTCTTCGGCATAGTAGCCCTTGGCGCGCAGGTGACAGGAGTAGCGGAAGAGCGTGTTCTTCTCATCGCCCTCGGCTATGACGTCGGGAAGCGCAAAAGGTTCTTTCTTCCCAGGCAGCTGGGCACTGCCTTCAGGCGAGATCCCGCTATCCCAATCGAGGGGCTTGCGGCTCCAGCAGTAGTAGTCGCCGTTGTAGTTCGACGTCGCCCTGCCGATCGTGCGCATGCCGTGGGTGCTGCCGCTGTCTGGCCGGTCCCATTTCTCGGGCCGGTACAAAGGCGTCATCCTGAAGACGGCATCGATGAGGATGGCATCGTCCCCGGCATAGAAGATGATGAAGTTGCACATCGCCAGGTCGGCTTCGCTATGGCTCGGGTATCCGGAAATGTCACCGCCCAGAAGCGCCTGCAGCTTGGCGTTGTTTGTGGTGAGCAGCTTCTCGTAGATCACGTTGGGGTCGTTCGAGCGGCCCTCGCCGGGGTCGACGTCGGCGAACGCGCCTTGCCTGGCATCCGCGTTGCCGCCCTGAGTCGGCTGGGTGCTATCCGCGCCGAGATACTTGTCGTAGATGCGTTCGAGGACATCGGGCACGGCGTCGATATCCAAATGGCATCCGTACACCGCACCGGTTACGGTGAAGAAGTGCGCATGGTCGTACATCTCGTAACCGCCGCGCTTGCAACGCGTCTTCCCCTCGGGCTTGCCGCACAGTGAGAGCATGTGAAGGCCGTCCCCGGACGGGGAGAGCTCCACGTAGGTGCCGCATCCTTCGATGATGGTGGCGAGCTCGTCGTCAACTATCATCCCATCAACAAGGATATGGTCGAAGTCGACGCCGGTCACGTCGCGCTCGTCGGCGAACTGATAGCCGATGCCGCCCATGTCCTGCTCAAGCCACTTGCGCACCGCCATGTCATATGTGCCCCAGGTCGAGGGAACGCCCGCCTTGGCCTTGCGCATGCTGTTGGGCTCGTACGGGATCTTGGTGAGCTCGTGCGTGCCGTCCTTCTTGTTAGTGCGGACACCCCATTTCCAGCAAACCCAGTTGGGCTTGTCCTTCAGGATCTGCGGGTAGGCTGCGAAGGTGAGCTCGTCGCGGTTACCGTCGTTCTTGTTCCGGCGGTCGGCCTCAGCCTGAAGCTCCGCAAAAGTGCTGTTCGATTCGCCTGCATTAGTGACGTCGGTGTATGATTCAACCAAGGTAGGCCCCTGGTCTGCCAGCTCGCCACCGGTGGCCCCGCCTCCAAGCAAGCGGCCATCGGTGGTGTTGTCAATGGCTCCCATTGGAACCGCCACCTAGCGAACCTGACCGAACTGGGCGCAGATTGCGTTGGTGTTGAAACGCCACTGGTTGCCCACGCGGAAGCTGCCGTTGAGGTTGACCTTGCCCGCCTCGCGGGTAACGGTGCGCTCGGACACGCACGCGATGCGCGAGACCTCCTTCTTGCCGATGACGGCAGGCAACGCCTCGATCTCGTCCTGCGTGTAACCGATGACGATAGCGCGTGTGCGCTCTGTTTTCTGTTTGATCGCGGTCATGGCGACCTCCGTTCTCGAGGTAGTGATGGCCGGATCGTGCACGTCCGTTCTGTCTGCTAGCAGCTTGAATATACGATGCTGTCGCAGTTGTCGCAACTGGCATAATCGCAGGTAAATGAGCAAATAGAGGGGTCAAACCACTTGCATATCAAGCGGTATAAGTCGCCTTGTTTTGCGCGTTTTGAATTGGTCGCGAAAGCAAATCGCCGCCCTGTCGGCGGTATGCCTTGGGGCGGCGTGAATTGGGTCGAGCAAGGCGATTGCAGCTCAAGCGGTTTGCTTCTGAAAGGTTGTTGAAGCGGCGAAAAACAAACCGTTTGGATGTTGGCGGTTTGGTTCAGGCTTGGTCAGCATCATCCTCCACAATATCTTCATCTTCAGGTTCTCCAAACCCAAAAGCCAGCCGTCCACCGCCCAATCTCTGAACTACAAAACCGCGGCTTATGAGGTCAGCCTCTACTTCGTCGGCGAACCTCTCATCTGCTTCTTCCTGCTCGGGATCATAGATGCTGCCGTCTTCGTACATGTAGTAACCGGTGACGGCGTACGGGCTCGAATCATCGTCATCGTCTCGCCACTCGGCATGGTAGTGAGGTCCGTACTTGTCGTACGACTCATCCGTCTCGAACCACCTCGGCCACTGGTCATCTGCCTCCGTCTTGTCGCCAGTTAGACCGGGTTCCTGGTCAGCCAGTGCGTGGGGGACAACAGCGTGCCTGGGGATGGTGGAGCCAGCTTTACCGGTTAGGAACTCAGCCAGCTCGCCGATGTACCTGTGGTCCTCGACTGCGCCCAGTCGGTGAATGAGCCTTAAGGAGCAGGCGTCCTCGCCGTCGATGAAACCGAGAGCCACGCCAGGGTCGACTTCAAGGGTTGCGCACAGGGCGAGGAACTCTCCCAGCTTCATGTTCTCGACCGCCCTCATTTTGGAGCGGAAGGTCGATTCGTTGACGCCGATTGCCTCACCGGCCTGCGCGGTCGTGAACCCACGCAGCCGCCTGTACTCCTCAAGGTTCTCTGCTGCCACCGAGCAGGCATCCTTAACCTCTTCGTCTAGTTTCTCGCGAGCGGCTTTAATGTCAGCCTCGATATCGTAAGGAGCATCGTCTTCCATCTGCTCGACAGACCTCTCGTCATCGGCCATCAAAGCGTTCACTGCGGTCCTTACGGCGATGTCGTCGCTTTGGAACTGAACACGCACATTGGAGTTTCCGCCGTGCTGCTCCAGCAGGCTCCTATAGGAGAGTTCCTGCTTCAGCTTGGAACCCGCCATCCAAAGCCACATCCAGTCATGCCTCACGAATTTGCCGGACGGCCTATTCGGCCCACGAGTTCGCCCTCTTGACATTACTCCTCATCCTCCTTGGCGGCACGCCTATCTCCTGTGGCTTTGAGCAATGACCTTGCGAAGTCGATGAACAGGTCATGTGCAAGCTTTTCAAGAGACTCGACTTGCAGCTCGTTCCCATTAATCCTCAGCTCTGACAAGGACGTTTTCAGTGCCTTGTATTGATTGAACTTGCTTATGATCTCGGGGTTTTCCTTCGTCAAATTGACGATCTTGCTTGCTGCATCGGCTTTCATTTCGTAAGTGACCGTTTCCGGTCGTCCATGGTTAACAATGCTCAAGTACGCTTCTACTAGAGCATTGAACTCCGCATAGTCAAATCCGGTTTCCCACCAAAGGGGCCAGCTCGGAAGAAGCTCGCGGCGTATCGCGTCCCAATCGACGTCAGATTTGGCGTTCCCATTATTGGATTCCTCGGTGTCCCAACCCAAGTCGGCTTCGATGATTGGCGAAACGGACTTCCTGATCATCGTGCGTCCTGCTTGCTTGGTAGAAAGAATCTCGACAAGCTCTCGGACGGCACGGTGGTCCGATGCCTTGTCAAGGTGATGGAGTCCCTGGACAAGCCTGGCGTCTTCGCTGTCGACGTAGCCTAGCATCACACAGGGGTCTGTCAGGCATACCGCACAAAGCGTCAGGAATTCCTTAAGGGTTAGCGTGCCATCGTTCAGCTTCTTCCGAAGTGTAGATTCGCTAACTTCGATTGCATTGGCAAGCTCGGCAACGGTGATGCCATATATCTTGCGATACTCGCTGATGTTCCAACTCGCCGCCTCGCATATTTCGTCAACTTCATACCCAAGTCTGGCTCTCGAAAGCTCGAGTCCTAACTTGTCAAGGTCCTCTCTTGAGTAACCTTCGGGTTTGGGTTGGGCATCGATACAAACAGCATCGAGAAGATCCGCGCCCTTGCTCCACGTCCAGAACCAGTCGCTTCGTGCAAATGCCCCACAGGGCTTTGATGCGCCACGCCTTCTCACCATGTTTTCCATGGCTTCTTCTACACGCGACAATTCTTCTTCGTTCAATTGCTCCTCGACGGGCGTGGGGTTCTCGTTTTCAATGCTCATGTTGTCCTCGATGCCCTTTCCTTAGTGAACGGAATAACAAACTCTCAGGCTACGACATATCCTTCGCAGCCCCGAACGTCTTCGCGCCCTCCGGCACCTCGCGCATGGCGGCAGCAACGCTCTCGGCGGCCTTGCGCATGGCCTCATCGTCGTTGCCGGCGTAGATATCGAGCGTGGTCTTGGCGGAAGCATGCCCGAGAAGCCCCTGCACGCTCTTGACGTCCGCACCGTTAGCGATGGCAGCCGTGGCGTACGTGTGGCGCAAGTCGTGGAACGTCGGCACCTTGCCCTGCGTTCCCATGAGGCCGAGCGATTTGGCGATGGCCTTCCAGGACTGCCAGAGGAAGTGCGGGTCCATATAGGAAGGCGTGTCGCCGTCTCCGATGCCGCCTACTATATACATGTCCTCGTTGAACTTGATGCCCGCGACCTTGCACTCGCGCTTGGCGTCTTCCAAACGCTCCTTCAGAAGCGCGGTGAGCGCATCGTCGATGGGGATGTTGCGCATCGAGCGCACGGTCTTCGGCTCCTTGACGTAGGTCTTCGAACCGTCGCGGGCGATGGTGCGACGGACGCGCAGGGTCTTCGTCTTCAGATCGACGTCGAACCAGCGCATGCCGCAAACCTCGCCCTCGCGCATGCCGGTGTAGAGTGCCAGCGATATCGCCACGTTGACAGGCGAGCAACCGGTGGCGTCGAGGTACGACACGAGCCGCGCACGCTGCTTGGCGTCAAGCGAGTTCGGCTCCTTCTTGGGAAGCTTCGGCAGCTTGACGGCCGATATCGGGTCGTAGGGAAGGCGATGGGACTCGACAGCATGGCGAACGGCCACGTGCAGGACGTTGAATGCCTTGCGCATCGTGGCGGG
>ERZ773006.915-NODE-915-length-10969-cov-2.56093_pt1 | contig 10969 bp, 12 predicted proteins | sample MGYA00580843_ERZ773006 | MGnify/ENA primary metagenome ERZ773006 (study PRJEB29015, sample SAMEA2738011) | human oral metagenome | biome: human oral; feature: human-associated habitat; material: dental | place: China | collected 2052 ... | reverse complement strand
TTGATGTTCGACTCTGCTTACGAAGCTTTCATCACTTCTACGGATACAGTTCGTTCCATTTATGAAATCGAAGGGGCTCGTGAAGTGGCTATCGAATTCCGCTCTTTCTCTAAAACAGCTGGATTTACTGGCACTCGTTGCGCCTACACAGTAGTTCCTCATGAAGTAACTGCAAAGAACGCAGAAGGCAAGCGTGTTCCTCTAAACCCTATCGCCAAACAACAAAATTCAATGGTGTTCCTTACATCATCCAACGTGGTGCTGCTGCTGTTTACACACCAGAAGGTCGTGCCCAAATCAAAGAGCACATCGCTTATTACATGGAAAACGCTCGCATCATTCGTGAAGGCTTAGAAGCTATTGGTCTTACTGTATTTGGTGGCGTTGATGCTCCATACATTTGGATCCAAGCTCCTGCTGGCATGAGTAGCTGGGACTTATTTGATACATTATTGGAAAAAGTACACATTGTAAGCACACCTGGTTCTGGTTTTGGTCCAGAAGGTGAAGGTTATTTACGCTTAACTGCCTTTGGCAGCCGTGAAAATACACTTCGTGCCGTAGAACGTATTAAAACACTACAATTTTAAAATCCCCCTTTTCTCTATGGGAATTTTTCGCTATAATGGTACATGCGAAAAATAGCGGACACAGTTCCTCTATTATATTTCATCATATACTGTAATTTCTTATTACAGTCCGTATAGTGTTTAATATTAATGAAAGGGTCAACTTTCACGAAAGGAAGTAACATGAGCAACATTCGTATTGGTATCGTTGGATACGGCAACCTTGGTCGCGGTGTAGAAGCGGCTGTAGCATTACAACCAGATATGGAATTAGTCGGTGTATTCTCTCGCCTAGCTACACTATGGAAGAAGTTGAATCTTTCAAAGGCAAAATCGATGTCATGGTATTATGCGGCGGTAGTGCCACAGACCTAATCGATCAAACTCCAGCTATCGCAGCTCATTTCAATGTCATCGATAGTTTCGATACACACGCTCGTATCCCTGAGCATTTCGAAAACGTACGTAAAGTAGCACAAGAAGCTGGAACTGCTGCTCTAATTTCTTGCGGTTGGGACCCTGGCATGTTCTCCTTGCAACGTGTATACGCTGAAAGCATCTTACCACAAGGCGATTCCTACACATTCTGGGGCCGTGGCGTATCTCAAGGTCATTCCGATGCAATCCGTCGTATCGAAGGCGTAGCAGATGCTCGTCAATACACTGTGCCTAAACAAGAGATCATCTCCGCTATCCGCAATGGTGAAACTCCTGAAGTCACAGCGACTTCTTCTCACCTTCGCGAATGCTATGTAGTGCTTGAAGAAGGTGCTGATGCAGCTCGCATTGAAAACGAAATTAAAACCATGCCTAACTACTTCGTTGGTTATGAAACAACAGTGACATTCATCTCCCAAGAAGAATTAGATGCGAACCACAAAGGCATCCCTCATGGTGGTCTTGTCATCCGCAGCGGCGAAACTACAACAGGCACAAAACACATCTACGAATTCGGCTTACAATTAGATTCTAACCCTGAGTTCACTGGTGCTGTACTCGTTGCCTTTGCTCGTGGCGTACATCGCTTAGCAGCACATGGCGGCCGTGGTGCTTTCACAGTATTCGATATTGCACCAGCTTGGTTATCCCCAAAATCTGCTGAAGAATTACGTGCTCATTATCTATAAGATATAGTCTTAACAATAAAATAGCATCTTCTTCCATGAGATACATTAGGCTGTAATAAGCCATCCAAATTAAAATAGAGGAACGTTGGTTAAATACTATCAACGTTCCTCCATTTTTATATTTTCTATAAATCTATTGGCAGGTAGTATGCAATTATGGTATACTAAGACTGTAAAAAGAGAGCCCACAACGTGTACTAGGCGTTAGGCTCATCTCGAATGATGGAACACGAAATGCCTAACGTGTTAAGGTCCGCTAAACCTTATATCGTTAGGCATTTATATTATTTTGATAATTTATTGCAATCATAAAAGGAGTTACCCACCAATGAGCACAAATTTAGAAGTAGGCATTGTAGGCCTTCCAAATGTCGGAAAAAGTACATTGTTTAACGCTATTACAAAGGCTGGCGCAGAAGCGGCGAACTATCCATTCTGTACAATCGAACCAAATGTAGGTGTTGTTGACGTACCAGATGCTCGATTAGCTGTGTTGGCTGAGATGTTCGGTTCTAAACGCATCTTACCTGCTGCCATGCGATTTGTAGACATTGCAGGCTTAGTAGCTGGCGCTTCCAAAGGGGAAGGTTTAGGCAACAAATTCTTGAGCCATATCCGCCAAGTTGATGCCATCGCCCAAGTTATCCGTTGTTTTGATGACCCTAACATCACACATGTGGCAGGCTCTGTAGATCCTGTTCGCGACATTGAAATTATCAACACTGAACTTTGCTTAGCTGACCTTGAAAGCGTAGACAAGCGCTTACAACGTATTGCTAAGTTAGCAAAATCTGGCGATAAAGATGCTCGTGTGGAAGCTCCGATTTTAGAAAAAGTATCTGCTGCATTAGGAGATGCCATCCCTGTTCGTGCCCAAGGCTTAACAGAAGATGAATTAGATATTTTAAAAGATTTAACACTATTGACAGCAAAAAAATCTTTATATGTAGCCAACGTGGGAGAAGACGAAGTATCCGATTACTCTGGCAACGAATTTGTAAAGCAAGTAGAAGCATACGCAGCCAAAGAAGGCTCTGGCGTAGTTGTAGTATCTGCTCGCATTGAATCTGAAATCGCTGAATTATCCGACGAAGAAGCAACGGCTTTCTTAGCTGATCTTGGGTTAGAAGAAAGCGGTTTAACAAAATTAATCAAAGCTAGTTATTCCTTATTGGGTTTAATTAACTACTTTACAGCTGGTGAAATGGAGGCTCGCGCTTGGACTATTGTAGAAGGCACAAAAGCCCCTCAAGCAGCTGGTAAAATCCACTCCGACATCGAAAAAGGCTTCATTCGCGCAGAAATCGTATCCTTTGATGATTTAGAAGCTTGCGGTAGTCAAAATGCTGCCAAAGAAAAAGGTCTTGTTCGCCTAGAAGGTAAAGACTATATCATGAAAGACGGCGATGTAACACATTTCCGTTTCAACGTATAATTACCATAGTAACACATAAGACATATACAGTGTTTCCCTGATGAGAATACATCTGTATATGCCTTTTTATATGCAACACCTTATATGCTATTTCATATAATCTACTTAGCTATTATAAAATTCTTACATATCCACGACGCTATCCATAGCAAAAAGCTAGGTACACTTCTTTGAGTGCGCCTAGCTTTTCTATATATACCTATGTCAAAAATATTTCTCAGCACCTATGTTAATAACATCAATGCTTGTATTCTATCGGTTTTTTCCCCTTTTCATAATAATACATATGAGAAGGGGTTATTTTTTCTACTTCAAAGATACGCCGTACTTCTTCTATGTATTCTTCTTTTATACCAATAGATAACCCACAAGCACTGGATAGTTCTGGTGGAACTGGCATCAACTGATGAGGCACTTTATATTGCCCTAGCGTTTTATCTGCTTTATCTGCAAAATAGTAAGAACTAAATAGAATAAGAATTTTTTGTAATCCCTTATCTTTACATACGTCTAGGTTCTTACTATCCACCTCAAAAACGTTCATGTCCGTCTCCCCTCATGCAATCTCTCCAGTTATATCTGTCAGTGTCACCACGCATCTAATTACAATATAACAAATGGTTCTTGCATCATGCTTTCAGTAATAGCATAGAGATTGGTAATAGCGCCCACTTGTACTTTATCTTTTACCCCATAAAAGTCTAGGCAAATACCACAACCACTTACAGTCACGCCTGCAGCTTCCAAAGCTTTGAAGTTTTCAATATGTTCAGACCCTTCTACAAGCATTTTAACAGCACTATTGATGCAATAGATGGCTTTGGGTTTCACATCCGTTTCCGTCAATACATAGATGAATGTTTTCATCAAGTTACGGCCTAACTCTTCACTACCTTCACCTAAATAATCCTTCGTGAATAGTAGCACTTTACCACCCATAGAAGCCGACGGCACAGAAGGCACCACGGCTCCCATCAATTCAGGTGGCACTGTATCTTGACTAATTGGCGCACCCATAGCCGCTTTTTCTGCTTTTGTTTTTTCATAGGCTGCAATACTACGTTCTAGACTACCGGTTCCATTCGTCATATAAAACGGAGCTTCCCCACCAGCAATCGTTGTATTCGTTACGACCTTTCCTAAAGGTGCGGCAAATTCATTTTCAAAAATATCTTCCAAATCTAGGTCTTCTAGATCATTCGATGTTTGAATATTAACAGCACTAACCGCAGCCACTTCCTCTTTCACTGCTGTAGGCGGAATCAATACCACAATGTAATTTCCTTCTTGCTCTAACACATGGTTTTCATAGCCTCGGTATTCCCCTAATTTCACCACATTGTCACGACTCACGTCATTATCAACAATGACTTTCACATACGTATTCGCATCGGCATCCATCGCCTTTTTCGCTTCAATCACTGGTGCTGGGCATGCTTGACCTCGCATATCTATAGTTACTTCTTTATTTGACATATACTTGTTTCTTTCCTTCCTGAATGACACGGCCAATCTGTGCAGCCTGTAAACCTTTTTCTTGTAACTTTGAAAGTAGCTGTTTCCCTTCACTTTCAGAACACGCAAATAATAAACCACCCGATGTTTGCGGGTCGAAGCAAATATCACTCCATACAGGATTTAAGTAGTCCTCGAATTCTGCTTGATCGCCCAAAGCCTTGCGATTTCCATACGTCGCTGCAGGGACTAGGCCCATACGAGCAGCCTCTAATACATCGGTAAAGAGAGGAATTTTCTCCGCATAGAGTTCAATAGAAGTTCCACTAGCTTTTGCCATTTCAGACACATGACCAATTAAACTAAATCCTGTAATATCCGTACAGCCATGAACGGCAAACGGTGCAGCCACATCTCGAGCCCCTTTATTAATCGTCCCCATGCTTTGCATAGCTTCCTTCACACCTTCAGGGAATACGCCACCCTTTGCAGCCGTATTCATAATCCCGGTCCCAATCGGTTTAGATAGAATCAACACATCACCAACTCGAGCATCTCCATTGGTCCAAATATGACGAGGATCGATGAGACCTGTCACAGCCATTCCAAAAACAGGCACTTCATTTTCGATACTGTGACCACCAAGAAGAGCTACTCCCGTCTCCAGTAAGACCTCATTGGCACCTTCTAATACCTCACGAAGAACACCTTCTTTCACTAAAGGCACCGGAAAGCCTACAATATTCAGCGCTGAGATGGGAGTACCACCCATAGCATATACATCGCTTAGGCTATTACACGCCGCCACTCTACCAAAGAGTCTAGGATCTGCCACTGGAGGTGTAAAAAAATCCACCGTCTGTACAATGGCTTGACTATCATTAATTTGATATACCCCAGCATCTTCCATACCAGATGCATCGGTCAATACAGCTGGATGCGTAGGCATCTGCATATGTTGTAACACATCCGCTAAGATATGAGGCCCAATCTTACACGCACAACCACCCTTGGCTGCATATTTCGTTAAATCAACCATAGATATCCCTCTCCTAGAAAACTATACTGATATACGAACACATCTTATTCTTCTGTTGCTTCTTTTCTGGATACTATCTTTTTTACATTCTTTTCAAACTTAGGTCGTGGTATCATCACTTGATGCCCACAGCCTTCACAGACTGTTACGAAGTCAACGCCAGTTCGTTTAATCTCCCAATTCTGACTACCACAAGGATGGGGTTTCTTCATTTGTACCACATCACCTACTTGGTATTTTACAAATCCCATAGGCACCTCCTATTTTCATGATTATGTGTATAGTATATCATCTAACTTTATATTTCTCTATAGGGCTCTATGTGCATTTGTGAAAGTTTCTCCTCTATCTTATACAAATATACCAGTACCATTGATGACTAGTATCACTTAGTAGTATCTCATAAGCACCCGTTTCTTCTTCCTATCTAGGAAAGCCTATAAATAGAGGGTTTTCTATATATTATCATTACGATTTCATCTTTTGAGTTCGATTCTCAATTTCTTTTCTGTATAATCCCCTTATTTTTATAGGGAATTAAATAGCTGTAAATGCGATAATAAAGCCGATTGAGAGACTTTATCATTTATAAAAAATTTTAAAATTTTTCTAAAAAAAGACTTGCATTTCTCATTTTCATAGTCTATAATGTAATCAACAATGATTATTCGTTAAGTAACGAAATCAATAGGGACTTGTTCAAGTGAACAAGCCCACTATACAAATAAGTATTTATTTTTACAACTATGTAAAGTACATGGAGGAAAGAAAATGCCAGAATTAAAAGGTACTCAAACAGAAAAAAATCTTCAAGCAGCATTCGCTGGTGAATCTCAAGCTAACCGTAAATATACATACTATGCAAGTGCAGCTCGCAAAGCTGGTATGAACAAAATCGCTGATTACTTCGAAGAAACAGCAATCAACGAATCCGCTCATGCTAAAGTATGGTTCAAATTATTACACGGTGGCGATGTAAACGCTGACGTAGCGATCAACTTAAAAGACGCTGCTGCTGGTGAACACTACGAACACACTGTAATGTACCCAGAATTTGCTAAAGTTGCAAAAGAAGAAGGTTTCGCTAAAATCGCTTACTTATTCGAACAAGTTGGTGTTATCGAAGCTCGTCACGAAGAACGTTACCTTGACCTTGTAACAGCTGTTGAAGGCGGTACAGTATTCAAACGTGAACAACCAGTTGCTTGGATCTGTGCTAACTGTGGTTACATCCACATCGGCGAAGAAGCTCCTAAACTTTGCCCAGTATGTGCTCATCCACAAGCATTCTTCTCTCAACACGGAGAAACTCTTATCTAATTAGTAAACCGAGTGGTTTCTTAGATAAGTACTATACAACTGTATCCAGTGATACAAACCAATCAACATAAGAACTAAGTAGTTCTAAAGGCAAGTGCCTGATATACACAATATACTAAGTAGTAATGATATCTACCCAAGTGGGTCAAATTACATATACATCATCCCAAGTGGGTTAGAGCTAGTATAGGTATACTAAAGCGACTGTGAAAACAGTCGCTTTTTTGTATTCTAATCTATATAAGTGTATGGATATTCTCTATGTAGCCGAGATAACTATCTTTTAGTATTTATCATCTTCTCTTCATATTAGTAAGATATACTTTAGTTACAGATGATAAGGTACGCTAAATGAATCCTAACCCTTATGCTTCTAATTATATGTTTAATTCATAGATTACCCCCTATGAAAGCCTTGAAACAGCATATAATACACTCTATGGTAACCTACTAATTGGGTGTGCCTAATTAACATTTATAAACTAGATACTAAAAAGGAGACGCTTATGAAACGTGCATTACTATTAACCACCCTAGCCCTGACTATCGGCTCTTCCGCTTTTGCTGCATCCATTAATTATCCTAGTTTTCAGGGAGAACATAAACCTATGTCTTTCAAAATGGCATCCACAGAAGATATGAAGGCCTATACAAATGATTTAGAAAACTATCTAGCAGATACAGATGCAGTCATTCAAATGTTGATTACTAAAAAACGCGCCGCTATCGATTCTTACAATGCGGGTGTACGTGAATATAACAAGGATGACTTCTTCCATAAAGATCGTGTAGAACCCTATTCTTACGATGAAAGTTACTCCCAAACTAAACGTGTAGGCGGCCATACCTACCATTCTTTCGGAGATACATCTAACAATATCATTCCTGTAGCTGAGGAAACAAAATCTCAAAAGAAAGAAGATGATGATGCTTTCGCACGCATGATGCGCCGCATGGAAAAACATCTTGGCGTTGATCGCTGGTAGTTCCCTATTTCCCTAATAATCTACCCATATCCCTTTTTACGGCTCTATAATAAATGTTGGGGCTACTCATATAAGAGTAGTCGCCAACATTCTTTTTTTTGCAATAAAATAGACATATACAATCTCATACCGTATCATTAAAAGCAACAAGGCTGTAGTCCCTGCAAATCAGTGGGCTACAGCCTTATATTTGTTTCTCAGTACTTTCATCATAGATACATCCTGTATCTATTGTATGACTTATACCTTATCGAATTGTTTTTGTATCATTAAACGCTTCTTGATCAAAAGTTCCTTGTAGTCTATCTACTACAATAGCATTTGTCATAGAACCGCTTACATTTAACATCGTACGTCCCATATCAACGATAGGATCGACTGCTAAGATTGGAGAAATAGACCCGAAGAATGCACCCATACCTGTACCAGATAAGGAAACGGATGCTGCCATAGTCGCCGTACCAGGTACGCCAGCAATCCCTAAGGAGCCCAACGCAATAACGATGACACTCATTACATACATTGTGAAATCTAATGGCACGCCAGACACACGAGCAATGTAGATGATACACAATGCTGGGAAAATGCCCGCACAACCTTGCATACCTGCTGTAGTACAGAAACTTGCTACTGTATTAGCAGTGGCAGGGTTGACACCTAATTTCTTAGTCAATGTTTCTACTGTTAATGGCAACACGCCCATACTAGAACGAGATGTGAACGCCAAAATTAACGCTTCTTTTGCTTTACGGAAGTACATAATAGGGCTTACACCGAATAGTGTTAATAATACAGCTTGTACAAGTAACATAATCACTACGCCCACATAGATCAACACAATGAACAATGCCATATCCGCAATAGCACCAAATCCTTTCTGTGCTAATGTAGTCGCCAATAATGCAACCACACCATATGGCATTAAGCCTATGATGAAATCAGCTACCCAGAAAATTACTGTGTACGCTTCATCAAATAATTTTGTGATGACTTGTAAATCAGTAGCCCCATGTTGTTTAGCCAATCGAGCAATGCCACCGATGATAACACCGAATACTACGATGGCGATGACATTCGTTTGCGCCATAGCATTCACCGGGTTGGACGGAATCAAGGCACGTAGTGTATCAACCACTGGTTTCACTTCGCGCATTTTAGAATCGCCTACAACCGCTAATGTACCTTCACCTAATCCTGTAACTGTACCTAATACTAAGCCCACGATAGCCGCAATACCTACCATGACTAAGGCAACTATACCTGTGGAAGATACAAGGCGTTTTAAGTTCGCATTCGTATCCATATGTAAGATAACGTGAACAATGGAAATAAATACCACAGGAATAACAAGCATACGGATTAAATCAATAAATCCTCCCCCAATCAGAGAGAACCATTTTGTGCTTTCCTTAATGAACACTACGTCCATTGGATTTTTAGGGAATCCTGCAATCAACTGCACTGCAACCCCTAGTACAGCACCCACTACTGTGGCAATCATTACTAATGTGCCGAAGTGAACGTTTCTTTTTTGAAGAAAATAGACATATCCTAAGGCGATAACAAATAGCACGAGTATGCCAATCGTCATAGGATCGCTAATCATGAGAAATTGTGTAAAAAATGGCATATCCATACAAATTCTCCATCCTTTCTAGACCAAACTATGGTCCAATTTACCTTTATAGTCCCTGTACTGCACAGGTGACATTATGGATTATTATATCATTCTCAATAGAGATTTGTCTATATCCTACTTCTTATATAGGTTTATATCCATGCATTATATTCATATAGCAGACAATAATTAACACTATTACTTAATAAATATAGGAGACGAATTATAAAATTTATAGTACAATAGAGTAGTAAAGGTTAACAATAAGAGATCTATTGTACGATGATGTGCGCCCATGAATAGAATTGATCTAACATGACATCTGACTACTTTTGTTTAGGAGGATACCATGGATACATCTTACTATTATAATTTTATCATCTTAGTACAAACGGGGAATATGACGCAAGCAGCAGAGATACTGCATATTACACAACCAGCTTTAAGTAAGCAACTCAAGTACTTAGAAGCAGAATTTGGTACCCCCCTATTAGTGATTAAACGCGGTCAGCGCGGATCAAGCTTTCACCTTTCGGAAGCAGGCCGTATTTTTTATGAAAAAGCGCAGCAATTATGCTCCATCGAAGAATCTACCTATGCCGATGTAAAAAGACTTAGTTCGGAAGTAGAAGGCACCTTACGCATTGCCTCCTCTGCTTCAAGGTCTACCTCTTTAATTCAACAATATTTGCATTTCTTTTCGCGCCAATATCCTGTCGTTCGTTATGAAATTTATGAAGGACTAATGACAGATGTAACCGAGTCTTTATTGAATGGCAGCGCTGAAATTGGATTATGCAATGAACAAATGGTAGATTCTAACAAATTTGATGTTCTCTACACACAAGCAGAGGATCTATATGCGCTCTTTAGAAAAGATTTATTTTGGACAGACCGTGACTTAGAAAGTATTTCTTGGAAAGATATTTCCAAGTGTCCTCTTAGTCTATCTGGTGGTTCCGTACGGATGCTCATGCAAGCTCATCATAACGACTTCTCTTCTCTTAATGTCATTTCTGTGACTACCACGAAGAGTTCTGCCATTGAATGGGCTCAGTCAGGACGCACCATAGCTATCATTCCTATGGATGCTCAAGAAACAGTATCTCATCCAGATATGACACGTATTAAGTTAACAGAACTGACAAATACGTTCTATAAAGCATTCATCACCATTAAAGGGCAACCTTTATCCATGGTGGCACAACAATTCTTAGAATTCTACAAAGCTCATTCTGGAGAATAATATAGTAATACAAAAGGGTCCCGAAGGACCCTTTTTTTCATATCTGATTATAATTCTTCTGTTTCTTTAATTAAGCCTCTTTTTTTCTTATTTAAATATAAGAAATACAATGGCAAGATAATAATACAACCACCAAGCCCCCAAATCAATTGATTAGGTTTTGCTTGTGCCAAC
>ERZ773006.914-NODE-914-length-10974-cov-66.0816_pt1 | contig 10974 bp, 15 predicted proteins | sample MGYA00580843_ERZ773006 | MGnify/ENA primary metagenome ERZ773006 (study PRJEB29015, sample SAMEA2738011) | human oral metagenome | biome: human oral; feature: human-associated habitat; material: dental | place: China | collected 2052 ... | reverse complement strand
TTCCTCCTTATAACAGAATGACACAAATAAAAACGCCTAGCTAAAATAAGACAGCTACCCCCTACTATACACTAATATTGTACCGCTTTAAATTTATACCGTCAATATTTTAGCATACATTCTATATGATTTTGTCCTATTATTTATGTAAAATTTATCCTCTTATTCAGCACTGTTTTATAATAGTAAAATTATTATGTATTAAAAATAGTGCACTTTTACTATTACATCATAATTAGACTATTCTATCAATATTTTTGTTTATCTTATTTTTACAATACCATTCACAGATGTTAATTCTATCTCAAACAAAACACAGATTCATGATAAATGTTATTTTTGTTAAACTTAATAAATAGCAATTTCAAAAGGATTGCATTAACGTCTTTATTACTCACTTTTTCTTGCAATCTTTTTCTCTTTTCATTATACTAAAAAGAGAGAGGAGTTGTTTTATATGGTAAAAGGTAATCAACAAAAGATTTTGGATGCTTTCTATGACTTAGCAATGCAAAATCCCAATGAAGCCAATCTCTCAATGAGTGACCTTGCCAAAAAAGCTGGTATTTCACGTCAAGCAATTTATAAACATCATTTCAATAGTGTTGACGACATCATTGAATCCATTCATGAGAGTATTGATAAGCCCATTTACGAAATGTTTTTAGAATATGATACTCTCGAAAATAAAGACCCATTTCTTTTCATTGCAGATAACATTTTCCCTATTCTTTATGAAAATCGAAAATGGCTAAAAATGCTGTATTCTAGCTCAACGGATCCTTATTGGACCAATTATTTAAAAAAGATTTACACAAAATGGGCACTTGAAAATATCAAACCGAATCAATCCCTTATTGATTTGCCAGACGATTTTATCATCTCCCTACTGGTTCATTATGTGATTGCCAACATTGAAGTGTGGATAACCCAAGAAAATCCACTCCCACCACAAGTCTTCAAAGAAAAATTTTTAACCCTCGTTCATTCTTCTCTTGACCAATACATCTCACTAGACAAAGATAATCATATAGACTAGAAAAAAGAGCCCGAAAAATCGGGCTTTTAGAATATAGCTATTTTTCCTAGCTGGTAATTTTTGACAGAATAGCCCATACAATCAATATGTTTGTAGAGGCTATTTTTGTATCTCTTTTTCCTTGGTTTGTAACAGAAACATTTAAACAGTGCTCTGACTTTCATATAATTTAGAATTAAGCAAAGAAAGAAATGATTTATCTACTTTTGAAGTAATCATCAGACTACAATTTACTACTTATATGACTGATGATGACAAACATTAGCGTAAAAATAGTGTGTAAAATAGAAAGCACCCTGGTAAAACTTCATAAATACAACTGCATAACTAAAAACCACATCAATACCTCTACCATCGTTCCAATGGCCGTTGGAGAAATCGCCTATCGCAACCTTAAAAAATAATGGTGGCAATTTTGGTGGCAATTCTTCAAAGAACGCATCAAAAAACACCCCATGGTGGCAACCATGAAGTGCTGTAAAGTCTGTATTGTAGCTGGTTCTTAACGTTTTGAGAATTGTGATGCTTTACGAGCTTTCTTAAGACCTGGTTTTTGGTTCACTCGATTATTTAAACTCAAATACCATTAAAATCAACGTTTCTAAAACAAAAAATCATCAAAAATCTTATTTATAAACAAATATCTAAACCTAAACGGTATCAAAAAGGTATCAATTTTCTATAGTTTCGAAGCTTATAAAATAAACGAAATCTGTCTCAATCATTTGAGCTTTTTTTATTGCCTTTTCGTAGTAAATTCACATAATCACTCTTAGTATGAAAGAGATGCGACAAGAATACAACTTTATCTTCTTCAATCACAAAATACAGTAGCACATATTGTCCAATAATTTTTCCCCTAGTCAAATACTTGCTATTTATCTTAACGCCTATTCGTTCATCAGCATCAAAACCAGCCTCTGGAAAAAGCTCCAGTTCCTGCAATCCATTTAAAATTTTAGCAATCGTATTTTTTGCTGATTGCTCTGATAACAATACATTTGAAATATATTCATGAATATTGTCTATCGCTTGGCTGACCTCTTCTGAAAAAACAACTTTATAGACCATAGCGTTCCCTCATTTCTACTAAGGAAACGCCTTGTCCTTCCTCGTACTGTCTCAATGCTTTTTCTGACTGAGACTGTAGTTCCTCAATCAACTGTTCTCTATGCAAATCTTCAGCTGTCTTAATAGGCAAATCTTGCTCAAGTACAATTTGCTCAACAAAAAGCGTGATGGCTTCAGTCATGGTCATGCCCTTTGCCTTAATAATATTTCGAGCTTGTTCCATAGTGGCCTCATTCAACTTAAAATTATATTGCTTTGATAATGTTATAGCCATGATATATCTCCAATCTATATTTATAGATTTATTATATACCATGTATAGATTTTAAGCAAGTAAAAATCCTAGTTATCAAAAAACTAGGATTTTCCCCAATTCGCATTTATCGCAATAATCGGCGCAGTGCCTTATTCGACTGACGTACAGAACGGTCTAAAAAACGTAGTGCTGCAAATACAATCATCCAACCAAATATCGTTTTTCTCATAGCGTTACCTCCTCACTAAATAGTATAGCATACGTTATTTCTTACTTGCTTTCTTACGCGCGATTTCCTCAGCTGTTTTCTTTTTGAAGAATTCAATTTTTTCATGAGGAAGCATATTGCGATACGTTTTGATAAAATCACGATAAAGCAAATATTTTTTATTAGGATTTACCAAATCCTCTACTAGCTGAGAAAAACCTTGTCTGAAGGCTTTCAAATCTTCAATGATGATATAGAGGTTAGACTTTTTTCGAAGGAATCGGATATTGTAGTTATCCTTAAGGCGTATTTCTAAAACATTGGTGGACAGATCTTTAGTCCAAAACTCATTCCCTTGTTCATCTTCCAGAATAAATGGTTCAATGACGCTTAGAGGCCAGGCAAGAGACAAGAATTCACCTGTCGCCTCTTTATGGGCAATTTCCAAAAAGCTTATTAGTGCTCTTCCCGAAAACGGCTCAGATTGTTCAATCTTGTAAACTAAAGGCTGATTAATTTTGTTCATGTGTTTTCTCCTTGTTCATTTATTCCATGGTTCTCTTGACAACAAGTAACCTAGTCTCTTTTAGCCTACGGCGATCGGTCGTCAGCTTTTCAGCCTGCCGACTCGACTCCTTTCAGTCTAAAGCCGACTAGCTTATTGTCAAGAGACTTTCACGGCATAAAGTGATTAAAATAAATTTTTCTCAATTACTTTTTTTATCGTTTTGACTGCTGTCACTATATTTAGTTTCGGCGGTCGTATTTGATTAGCAAGTTTCAGGGTAGAGCGAAACTCTTTTTCTGGTAGATACTTTTTAGCACTCTTACGCCATAAAGCCAACTTTTGACTCACAGCTTCTAGCCTATCGTTCAAGCGTTCCATCTGTTTCCTAAGCCCCTTATTTTCATGCTGGAGCCTGCCAACTTCGGACTTCAATTCCTTGTTTTCTGTCAGTAACTTTTCACTTTTTATCAATGATTTAGCTAGGCTGTTCTGGTCTTTTAGAGACTTATTCAGTTTATGCTCTAAAGCATTCCTGTCCTGCCTCAATCTCACATTATTGGTCACATTTTTAGAAGCGGTCTGATATAGCCTATCATAGGTTTCTCTACTCATCTTTAGCTTGCCATCAAGTGTACGCTTTGCTAATCCTTCTGCATGTAGCTCCCTAAAGCCTAAAGGCTCAACCTCTTTCAAATCAATTAAACTTTCAGCCAAGGTCTCTATTTCTTTTTCATATTGCTTCAACTCTTCAAGAGTGTGCCACTCCCTCTGTTCCAAGTACTGGAGCAGGTGCTCTTTCTCTGATACAGTCAGCTCTAGTTGGTTTATTTTATTGCTTATCTGTTCTAGTTTAATTTGTTTTTCAGATAGTCGTTGCTCGACATCATCAAGCAATCGCTGCTTCTCCTTGTATTCAGCAGTATCAAGATGTTTTTTCTCACTATCAACTTCACCACGTTGTAAAGTGTATCCTTTATCATTTAGGTATTTTGGAAACTCCTCCTGAATTGCCTGAAGCTGCTCACGATGACCAAATAGGGCTTTTGAACTCAACTTCCCATTTCTCATTGGAACAAGACCAAGGTGCATATGTGGGGTGCTTTCGTCAAGATGAACCATGGCATAAGCGATATTCTGTTCTCCGTATCTTTCAGCAAAGAAATTTTTAGCAGTCTCAAAAAATTCCTTTGTCTGCTCCTGACTCATATTTTCAAAGAAAGTTTTATCAGATGTGATAATCCACTCATTGCATAATACAGCGTCTTTACGAATAGCGCGTTTAGATAGTTTATTGTCATTGACATACTGCTTTATTTGTCTGTCATAAGGTATAGAGCGGTCACGGTCTGTTAACTCATAATTTAGATGACTTCGTTCAGGGTCAATATCCTTATTTGAATGTTTTTCAAAAACACGTTCATTATGGCGATAAGCACCACCGAGATTACCAGATTTGTATTTAACCATTCTAGCTACTACATAACTCATAGATTTTTCTCCTTTCTCGGCTCAAAAGGTCGCCGAGCTGGTGGCGGACGATTGCCACCAGAAATAAGCAACCCATAGGCTAGATTTTTTCCTGAAGAATCGGCACTACTTCCATGTAAAGTGTAACGCACTACACTTTACTCCATAAATGTGCGTTCTCCGAAGGGTCTTGCAGACGGCACATCGCTCCGAATACAGGAGCGACCTCGAACCATCTCTCAACTCACAAGAGATAGTTCGACTATGCTCGCCGAAGCGAGCAAGGCACTTCATCAGTGCCAAAGGTCGGACGCTTCGCATTGTCCGACAATCTACCGACCACCATAATAGGCTAATTGTTTTTTAAGTCTGGGGCGCTCATGTTTCAATAGGTCTTTCATCAAACCTAGATAGTCAATTTCTGATGTTTGATAGGTCTCTAAGATTTTTTTGTATCTTGCTCTTGTATTTCTATGGAGCTCTTTCCAGATATTTTTATCATGAATGAGAGCGGTCAGATAGATTTGAGTCTCAATAGGTAAACCTTTAAATTTGAATGGCTTAAAGATAACTGTATTGATAACCTCGAATATCTCCTCAACCGAGCGACTTCTCAACTGAAATTCCAAGCGCCACCAGTGTTGAAACTGACTAGCAAATTCCTTGTCTTTATCAGTTCCATTTTCCAGTTGCTCTTTTTTCTTGTTGTATAGCCTTACTTGCTTTTCAGAACGCGAAGCACCAAGGTACTTTGTTTCTAGCTTTCCGGTCTCTGAACGAAATTCCTTAGTTGCGGTTGGTCTGCCTTTCTTCTCTAGCACGAACTCACTACAATCAACTTCAAATAAATCAAAAGCCAAGTCAGCACGAGATATTGCAATATCTTCCAAACATGGTATAATAGTGTCAATGATATCAGTATCTACTGATCGGAGTTTATTGGGATTGAACTCCAACCTGAAAGAGCGAGCATTAAAGGCTTGTCCTTTTATTTTGTCATATTCCATATAGACCACGACTTGACCTCCGCCCTTAGTATAAGCTCTAAACATATCCGTCATCGCTGTCTGAATACTAATTGCTGTATGGCTTTCAACTAGATTTTTGAGAGTTAGGAGTTTGCGGGGCCTGATATAAGCTGTTATCGTGATATTATCTAAGCTAACTTTTAATTTCAAACAAAACTCCTTTCTTTTTACGGTCGCCTATCGGCGCCGATTTTTTTGTCTGCGTAAAGACCTCCTCCCTAATGAAAATTCTTGGGGGAGCAGCCCCAAGCCGACCCCTTCGGAGTCGAACCATTTTCATTTTCCGTCAGTCAAACTTGCCAAAAAACGGGTGTAGTAAATGCACTTTAAATGTGCACATAGCGGGCTGTTAGAGGGCGCCCTGTTATAAATTTTTCGTAGCACCTCAAAATCTGACCCCTGAAACCCATTTTCACAATATTTTCATAACTGTTTTCATAAATATTTTTGACTTGAAATTTTGTAAATCTGAAGGAGATTTTTAAAAAAAGTCTTCTCGATCAACTAAAAATATTTTGAGGATTTTTTCAATAATCTCATCAGGTGGCACCTGTTTATTTTTCTTGTAGCTAAAGAAACGGTCTTTAGCTTTTTTGATTTCTCCTAAATCGTCGGACACATCAGCAAACAATAAATCGTTCAGCTCAAACCAACGTAGCTCAGATTGTTTTCGGAGTGTTTCAAAATTACTCCAGAATGTTCGACCTTCATCAAGTTCTTCAAGTTTTCGGAATAGGTTTATCCGTTCAGCTTTACGATACTCTTTCGGTAAAAGTGTCCCCACATACTCAGGAGACATGTTCGAATAGATAACCTCATCTGTTACAACAATGGGAAGTTTTAGCGAACTATCAACATTTTTCAAAATCTTTCGGACAAATTGGCTTAGAGTAATTTGTGTGTTCAGCTTATACTTCAGCATCTTAGTGCTTAGTAATTCAAAAATATCAGTTGACCTAAATAGCCATTCCATCAGTATTTTGGCATCTATATCCTTACTTGAAAATGCTTGATAGTCAATCTGGTAGTTATCCAGTCGTGATTGAATAGCTTGATTAAGTGCTGTATCTTTTCCAAAATAAATCTTTATCATTTTCACACCTCGTTAATATAAGTCCTATAAGGTAAGTTATGACTATGGTAATGTCCTATCATTTCTCGGTCACGTTCAATCAAGTCAGCTTCTTCTAAACGTCGCAAAGAGTTTATCATAGTAGATTTAGCGCAAGAGAACTTTTTCGCCAAATCACTAATCTTATAGCCTAGATAAACATTTCCTTCAGCATCTATCCAACCCTTTTCAAAGGCTTCTTCTTGCTTGCCTCTTAAGACAGAATAGACCAGAATATCAAATGCAGTTAAGTCGCTGTATAAATCATCTCGAAAGAGAACTTTCGGGATAAGATAGTTTTCGTTATCGTAGTCCATAGCTCTTACCTCCTATCTCTCAAATTGTTGTAGCCATTGAGCGACTTTGTGTTTATCGTACAAGGTCACTCCGTCAATGACCATGTGGGGCATGCCTTCACGTTGCCATTTGACAATAGTCGTCGTTGAGACATCTAGCCAACGGCACAAGCCTGCCATACGAACCATAGGCTTATAAAGCTCCTTGTCCTCAAGGGCTTTTTCTATTGCCTTTTGGAGCATATTGTCATAGCGAGCCAGTAACTTCTTTTCAGTTACTTTTGGGAGTTGTATAGTAAATCCTTCTGTCATCTGCGGGTTCTCCTTTTTGTTAAAATCATTTTTAAACTATTTTCATTGCCTATTTTCTGGAGATGGCGCAATCTAAAATAGTTCCATAGGGTAAATATACCTGTCTAGTATTTCAGACCGAGCAACACTCCTATTTTTCAAGGCTGGTTCTTGCCTTTTTCATACGTTCAGCAAGTTCTTGACGTTGTTCTTCGGTCATCTTGCGTTTTTTCTTAGGAAATACGTTGATTGAAAAATCCTCACCAATCTTCATAATGGCATTGAGCCAAATCGTTCTGCCTTCTTCTTCCTCAGTGTTCAACACTTCATAGGCTTCAGGAAGTTTTAGCACTTTTTGAATGTGTGGAGAATAATTTGTTTCAATCGTCCATTGTTTATCCAGTACATCATATCGGATAAACGTTTCTTGTTCTTCTAATGTGTAAGCCATAGCTGACTCCTTTCTTTATTTTATAAGCTTCGAATATAAATTACTCATTTCGTGTAATTTATATTGATTTTAAACCCTTTTCGAGTTTTTGTCAACTGTTTTTTCTCTTTTTGTGTAATTTGTGATATAATGTCTCAAAAAGGAGAATACGTAAATGACAAATTTTCAATTTCTTGTAAAAGAAAGTAATAAAAGTTTAACTGAAATAAGTCACGAAACAGGCATTAGTTACTCAACATTAGGAAATTATAACCAGGGTACTAGAACACCAAAGAAAGAGAATGCCAAAATCCTTGCCGACTACTTTGGTGTCTCTATCCCTTACTTACTAGGGCTTGATGATAATCCTAATCTCGTAGACCCAGGAGCACCTAAAGAAGTTCTGAAAGGTTTTGCCAAGATACTTCAAGGAAAAAGTAGCATAGAAAACAAAATCAACAAATGGACTCCTTTTGGTGACGAATTAGCTATCATACTTGCGGAAATCAATCAGTCGGAAGCATTGGCTGATTATATCGACTTCTTAGCAAGTAAAAAAGACTTTAACCCTATTTTAGTTAAAGCCATTAAGGAATTTATAGCCGATAAAAAACAAGGATTAATCCCTTTTCTGATTAACAAGTCAGGAGGGGAAGATTCACCATATCACTACGTTTGGCAAGCATGGGAAAACTCCGACGAATACAAGAGAAGAATGGCTAAAAAACGTAAAAAATAATTGTAAAAACTCGTAATTTCTTTATTTTATAAGCTTCGAAACCTAAAAAATAAAGGAGAAATTACAATGTCCATTCACAAATACCCAAGTAAAAAAGCCAAATCTGGCTATTTGTATTTTGTCAAGGTCTATATGACTAAAGACGGTCAACGTGCAGACCATGTAAAGCGTGGTTTTCGTACTCGAAAAGACGCCAAAGACTACGAAGCTAGACTCATCTATCTTAAGGCTTCAGGGAAGTTGGAAGAGTTCATCAAGCCATCTCAAAAATCTTATAGCGAGATTTTTGAAAAATGGTATCAAGCCTATCAAGATACAGTAGAGCCGACAACGGCTTCACGTACTCTTGATATGTTTAGGTTGCACATTCTGCCAGTCATGGGAGAATTGCCTATCGGTAAAATCTCCCCTTTAGGCTGCCAGAACTTTATCACGGAAAAAGCAAAGACTTTCAAGAATATCAAGCAAATCAAGTCTTACACTGGTAAAGTCTTTGACTTTGCGATTAAGATGAAATTGCTTAAGCATAATCCTATGGCAGAAATCATTATGCCAAAGAGGAAAAGTACACGTGTAAAAAATTATTGGACGGTTCAGGAACTACAAGAGTTCCTAAACATTGTCCTTCAGGAAGAACCTTATAAGCATTATGCACTGTTTAGACTACTAGCATATAGCGGCTTAAGGAAAGGCGAGCTATACGCTCTTAAATGGACTGATATAGACTTTAAGAGTGAGACTCTAAGTGTCAATAAGAGCCTAGGACGATTAGACGGACAAGCCATTGAAAAAGGCACTAAAAACGATTTTTCAGTTCGAAAGATTAAGCTAGATAGCGAAACTATCTCCATTCTGCAAGAATGGAAGTCAAATTGCCAAAAAGAAAAGGCACAACTAGCAGTCGCACCTCTTTCTATCAAGCAAGATTTTATTTTTACTTACTGCTCACGTACAGGCTCAATAGAACCACTACATGCAGACTATGTCAACAATGTACTTTCAAGAATTATTCGAAAACATGGCTTAAGGAAAATCAGTCCTCACGGCTTCAGACATACCCATGCGACCTTGATGATTGAAATCGGAGTTGACCCAGTCAATACAGCAAAAAGGCTAGGTCATGCAAGTAGTCAAATGACTTTAGACACCTACAGCCATTCAACAGCTAATGGAGAAGATAGGTCCATCAAACAATTTGCGAGTTATCTAAAAAACAATACAAAAAACTCCAGACAGTAAGTCTAGAGTAGAGTAATGCGGGCGATTTGCATCGCAATCCCGATTTTTTAGAAGAATTTTCTCCAAGGACAGCATCGAAGCCTGTTAGGAATGAATCCCAACCTGATTTTCCTGTCATTACACTCTCAAAGTTTAACATAAACAGGAAGTATACGTCAATTATATAAACTATTCAAAGATAAGAATATAATCAAAAAAGATGTAAAAGTTTTTCCAAAACGGTATCAAAAAAGGTATCAAAAGCAAAAATCAACAAAAAAGCACCTTGCAAGAGACTTGCAAAATGCTTGTAATCGTTGTTGTAAAACGGTTCTTAACGTTTTGAGAATTGTGATGCTTTACGAGCTTTCTTAAGACCTGGTTTCTTACGTTCTACCATACGGGCATCACGTGTAAGAAGACCAGCGCGTTTGAGTGAGTCGCGGAAGTCTGGGTCTACTTGAAGAAGGGCACGAGCGATACCGTGACGGATAGCTCCTGCTTGACCAGCGTAGCCACCACCATCAACATTTACGAAAACATCGTATTGACCAACAGTTGAAGTAACTGCGAATGGTTGGTTGATGACAAGGCGAAGATCAGCATGTGGGATGTATTCTTCAACATCTTTTTTGTTTACAGTAATTTTACCAGTTCCTGGAACAAGGCGAACGCGTGCAACAGCGTTTTTACGACGTCCAGTACCTGCATATTGTGCTTGTGACATACTTTATTGTTCCTTTCCTTAGATAAGTCCTGAAATATCAAGAACTTCTGGTTGTTGTGCAGCGTGAGTGTGCTCAGCGCCTACAAATACTTTCAATTTCATACCTTGAGCACGGCCAAGAGTATTGTGTGGAAGCATACCTTTAACTGATTTTTCGATCAAACGAACAGCGTTCTTAGAGCGAAGCTCACCAGCAGTGATAGATTTCAATCCACCTGGGTACATTGAGTGAGTGTAGTAAACTTTATCAGTAGCTTTTTTACCAGTCAATTTAACTTTTTCAGCGTTGATAACGATCACGAAGTCACCAGTATCAGTGTGTGGTGTGAATGTTGGTTTGTTTTTTCCACGAAGTACGCTTGCTACAACAGCAGAAAGGCGTCCAAGAGGTACATCAGTAGCGTCAACTACGTACCATTTGCGTTCAACTTCACCTGGCTTAGCCATGTATGTTGTTTTGTTCATGATTTCTCCTATATGAATATCGTTTTTGTTTACAGGGCGGATGTTCCGGTCCGCAAGTTATTTGGAAGGTTCCGGGGCCTTACAAATGGGGTAAACAATACCGCCTACTATCATACCAAA
>ERZ773006.913-NODE-913-length-10976-cov-119.222_pt1 | contig 10976 bp, 14 predicted proteins | sample MGYA00580843_ERZ773006 | MGnify/ENA primary metagenome ERZ773006 (study PRJEB29015, sample SAMEA2738011) | human oral metagenome | biome: human oral; feature: human-associated habitat; material: dental | place: China | collected 2052 ... | reverse complement strand
TCGATTTGACGGTTTGTGATCCAGTGGCTAGTTGTAGCTTGAAGACCGTATTCACCGAATGCTACTTCTTTTCCACCTTTTGCTTCACCGCGCATTTTTCCACGGAATTCACGACGGTGTTTAACACGTTTAGGTACTAACATTGGTTATTTACCTCCTTTAGTGTTTTTACGAGCTGGAAGAACTTCACCACGGTAGATCCATACTTTAACACCAAGTTTACCGTATGTAGTATCTGCTTCTTCCCAAGCGTAATCGATATCTGCACGAAGTGTGTGGAGTGGAACAGTTCCTTCTGAGTATCCTTCAGCACGGGCAATATCTGCACCGTTCAAACGACCTGATACTTGAGTTTTGATTCCTTTAGCTCCAGCACGCATTGCACGTTGGATTGCTTGTTTTTGTGCACGACGGAAAGCAACACGTTGCTCCAATTGACGAGCAATTCCTTCACCTACAAGGTGAGCATCCAAATCAGGTTGTTTGATTTCGATGATGTTGATGTGTACTTGTTTTCCAGTCAATTTGTTAAGTTTTGCACGGAGTGCATCAACGTTAGCACCACCTTTACCGATAACCATACCTGGTTTAGCAGTGTGAAGTGAAACGTTAACTTTGTTTACTGCGCGTTCGATTTCGATAGTTGAAACTGCTGCGTCAGCAAGTTCTTTTTGAACGAATTTACGGATTGCAAGATCTTCATGAAGGTAATCCGCGTATTCTTTTTCAGCATACCATTTGGCATCCCAATCACGGATGATGCCGACACGCATACCAATTGGATGTACTTTTTGACCCACGATGTTACCTCCTTATTTTTCTGCAACAGCTACAGTGATGTGAGCTGTACGTTTGTTGATTGGTGAAGCTGAACCTTTCGCACGTGGACGGAAACGTTTCATAGTTGGTCCTTCGTTTGCGAATGCTTCAGATACTACCAAGTTAGCTTTATCCAAACCAAAGTTGTTTTCAGCGTTAGCTACAGCTGAGTTCAAAACTTTCAAGATGATTTCAGCAGCTTTGTTTGGAGTGAATGTCAAGATTGCAATAGCATCGGCTACGCTTTTACCACGGATGTTGTCAAGAACAAGACGTGATTTACGAGGTGAAACACGCACTGTACGAGCCATTGCTTTAGCTGAAGTAATTTCTGCCATTTATGTTCTCCTTATTTTCTACGTGTTTTCTTGTCGTCTGCAGCGTGACCTTTGTAAGTACGAGTTGGTGCAAATTCACCAAGTTTGTGACCTACCATGTCTTCTTGGATGTAAACAGGTACGTGTTTACGTCCGTCATAAACTGCGATAGTGTAACCAATGAAACTTGGGAAGATCGTTGAACGACGTGACCAAGTTTTGATAACTTTTTTCTTTTCGTCGTTAGCTTGAGCTTCAACTTTTTTCATCAAATGCTCATCGACGAAAGGTCCTTTTTTAAGACTGCGTCCCATTTTTATATTTTCTCCTTTAAATGTTGTACCACAGCGGCTTGCGCTCACATGGAGCGCTACCGAGCTGGCGGATTATCTAGCGCTTATGCGGCTAGTTTTAAATTATTTCTCGTTGCGACGACGAACGATAAGTTTGTCAGATTTCGCTTTCTTGTTACGAGTTTTAAGACCAAGAGCAGGTTTGCCCCATGGAGTAGATGGTGCTTTACGACCAACTGGTGCTTTACCTTCACCACCACCGTGTGGGTGATCGTTAGGGTTCATTACAGAACCACGAACTGTTGGGCGGATACCTTTCCAACGGCTACGTCCTGCTTTACCAAGGTTTACAAGTCCATGTTGTTCGTTTCCGACAACACCAACTGTAGCACGACAAGTTCCAAGAATCATACGAACTTCACCTGATTGAAGACGAACAAGAACGTATTTACCTTCTTGACCCAATACTTGAGCAGAAGCACCAGCAGCACGTACCAATTCTCCACCACGACCTGGTTTCAACTCGATGTTGTGGATCAAAGTACCAACTGGGATGTTAGCAAGTGGAAGAGCGTTTCCGACTTTGATATCTGCTTCTGGACCTGAAACGATACGTTGACCAACTTCAAGACCTTTTGGAGCGATGATGTATGCTTTCACACCGTCAGTGTAGTGTACAAGAGCGATGTTTGCAGAACGGTTTGGATCGTACTCGATTGTTTTAACAACTGCTTCAACGTTGTCTTTGTTACGTTTGAAGTCAACCAAACGGTAGAAACGTTTGTGTCCACCACCTTGGTGACGAACAGTGATACGACCGTTGTTGTTACGACCAGCTTTGTTGTTCAAAGAAACAAGCAAAGTTTTTTCTGGAGTGCTCGTTGTGATTTCAGCGAAATCCAAAGAAGTCATATTACGGCGACCATTTGTAGTTGGTTTATAAACTCTGATTCCCACGATATTTCCTCCTTAGATTATTCTGCTTCAGCACCGAACAACTCGATTGCTTTAGAATCAGCTGTAAGAGTGATGATAGCTTTTTTAGTTTTTGAAGTGAAACCAGTGTAACGTCCAACACGTTTTTGTTTTGGTTTAACAGTTACAGTGTTCACGCTAGCAACTTTAACACCTTCAAATGCAGCTTCAACTGCTTGTTTGATCAAGAGTTTGTGTGCACGTGTATCAACTTCGAAAGTGTATTTTCCTGCTTCAAGAGCAATCATAGATTTCTCAGTGATAACAGGTTTTTTGATTACGTCATACAAATTCATTATGCAAGAACCTCCTCGATTGATGAGATAGCTTCTTTAGTAACAAGAAGTTTATCTGCGTTTACGATGTCAAGTACACTTGCAGTTGCAGGAGTTGCAACAGTTACGTTTGCAAGGTTACGTGCTGAAAGTTCAGCAAATTTGTTTCCTTCTTCAACGATAACAAGTACTTTAGAATCGATGCTAAGAGCTGAAAGAACGTTTGCGAATTCAGCAGTTTTTGGAGCTGCAAATGAAAGAGCTTCAACTGCTACAAATTTATCTTCTGCAACTTTAGCTGAGTAAACAGATTTCAATGCAAGGCGACGAACTTTTTGTGGAAGTTTGTATCCGTAAGAACGTGGAGTTGGTCCGAAGACAACACCACCACCACGCCATTGTGGTGAGCGGATAGAACCTTGACGAGCACGTCCAGTTCCTTTTTGACGCCATGGTTTGCGTCCACCACCTGATACTGCAGAGCGGTTTTTAACAGCGTGTGTTCCTTGACGAAGGCTTGCGCGTTGGCTGATGATCACATCAAACACAACTGATTCATTTGGTTCGATACCAAATACTGCATCGTTAAGAACAACTTGGCCAGCTTCTTTACCAGTTTGGTCAAATAATGTTACGTTTGCCATTGTGACTGATTTCCCCTTTCTTTATTATTTACCAGCTTTAACTGCTGATTTGATAGTGATAAGAGATTTCTTAGCACCTGGTACGTTACCTTTGATAAGGATAACGTTTTTCTCTGGGATAACTTGTACAACTTCAAGGTTTTGAATTGTCACACGGTTGCCACCCATACGTCCTGCCAAGTGTTTGTTTTTGAAAACACGGTTAGGCGCAACAGGTCCCATTGAACCTGGACGACGGTGGTAACGAGAACCGTGAGCCATAGGTCCGCGTGATTGACCATGGCGTTTAATAACACCTTGGAAACCTTTACCTTTTGAAGTACCAGTTACGTCAACAACATCTCCAGCTTCGAATGTGTCAACAGTGATTTCTGATCCAACTTCCAAGCCTTCAATGTTTTTGAATTCACGAATGAAGCGCTTAGGAGCTGTGTTAGCTTTCGCTACGTGGCCTTTGGCAGGTTTGTTGCTCAATACTTCACGTTTGTCGTCAAAACCAACTTGAACTGCTTCGTAACCGTCTGTTTCAACAGTTTTAACTTGAAGCACAACGTTTGGAGTAGCTTCGATGACAGTAACAGGGATAAATTCACCTGCTTCAGTGAAGATTTGAGTCATTCCCACTTTTTTCCCTAAGATTCCTTTTGTCATGAGAAAATATTTCCTTTACTTTAATGTATTTCAAAAAGTTTTTTATGAGCGTTTTTTATGCTCAAAAAAGTTTTTAACGAGCGTTTTTTATGCTCAATGAATCAATCTTTAAATTAAAGTTTGATTTCGACGTTCACACCACTTGGAAGATCAAGTTTCATCAAAGCGTCAACTGTTTTTTGAGTTGGGTTGATGATGTCGATAAGACGTTTGTGTGTACGCATTTCAAATTGTTCGCGAGAATCTTTATATTTGTGAGTCGCACGAATAATTGTGTAGAGACTACGTTCAGTTGGAAGTGGAACTGGTCCAGCAACTGTCGCACCAGTGCGAGTTGCAGTTTCTACGATTTTTTCAGCCGCTGTATCAAGCGTACGGTGTTCGTAAGCTTTCAAACGGATACGAATTTTTTTGTTTGCCATTTTTTCTCCTCTTTCGTCTATTTAAGATAATAGGCTAGCTCCTCAAGAAAACCAACACGGATTGCGTGGCAGTGCAACCAGGCGTGTCGCAACCTCTTGTATCATAGCTAAGCGCTGTATTTACAGCACCATAATATAATAACAAAAGACCCCGCTCATTGCAAGGTTTTTTTAAAGTTTTTTTCCTTTTTCTTTATTTTCTTTTTTGAGTAAACAAAAAATCCACCTTAGATGGATTTTTTATCAACTTTCTTGAGTGTAGTCGTACCCCATGTGTTCATAGGCTTTAACCGTTGCGACACGTCCTGTTCGTGTACGCATAATGAAACCTTTTTGGATTAGATAAGGTTCATACATATCTTCTACTGTTTCTCGCTCTTCAGCAATATTAACTGATAAAGTACCTAAGCCAACGGGCCCTCCCCCATACATCTCAATCATAGTTCGGAGGATTTTTTGGTCAACGTAGTCTAACCCTTCATGATCTACATCAAGCATAGTCAATGCCTTATCTGCAATCTTATCGTCAATGATACCATCACCCATGATTTGAGCATAGTCTCGCACGCGCTTAAGTAGGCGGTTAGCAATACGTGGTGTTCCGCGACTACGACGTGCTAATTCCAACGCTGCCTCTGGTGTTATTGTCATTTCAAAGATTTCCGAAGTACGTTCTACAATCTCTGTCAAATCAGGTAACTCATAATATTCCATATGACCATTAATCCCAAAGCGAGCTCTCAAAGGATTTGACAACATACCTGCTCGTGTGGTCGCACCAACCAAAGTGAAGGGAGGCAGGTCTAGGTGAACACTACGACTTGTTTCACCTGCTCCAATCATGATATCGATATAGTAATCTTCCATAGCACTATAAAGAACTTCTTCCACTGCCATAGGCATACGATGGATCTCATCAATAAATAAGATGTCCCCCGGCTCCAAGTCATTAAGTATGGCAACTAAATCACCAGCCTTTTCAATTGCCGGCCCAGACGTTTGCTTCAAATTCACTCCCATCTCATTGGCTATTACAAACGCCATAGTCGTTTTACCCAAACCAGGTGGGCCAAACAAAAGGGTATGGTCTAGAGCCTCATCACGGAGTTTAGCTGCTTCTATAAAAATTTTTAATTGGTCCTTAACCTTATCTTGACCAATATATTCCTTAAAGTACTGAGGGCGAAGGGTACGTTCAACGTACTCTTCATCTCCTAGTAAGTCATTATCCAATATTCTTGCCATAGGCTTATTTTAGCACAAAACAAAAAACTGAGTCAAAATTTGTTCACAAAAAGAGAAGACAACCCTTGCCTTCTCTTTTTATTATTTGGATTATTTTTTACCACCTTTAACAGGTTTCTTATTTGCTTTCGCGATAGCCTCTTTGATTGTATTAGTATATAATTTAGCACCACGGTTAATAGAGTCACTATCAGAGCCAAAGTGAACCCCATCTGTACCATTCCAAATAGAAATATTTTCTTTAGCAATTTGATACCAATCAGCAACCGTCACAAAGTCATATTTCTTAGCCATCTCTAACTCATACTTACGTAACTGAACTAAAGATGCAGCTTCATTTCCAGACTTACTACCATTGTATGGTGTCACAAAGATAATACGGTGACCCTTAGGTAAATTCTTGATGATTTTATTAATAACACCTTTGTAATCATCAATCTCATTAACACCACCAGCAATAACAACATCCTTGGCAAGAGCGTTACTATCCGCATAATCTTTAAGTAAGTCATTGATTGTTGATAGATTACGGCTTACTACTGCATCTATAGCGACATTATCAATACTTGATTCAATCTGATCTTTCGACCTAAGAGCAACAGAGTCCCCTAGAATTGTCACTCCTTTATTCACACCAAATGAAGTAGCCTGACTGTTCTCCGCATTGGTACGCGTCAATTTCATCTTAGTTTGAGCTTGTGACAATCCGTTAGCTTCCAAGTCTTTCTCAAAGTTCCCAACAGCTGGTGCAAAGAGAGAAATGAGCACTGTAATTAAGGTGAGTCCACTGAAGACATAGAGCACAATATGTCGGTAAGGTGTCAAGTCCAAATCTATTCCAAAGATACTTGCCTTTCTTCCTGCAATAAATGGCTCTATTATATAGTAGGAAAGTGTTGCAAAAACAATTGACAGAATCGTTGTAAGAATGACTGCAATAATATTATTGGTCAATTGACTAAAGATAATATATAGCGGCCAATGGAACAAATAGACGCTGTAGCTGATTTCCGCTAAATAACTAATAACCGCAGGCTCTGATTTACCAGGTAACTTCTCATGGAGAATACGTGCAGAGTAAATCATGACAGCCGTAAACAAACTAGCCAAAACAAACCCAAATAGATAGGTAATACGTTCTTCAAAATGAAGGACTAAGCCCAACAATAAGAGCAGAGCAAAGCTACCAACCATATAAAGGACCGTCTTTTTAAGTTCCCATAGGCGAACATTTTTCTTAAACCTAGCAGTCGTCTCATGTACACCTGAAAGCGTCGCAAAAAGCGAACCTAAAAAGAAAGGATAAGCATGCGTAATTGAAGAAAAATACAAGCGAGAAAAACCATCAACAAAGAAAGCACTAACAAACATTGAGAGGAAACTTACCGTAAAGCAGGTAAGAGATACCATGAAAACTAGACCTCTAAATTGATTTTGATGCTTAACACGCTTTGCTAGGAACCAAAGTAAGGCACCCCAAAGAATATAATAATGAACCTCAATAGCTAGACTCCATGTGTGGAGGTAGATATGCTGGTTAAACTGATTCTCATAATTCCCACCAGTTAAAATTTCATAATAGTTAGTTACAAAACCAATAACAGAGGTAATCTGACGCCCGACGCCTGCAATAAAATCATTTCGAACCAAGAGTGCTAAAGGGGTACAGATAAGCACCATCAGTACAAGTGGTGGTACTATACGGTAAAAGCGTCGTCGCATAAAACCAAGATAATCAATGCGCTGCGTCCTAGCCACCTCATCAATCAAAAGTGACGTAATCAGATAGCCTGAAAAGGTAAAGAAAACATCAACACCAATGAATCCCCCAGGGAGAATGCTTGGGAAGAAATGATAGACAAGAACCAAAAAAAGCCCTGTCACACGAATATAAGAAAACCAGTTAATTCTCATCCTTTAAAAATCCCCTGTTTAAATTTTCCTTTGTAGATAGCCTTATTTTCAGTAGTCAATTTTCCTTGCCCATCTGCTTGACCAGATTTGAACTCACCTTCATAAGTCCAACCTTCGTGAGATTTAAAAGTTCCTTTACCATTAAAGGAACCATTTTTAAATCCACCCGTATAGGTATCACCATTATCATAAGTCAGAGTTCCTTGGCCGTTTAAACGATGGTTCTGCATCTGGCCTTTATAGGTAATTTTAGTCCCATCAATTTTAATAGAATGTTGCGTTTTTATAGTCACCAACAACAAGGACAGAGCACATAAAATAATAATCCCTACCGTGATACGCTCAAATCGATTACGATCAATATTTTTAAAATCAAAATTCTTTAGCTGTTTAAAATTCATTGTCTATCCTTAATCCACTGTAACCAGTCTTGGCAACCTGCAGTTACCAAATTGTATGTTTCTTCAAAATCACCTGTGTACCATGGGTCCGGAACCCCGCCAGGTCTAAAGAGCTTAATTTTATCGTCATAACGACCCGCAGATACTTGTAGAAGATCCTCAACATTTGACTCATCCATCCCCAAAATCAGATCAAAGAATTCAAAATCTGACCGACTTATCTGTTGTGAACTTTTGGAAGAATCAAAAGAAACCGCATATTGCCTTAAAATCTTTTGGGTTCCTTGGTGAACTGGATTTCCATGTTCCCAAGAAGAAGTTGCACGACTTTCGATATGCAAAGACCCATCCTGGTCAAGCGCTTTTATTACAAACTCCGCCATAGGGCTTCGACAAATATTTCCCAGACAAACAAACACAACCTTATTCATTACTCACCTCTTATCCAAAGCTCTTAGAAAATCTGCTCACTTATTCTCTTTGTTACAATTGTGAACATACTCCTAAATTATGAAAGTAGGTTCTCATTAATTTTCATTTAATCAAACCATATTATACCGAAAAACTAATTAAATAGAAAGACTTCTTTCCTAATACTATCGAAAAATTGACACGCGTTTTTTTCTAACAGTTATCAAGTCATATATGGCCTTATTCTGTTTACTGACTAAAGAAAAAAGAACCTAGTTTTCTAGATTCTTTGTCTTCATTATTAGATATTTGACCAAACACTCTCAAGAATGTTTGTTTGTTCACGTCCAGGTCCTACAGAGAAGGTAGAGATACGTACACCGACCAACTCACCAACACGACGAACATAATTACGGGCATTTTCAGGAAGCTCATCTAAACTACGGCAACCTGTAATATCCTCTTCCCAACCTGGCAATTCTTCATAAATTGGTTTACAACGTTTCAATTGCTCAAGGCTAGCTGGATAGTAATCAATGCGCTCACCATCAAGATCGTAGGCTACACAAATTTTCACAGTATCAAAACCTGAAAGAACGTCGATACAGTTCAAGCTAAGGTTTGTAATCCCTGATACACGACGGCTATGACGCATTACTACTGAGTCAAACCATCCTACACGACGTGGACGTCCAGTTGTTGTTCCATATTCATGACCAACTTCACGGATACGTTCACCCACTTCATCAAATAACTCAGTTGGGAAAGGACCATCACCAACACGACTCGTATAGGCCTTACATACACCCACAACCTTATTAATTTTAGAAGGTCCAACACCAGAACCAATTGTAACACCACCCGCAACTGGGTTTGATGACGTTACAAATGGGTAAGTACCTTGGTCAATATCAAGCATAACTCCTTGAGCCCCTTCAAAGAGGACACGTTTACCGGCATCAAGAGCATCATTCAAGATAACAGATGTATCTGTGACGTATTGTTTTATTTGTTGTCCGTAAGCGTAGTATTCTTCGAAAATCTCATCGAATGATAACTCTTCAGACTCATACATCTTACTGAAAAGACGATTTTTCTCAGCCAAGTTTGTCTTCAAGCGACTAGCAAAGATTTCTTTGTCCAAAAGATCGGCAATACGGATACCTACACGCGCAGCCTTATCCATATAGGCAGGACCAATACCTTTGTTAGTTGTACCAATCTTATTATCACCTTTAGCAGCTTCTTGCAGTTGATCAAGTTTAATGTGGTACGGCAAGATAACGTGCGCACGGTCAGAAATACGAAGGCTCTCTGTTGACACACCTTCGGCATGAAGATATTCCAACTCTTTGACAAGTGATTTAGGATTGACCACTACACCGTTCCCGATAACAGAGATTTTCTCTGGGAAGAAAATACCTGATGGAATCAAGTGCAATTTAAATTTCTTACCATCGATAACAATCGTGTGACCTGCATTGTCTCCACCTTGATAACGTGCGATCACTTCGGCATCTTGACTTAGGAAATCTGTAATTTTCCCTTTACCTTCATCACCCCACTGGGTACCCACAACAACTACTGATGTCATATTATTTTGATAACGGACAGCTCCATCTTTTCGAGACTGCCTCCACCTTTCTTGAAAAACTTCACGGTGGGAATTTCACCCACAAGTTTTGCGTTACATTTTATTATATCAGAAAAGAGACTAATTGTTCAACGATGAAAGCGTTTATATCAAAATATTCTGACAGTTACAACCAAGATTGCAACTAATTTTTTACTATATATTTTTAATCTCACATCTTATGTAGAGCTACCAACTATTTTATGACTAAATTATTATAGCAGTTATTTAACCTTCTTCATAATATAATCGTTTAACTGCTTTTGATTCTTTAAAACTATTGTTTTGTCAGGATACTTTTTTACAGCAACTTTAAATTTCGTTACATTCTTTTGTGAATGTCCATCTAATAGAATCCATTTCACAAATTCGAAATCGAATTTTTCATTACAATTTTCCGCCATGCTAGGACGCGTCCGCCCCTTGTATTTTAAATATCTCCTAAAAGCCCGATAGAGACAATTAACTCTATTAAAGTTGAAATATATAATACAGTCAGCTTCTCTCATACGCTCTTCATAAAGACAGGCCGAGTAATTCCCTTCAATAATCCAATCCTTTTGTAACATAAATTTTGAAATATCATCAGTCATTTCATTAACTGTCCGCTCTTTCCAGTTTGATGTGAAATGAATTTTATCTAAATGAAGCACCTCACAATTGTAGTGTTGACCTAGAAAACTTGCCAAAGTCGACTTTCCAGAACCACTATAGCCAATAATTGCAATTTTCAACTCATATCTCCTTTTTCAATTCTGTTTCTTGACTATTATCATAACACAAAGCATATATTTAGAAGAAATTATCATTGGGAACAACTCTCGTTTAGACAAACAAGCACGTAAAGTTCTGTTTAAAGTGAGTTCTTTCTTAGAAAAATAAAAAAGAGACCTACAATCAAGTCTCTTTTCGATATTAAGCTGCCCCCTACATGGATTTGTAAGAACTTTTCATATTGAAAATAAACAAAAATGTT
>ERZ773006.911-NODE-911-length-11015-cov-36.1498_pt1 | contig 11015 bp, 11 predicted proteins | sample MGYA00580843_ERZ773006 | MGnify/ENA primary metagenome ERZ773006 (study PRJEB29015, sample SAMEA2738011) | human oral metagenome | biome: human oral; feature: human-associated habitat; material: dental | place: China | collected 2052 ... | reverse complement strand
TTTCGGCAGTACACTTTTGGTTTAAACACAGTGATTTTCGTGTAGACACTTCGCCGCTACCTTATTATCCTAAGGTAACGATTGTTGTTCCTGCCCATAATGAGGATGTGGTTATTGCCCAAACAGCAAAAGCTATCTTGGATATGAACTATCCTCACGACCGTGTGGAGTTGCTCTTGTTTGCGGATAACTGTTCAGATAACACCTATGCAGAATGTTTGTCTGTACAAGCCATGCCTGAATATGAAGGAAGAAATCTAACCATTATCGACCGTACTGGTACGGGAGGAAAAGCGGGTGTTCTTAACGATGCTTTGGAGATGGCAACAGGCGAATACATCTGTGTTTATGATGCAGATGCCATGCCTGAAAAAAATGCTCTTTATTTCCTTGTGAAAGAAGTGATGAAGGATCCAGAACGTCATGTGGCATCTTTTGGTCGCAACAAGACTCGAAATGCCAATCAAAATTTCTTGACTCGTTGTATCAACCAGGAAATCGTTGTTACTCAGCGCGTGCACCACGTTGGAATGTGGCATCTCTTTAAAATTGGGCGTATCCCAGGAACCAACTTTATCATTCAAACCGACTTTGTAAAGAGCATCGGTGGTTGGAAAAATGGTGCCTTAACCGAGGATACCGATATTTCCTTCAAAATCATGCAAAGTGGTAAATTGATTGCCCTTGCCTATAATTCAGAGGCTTTCCAACAAGAACCTGAGACCTTAAAGAGTTACTATATGCAGCGTAAACGTTGGGCGAAAGGAAATTACGAAGTTGTTCTCTCGAACTTTAAGCATTTATTTGGCAGAGCAAACTGGCGCGTTAAACTAGAAGTCTTTAACTATTCTTGTGTTTTCTTTTGGTTTAACTTTGCCATTGTCCTATCGGATTTGATTTTCCTAGCGAATGTGCTAGCGATCTGTCTTAATCTTTTCTTCCCAGATGTCAGGGTTCCATTTGCTTTTGATGCGGACAATATCTACATCGCCCAGCTCATGCTCTTTAACTGGATTCTCATGATTGGTCTCTATTTGATGCAAATTATGACAGCATTGGCAAGTCAATTTGGACAAGCTACTACAAAGCAAATCTGGTTGGCCTTGGCTGCCTATTTCACTTATGCACAGATGTTTATCGTTGTTTCCATTGATTCCATTTCTTCAATCGTGCTGGACAAAGTACTCCGACGAAAAGAAACCAAGTGGGTTAAAACCAAACGATTTGCAGGATAGGAGGTTCTATGAAAACGAATAAATTAAAATATGTCTGGTTTGTGCTCATCCTTTCTATCTTTTGTTTAGCCTTGTTTTTAGCAAGAGGAAGGACTAAAATCGAGATGCGTAATCGAATTTACAGCCAATGGAGCCAACAGTTCCTTGTTACAAAAGGCGATCAGTCTTATGTTCGTACGACGAATGATTCTGAGGAAACGACAGTTCTATCAGAAGCCCAAAGTTACGGGATGCTCATAACGGTTTTAGCAGCCCAAAAAGGGCAAGCAACACAAGCAGATTTTGAGAGTCTTTATCGCTATTACCAAAATCATCGTATTGAGGGAACGCAGTTGATGTCTTGGAAGCAAGTGATCAAAAATGATAGCGAAACGGTCGAGAAACAAAATGCAACTGATGGAGATCTCTATATCGCTTATTCTTTAATTGAAGCTGCCAAGCAGTGGCCAGATAAAGCACAGGAATACCAAGCGCAAGCTAAAAAAATCTTGGATGATATCCTTAAATACAATTACAACGAGGAAACTGGTGTCCTGACAGTAGGAAACTGGGCAAACAAGGATTCCGATTATTATTACTTGATGCGGACCTCCGATACTCTTCCTCACTATTTCCAATCTTTTTATGACCTGACTGGAAATAAACAGTGGTTAGATGTTAAGGATAAGATGCTTGGGCAATTGGAGCAAATCAGTTCTCATTCTGATACGGGTCTCTTGCCAGACTTTATCTGGGCTGAGAAGTCTGGGGCACGTCTTGTTGATGCCAATACTATCGAATCTCAATACGATGGGGCGTACTCTTATAACGCTTGCCGTTTGCCTTATCACTTGTCACAGAGTCAGGATGAAAGAAGCCAAAAACTCGTTCAAAAGATGATGGATTTCTTTATGAAAGAGCAACGCATTTATGCTGGATATGACTTGAATGGATCTGCCCTCAATCAATACCAGGCAGGTAGTTTCTTGGCACCGATTACCTATGCTTCTGATAAGGGAGACGGTTATCTGAAACTTCTTCAACAAAATAAATACATTTTCACACAAGATTTACCTTTGGACAACTACTATGATGCAACGATGATTACCATGATTGCTCTAGAGATGTTCTAGGATGAAAAGAGAGGGCTAGTTCAACTGGCTCTCTTTTTGATAGGTTTTCATCTTTTTTCAAAAAAGGAATTTCCTAAGGTTTATGGTATAATGGAAAGAGTGATGGAAAAGAGGTAGAGAGATGGATGCAAAATTAAAATACAAGGCAAAGAAGATTAAAATCGTCTTTTTTGATATTGATGATACCTTGCGTACGTCAAAGACAGGTTTTATTCCAGCTACAATTCCCACGGTCTTTAAACAGTTGCGTGAAAAAGGAATTTTAACAGGAATTGCCTCTGGTCGTGGTATTTTCGGTGTAGTTCCAGAGATTCGTGAGCTCAAGCCAGACTTTTTTGTAACCCTAAATGGGGCCTATATTGAAGATAAAAAAGGGAAGGTGATTTATCAACATCAGATTGACAAGTCAGATGTTGAGGAGTATGTCTCTTGGACGAAGGAAGAGGAAATTGAGTACGGCTTGGTTGGCAGTCATGACGCTAAACTCTCCACGCGAACAGAACTGATCAGTGAGGCTATTGATCCGATTTATCCGAACCTGGGTGTGGATCCTGACTTTCATGAAAAAGCAGAAATATACCAGATGTGGACCTTTGAGGATAAAGGGGATGATTTGCACCTACCAGAGTCTTTATCGGATAAACTTCGCATGGTGCGTTGGCATGAACATTCATCAGATATCGTGCCTATTTCAGGTTCAAAAGCAACTGGTGTAGCCAAGGTTGTAGAACATCTAGGCTTGAAACAAGAAAATGTTATGGTCTTTGGGGATGGGCTCAATGACTTGGAACTCTTTGATTATGCTGGAATCAGTATTGCCATGGGAGTTTCCCATGAAAAAATCAAAGAAAAAGCAGATTATATTACAAAAACAGTAGAAGAAGATGGCATTTTTGATGCCTTAGAAGGATTTGGTATGGTAGAAAAAGAATTGCATTTCCCACAAGTAGACATTGAAACAGTAGAAGGTCCTCTTGCGACCATTAAAACAAATCACGGAGACTTGCGTATCAAGCTCTTCCCTGAACAGGCTCCCAAAACAGTAGCAAACTTTGTTGCGCTTTCAAAAGATGGTTACTATGATGGTGTGATTTTCCACCGCATTATCAAGGACTTTATGATCCAAGGTGGAGACCCAACTGGTACTGGTATGGGCGGAGAGTCGATTTATGGCCAAGCTTTTGAAGATGAATTTTCTGAAGAACTTTATAATATTCGTGGCGCTCTTTCTATGGCCAATGCTGGTCCAAATACCAATGGAAGCCAGTTCTTTATCGTGCAAAACCAACACTTGCCATACTCTAAGAAAGAGATTGCGCGTGGTGGTTGGCCAGAACCAATCGCTGAGATTTATGCAGAGCAAGGCGGAACTCCTCACCTGGACCGCCGCCATACTGTTTTTGGTCAGTTAGCTGATGAAGCTTCTTACGCTGTTTTGGATGCCATTGCTGCTGTTGAGACTGGTGCAATGGACAAACCAGTTGAAGATGTCGTGATTCAAACGATTGAAATCGAGGATTAAGATGAAAATTGGTGATAAGTTAAAAGGGCGAATTACAGGAATTCAGCCCTATGGTGCCTTTGTCGAGTTAGAGACAGGGGTGACAGGGCTGATTCACATCTCGGAGATTCGGACGGGATTTATTGAAAATATCTATGACATTTTAAAAATTGGTGATGAAGTTCAAGTACAGGTGGTGGATTTTGACGAATACACTGGGAAGGCTAGTCTTTCTATCCGTACTTTGGAAGAGGAAAAACATCAATTGCCAAGACGGAGACGTTTTTCAAATGATCGGATCAAGCACGGTTTTGCACCACTTGGACGAATGATGCCTGTTTGGACGCGTGAGGCATTAGAGCATTTAAAGAAGAAGCCATAATACGATTATCTAAAATATTTGTGCTATTAACATCGTTTGTTATAATAAAAGTATGAAAGAAGAACAATTATTAAAATCAGGAGAGCGAATCAACCAGCTCTTTTCGACAGATATCAAGATCATTCAAAATAGAGAAGTGTTTAGCTATTCGGTGGATAGTGTTCTCTTGTCACGCTTTCCTCGCTTTCCTAAAAATGGCTTAATTGTGGACTTTTGTGCTGGAAATGGTGCAGTTGGACTTTTTGCAAGTAGTCGTACCAAGGCAAAAATTCTCTCTGTGGAGATTCAGGAGCGCTTGGCGGATATGGCAGAGCGTTCGGTTCAGTTGAATGGTTTGGAAGAGCAGATGCAGGTTATTTGCGATGACTTGAAAAATATGCCTGCACGCATTCAGGGGAGCAAGGTTGATTTGATTTTATGCAATCCGCCTTATTTTAAAGTTGATCCAAATTCTAATCTGAACGAAAGTGAACATTACCTTTTGGCTCGGCATGAAATCACAACCAATCTGAGGGAAATCTGCCGAAGTGCCCAGAGTATTCTCAAGTCTAATGGTCGTTTGGCCATGGTTCACCGCCCAGATCGACTTTTGGATATTCTAGACATGTTTCAACGACACAATTTGGCACCTAAGCGCCTGCAATTTGTTTATCCTAAACGAGAGAAGGAGGCAAATATGCTCTTAATCGAAGCTATCAAGGATGGATCGACAAGTGGTTTCAAGGTCTTGCCACCACTCATTGTTCACAATGATGATGGTTCCTATAGGCCAGAAATTCAAGAGATTTACTATGGATCATAAGGCTTATATGTATGTGGTGGAGTGCCGTGACGGTTCTTACTATACTGGCTACACGACAGACGTGAAGAAACGCCTTGCCGTTCATAATAGTGGTAAGGGGGCCAAGTATACCCGATCTCGCTTGCCAGTCAAACTCATCTATGTAGAGGGTTTTGCTAGCAAGGAAGAGGCCATGTCAGCAGAGGCTCTTCTCAAACGAAAGAAACGCCCGCAGAAAGAACGATTTCTATTCGAAAATCAAGAGAAAAATCTAGTTAACGATATTGATATCTAATGAGGAGTCCTTTGACTCCTCTTACTTTTGTCAAAAGAAGAAAAAAGTGCTAAAATAAGATGAATAAATTTAAAGAGGTATTATCATGTCTAAGATTCTAGTATTTGGTCACCAAAATCCAGACTCAGATGCCATCGGGTCATCTGTAGCCTTTGCTTATCTTGCAAAAGAGGCTTATGGATTGGACACAGAAGCAGTAGCACTTGGAACTCCTAATGAAGAAACAGCCTTCGTTTTGAACTATTTTGGTGTAGAAGCACCACGCGTCATCACATCTGCTAAAGCAGAAGGTGCAGAGCAAGTTATCTTGACTGACCACAATGAATTCCAACAATCAGTGTCAGATATCGCTGAAGTAGAAGTTTATGGTGTTGTGGACCACCACCGTGTGGCTAACTTTGAAACTGCAAGCCCACTTTACATGCGTTTGGAACCAGTTGGATCAGCTTCATCTATCGTTTACCGCATGTTCAAAGAACATGGTGTAGCAGTTCCTAAAGAAATTGCAGGTTTGATGCTTTCAGGTTTGATTTCAGATACTCTTCTTTTGAAATCACCAACAACTCACCCATCTGATAAAGTCATTGCTCCTGAATTGGCTGAATTGGCTGGTGTCAACTTGGAAGAATATGGTTTGGCTATGTTGAAAGCTGGTACAAACTTGGCTAGTAAATCTGCTGAAGAATTGATTGACATTGATGCTAAGACTTTTGAACTCAACGGAAATAAGGTTCGTGTTGCTCAGGTTAACACAGTTGATATTGCTGAAGTCTTGGAACGCCAAGCTGAAATCGAAGCAGCAATCCAAGCAGCTAATGCAGCAAACGGCTACTCTGACTTTGTCTTGATGATTACAGACATCGTCAACTCAAACTCAGAAATTTTGGCTCTTGGATCAAACATGGACAAGGTAGAAGCAGCCTTCAACTTCAAACTTGAAAACAACCATGCTTTCCTTCCAGGTGCCGTTTCACGTAAGAAACAAGTGGTGCCTCAGTTGACTGAAAGCTTTAATGGGTAATTCTTAAGGAATATTTGGAACTGTTAATTTGACTATTTATAGAAGGTGATAGCATGATGCGATTGATTGAAGGACTGCGCTTTTTGGTTGAAGTTGTCGCAATTCTTGGTCTTTTCTCCGTATCTGTGATACAAATTTCTTGGCTGGAAAAATTCCTATTTTTTCTTCTAGCAGTTCTATTAATCTTATTTTGGGCACGATATATGGCGCCAAAATCTCCACATGCTTTTAAAAAATGGCGTCGCCTCGTTGCTGAGACATCGATTTTTATTTTGGTTAGTGGTAGTTTTTGGTATTTGTATGGATTGCAAATAGGGATCCTCTACTTATCCCTGTCTTTTGGAAGTTTGGTGCTACTCTATTATTTTCAGCTAGAGTGATTCTTAGAATATAGTTAATAAATTATTTGACTGGCGATTGACACGAGAAAACGATGTTTTCCTTATAGCTAAAGGGGTTTCGGCTCCTTTTTTTCTAGGAGAGAAAGATGTTAGAAAATGGCGATTTGATTTTTGTGAAGGACCTTTCAGATATGGGGCAGGCTATCCAGGCTTCTACTGGAAACTATAGTCATGTAGCTATCTTTTTGGACGGTTTCATCTACCATGCTAGTGGGCAAGCAGGTGTCATCTGTCAAGAACCAGGTGATTTTTTTGAACCGAGTCATCTCTACGATCTCTATACCTACCCAGATATAGAAACTGATTTGGTGAAGGAGAGAGCTAGCAAACATTTAGGTGCACTCTATAATGCCTCTTTTTATCCGGATGGGAATGGCTTTTATTGCTCCCAGTATATCGCTGAAATCCTACCGATTTTTGAAACTATTCCCATGAAATTTGGTGACGGGGAGCAGGAGATTAGTGATTTTTGGAGGGACTATTACAGGAAACTCGAACTTCCTGTGCCTCTGAACCAGCTAGGGACCAATCCCAGTCAACTAGCAGCATCCGATCTATTAGAATGTAAAGAAAGGAATCTTCATGATTCAGATTTTTAATCCTTCTCGTTTGACTCGACAGCCATTTTTTATAGATTTGGTGGACTATCTGGACCAGCATGACGATGTGATTCTACGAGAAATTAAGGCTCAGTTTCCAGATGTGGCAGTTGATAAACTCATGGAAGAGTATATTAAGGCAGGCTTGATCCGAAGGGAAAACAAACGCTATTTTCTCAATCTCCCTTTTTTAGAATCTACGGATGATTTAGCCCTTGATCAAGAAATTTTTATCAGAGAGGACAGTCCAGTCTATCAAGCCTTGCTGAAGAAGACTTTTGAGACAGAATTACGCAATCAAACCAATGCTGCCATTTTAGTCGAATCTACGGACTTTGCTAGAGAAAAGATGACCCTGTCGAATTATTTCTACAAGGTCAAGAATCAATATCCTTTGACGGAAGAACAGCAGAGACTGTATGAAATTTTAGGAGATGTCAATCCTGAGTATGCTCTCAAGTATATGACGACGTTTTTGCTCAAGTTTCTCAAAAAGGACCAGCTCATGCAGAAACGGCGTGATATCTTTGTGGACAGTTTAGTCGTTCTAGGCTATATTGTTCAAAATGAAGCTGGAAAGTATGAGTTGGTTGTTGATTTCGACAAGGAACGGTTGACTTTCTATTTACTTTAATTGCTTCATTTTGAGCAGATTGCTTGACTTTGCAAAAGAATAAGCATAAACTGAATGTAAGCGATAACGTTTATCGTATTAAAAGCAAAGGAGACAGAGCTATGTCACTTGAAAATAAATTGGATCAAGCAACTGGTGCTATCAAAGAAGGATTTGGGAAAGTTACTGGCGATAGCAAGACAGAAGCAGAAGGTACTGTAGAAAAAACAGTTGCGAAAGCAAAAGAAGTTGTTGAAGATGCTAAAGGCGCTGTAGAAGGTGCCGTTGAAGGTCTTAAAAATTCATTTAAGAAAGAAGACTAAAAAAATCAAGGGAATGTTTCCCCTTGATTTTTTTTATAGATAACGTTCTGCGATAGCTGCGTCTCCAGGATAGTCTTCTTTCTTTCCTTGGACGATTTGATAACAATCAGCTCCCTTGCCTGCAATAATCACAGCATCGAGTTCTTGATTTGTGATGGCCATCGCCGCCTTGATGGCTTCTTCACGATCGGCAATCTTTTCAACAGGATGACTGATGTAGCTGCTGATTTCTTCAGCAATGGTCATTGGATTTTCATAGTTGGGGTCATCAGCGGTGAGAAAGACTTGAATCTCAGGATGTTGATTGAGGAGGAGACCGAAGTCTTTGCGACGACTCTCACCCTTGTTTCCAGTCGAACCGAGAACCAGAGCGATTTTTCCAGTTTGATGGGTTTCAACCACATTGATGAGTTTCTTCAGACTGTCCCCGTTGTGGGCGTAGTCGATGAAGACCTTGGCTCCATTTTTCTGAGTGAGGACTTCCATACGTCCAGGGACCCGGGTTGCAGCAATTCCTTTTTTGATGTCCTCCAGACTAGCACCTAGACGAAGGCAGGCAAGTCCTGCAGCGACTGCATTTTCTTGATTGAAGTGACCGATGAGTTGGATATCATAATCACCAGCGAGTTTACCTGTAGCTGAAAAGCTAAAGGCTTTGGAGTTCTCGATTTGGTTACTTGACTGGCTACCATAGAAGTCATGTTCTTGATGTTCCACTTGTTCTTTCAAGACAGAAAAGTGGTCCATGTCGCTGTTAATGACAACTGCTCGGCTATTTTTCATCAAGAGACGTTTGTGGTAGAAGTAGTCTTCAAAGCTAGGATGCTCAATCGGACCGATATGGTCAGGAGTGATGTTAAGAAAGACACCTACATCAAAGGTCAGGCCATAGACTCGATGAACAAGATAGGCTTGGCTAGAGACTTCCATTACAAGATGGGTTCTTCCATTCTTAACAGCCTGGGCCATCATGTCGAAAAGATCGATATTTTCAGGCGTTGAGAAGGAAGATTTAAAGAAGGTTCTGCCATCCAGAGTTGTGTTCATAGTTGACAAGAGAGCTGTTGGGTAGCGTTGAGATAGGATGTGGTAAGCAAAGTACGCTGCTGTTGTCTTTCCTTTTGTCCCTGTGAAAGCGAGAATTTTGAGTTTCTCTTGTGGATTGCCATAAAATTCCATAGCAATCAAACTCATGGCTTTTTTGATATCGTTCACAATGATGACGGGGATACCGACTTCGTAGTCCTTTTCTGCGACATACCAAGCTAATCCTTGCGTTATAGCGGATAGGAGGTATTCTTTTTTAAAGGCAGCACCTTTTGCAAAAAAAAGAGTCCCTTCTTTTACTTTTCTGCTGTCGTAACTGATGCTGTCAAAAACAACTTCACTGTAGTTGTAGTGGTAATGTCCTTGGTCAATAATCTCGCGAAAAAGGCCATCTTTCTTTAAAATATCTAATACGGTTTCAATCTTAATCATACTTTCTATTATAAACTTCAAGCCCGAATTTTACAAGTAACAAGGAAAAGTTTATAATGGAAGATAAGGAACTTTTCCTAGTTATCAAAATTGAATGAGGAAGCTATGTCTAACGAAAACAATCACCAGCAAGCCCAGATGTTGCGAGGGACTGCTTGGCTAACAGCTAGTAACTTTATTAGTCGCCTCCTTGGTGCTATCTACATTATTCCCTGGTATATCTGGATGGGGACCTATGCTGCTAAGGCAAATGGACTCTTTACCATGGGCTACAATATTTACGCCTGGTTCTTGCTGATTTCGACAGCGGGTATCCCAGTTGCGGTCGCCAAACAAGTGGCTAAGTACAATACCATGCGAGAAGAAGAGCATAGCTTTGCCTTGATTCGGAGTTTCCTAAGCTTTATGACGGGCTTGGGCTTAGTCTTTGCCTTGGTCTTGTATCTCTTTTCTCCCTGGTTAGCAGATTTGTCAGGTGTGGGGAAAGACCTGATTCCCATCATGCAGAGCTTGGCTTGGGCGGTCTTGATTTTCCCATCTATGAGTGTCATCCGGGGCTTCTTCCAAGGGATGAACAATCTGAAACCCTATGCTATGAGCCAAATCGCTGAGCAGGTGATTCGTGTCATCTGGATGTTGATGGCGACTTTCTTCATTATGAAGATGGGTTCTGGTGACTACCTAGCAGCAGTTACCCAATCGACCTTTGCGGCCTTTGTGGGGATGGTGGCTAGTTTTGCAGTCTTGATCTACTTCCTAGCCCAAGAAGGTTTACTCAAAAGAGTATTTGAAACACGGGATAAAATCAATAGTAAGCGACTCTTAGTCGATACCATCAAGGAAGCCATTCCCTTTATCTTGACAGGATCAGCCATCCAGCTTTTCCAAATCTTGGACCAAATGACTTTTATCAGAAGCATGACTTGGTTTACCAACTACAGCAATGAAGACTTGGTTGTTATGTTTTCTTATTTCTCTGCCAATCCTAATAAAATTACCATGATTTTAATCTCTGTAGGAGTTTCCATTGGTAGTGTTGGCTTGCCACTTTTGACGGAGAACTATGTAAAAGGTGACTTGCAAGCAGCAGCTCGCCTAGTTCAAGATAGTATGACCATGCTCCTCTTATTCTTGCTGCCAGCAACGGTCGGAGTTGTCATGGTAGGAGAACCGCTCTATACAGTCTTTTATGGTAAGCCAGATAGTCTGGCTATGGGTTTATTTGTCTTTGCAGTTTTGCAGTCTACTATCCTAGGCTTGTATATGGTCTTGT
>ERZ773006.910-NODE-910-length-11018-cov-3.46602_pt1 | contig 11018 bp, 9 predicted proteins | sample MGYA00580843_ERZ773006 | MGnify/ENA primary metagenome ERZ773006 (study PRJEB29015, sample SAMEA2738011) | human oral metagenome | biome: human oral; feature: human-associated habitat; material: dental | place: China | collected 2052 ... | reverse complement strand
AAGGCTTTTCAGAACGATATCTATTAATTCATTTCATAAAATATGAATCAATTTAATTGAAACAGGGGACTTGCAACTTTTGAGTTTGTTAGTAAGAATTAAATTAATAGGCAGAAACTAACTCTAACAACTCTTCATTCGAAGTAACTTCGTAAATATTAATACCCAATTGTGTTTTTTGAAACTCTTCTAAGTCCCGTTCACTTAAACCTACATAAGTCGAAATAATATTGTTCCAAAAAGTATATTGTTTTTTGGGATTGGTTTTTACCACCTTCATCCCAGCATCAAGTCTCTGATTTAATATAAATCCAACATACTTTTCAACTGATATTTTCTCCATAAAGTATTTATCAACTTGTGCTGAAAAATTTCTTAAACTTGTCATCAATGATAGTGTCTCTTTGAACGACGGGACTTTATTAGCATCATAATGATTTATAAATTCATTAATATCTAATCCACTATACGATTCTTCAAACTCTTGAGCATATTTTCTTAAATTTGCCTTCATATCTGAATCAAATTTTTCTCTTGTATCATGAATTAAATCATTTCTCCAAAAAATTGCAGATTTCACAAGAAAATATTCCTTTGATCTCAGATCTGAAAAATTATCAATAAGTAATTCCAACTTTTTATATATTGATTTTTTTGTTCCATTTCCACATATTGCATCAAGAAAAGATAGTTCCTCTGGAATTAATTGATTAACTTCATTTAGAAAAAAATCATCAAAAAAACTTTCAAATGTCGATACAGAATAGGCAAGTGAGGCTTTTTGAATAAACAACTTAGATTCTCTTTTACTATTATCAATATCCTTAGGATGCCAAGTTGTGCTTAAGTTCTCTGGTCTTTCTTGATTGGGTTGGATTAAATCAATTCCAATATAAGAAGTGATAAAGAATTGATTTTCTCTCCCATGTCTCTTTAAATATTTTCGAAAAGTATTTGATTTTGTTTCCATTTTTACACCATAGGTACTTCTGGGGTCGAACCAGAGCTTCAGGACATAAGGGATTAATATAATTTAATCAATTAAAACCCACGTGCTACCAACTACACCAAGTACCTTAATATCAACTATTATACCAAAAATATTTAACTTTATGTTGATTTAGGAGAAATAATCTTCCCGAAAGTTTATTATTTGCTGTTATAATAGACATTTCTTCATTTTTCCGTTATAACAGACACTGATATACTCTTGTAATATTATTTTTGTATAATTAAAATTACAGAAGGAGGCAAAGATTATGAGAAAAATAATAAGTATACTACTTTCATTATCAATAATTACGTTAATTGCTTGCTCTAAAAATAACTACCAATCTTTAGATGGTGAGTATTATTGGATCTCAAGTGAAAGAAACGAGTTGGCATTTACTATTAAAGGAGAAACTGCTTCCATTGAACATGGAGAAGCCGACAGCTTTACCATTAACAAACAAAAGAATACGATCACATTAACTGGGCAAAATATTGCAAGTCAAACAAAAGAATATTCATTTAAAGATGGGGTCTTTTCTGTTGATATTAGCGGAGTTAAGCACGACTACTATCTTAAAGGTAGCGAAGCGTATAAAAATGCTCTAAAACAATATGGATATAAATAACATCATCCACACCTATTTTACCGAATAGGTGTTTTTTTGTGCTAAATAGATTACTTCAAAAAACTTTTAAGCTTATTATTAACCGATTAGCTTATATTTCATGCAAATTAGCTTAATCAAAGAGATTGGATTACATTTTATTATACAATGGATTCATGAATAATTTAAAAGAAACAAATATTAGAAAAGCCATTTGGCATATTAGACGTCACCTAAACGAACTATTAAACTCACAAGATGAAAATTATAGGAAACACGAAATGTTTCATCTAAGATCTAGTATTGAATGTTTAGAACGTGTAGTGAACAACGAAAAACCCTATCCACCTATGGATAGGGAAGAAGTGTTTTAAAATTAATTGTATCTATCATAAAACCAGGTTTATGAGTCATTTATGAATTAATTTTACTTTTCGATATCTAATACTTCTAACTTACTTCATTACGACATAATCCGAACTCATGGTATATTAATTCTATCTAGCTTAATCAGACATTTCCAATTTTAATAAAATAGTACTAATTAATTTCAGACAATTTAACATCAAGCTGACTCTTAAAGTTCACGACATCCTTCTCAATCAATTTTTTGAAGAAAATATCAAAATCTTTTGGTGTTAAAAATGTAAATTTATATCTAGTTAAACTATTATTACTTTTTGAGTATTCATTAAGTAACTCAAAATGCTTTTTAGCTGCTTTATTTTTGCCAATATTTTCTACATCTGGATCTGATATTTGGGAATCGTCCTTCACTTCTACTACAATAATATTATCACCTTGTTTGATAAACCAGTCAGGATTAAACTGCCCATTTTTGGTGTGTGTTCCTTTTTTCCAGGAATAATTAATACTATAAAAGTTCATATCATCTGATTTTATAAACGAATCAATACTATTAATAAGTTCCACATCTGTAGTAAGCGCCGTCAAGAACTCTTTCTCCGGATCTCCTGTTGTTACAATACCAAATTGAGGAGTTTTAAAATTGTATTTATTATCAATTTGTTTAAATTTATAGCCATTTGAAGAATCTGTTAATTCCTTGAAAGTTTCTAAGCTAGCTTTATCTTGAATAAGAGAACCTTCCAAATCTGAGATATAAAAAAGCACCTTGTTCATCTTAAATCCACTTATATCAGAAGTGTTTTTTGGTAACTTAGCAGTCGAAACTATATAATATTCCTGTGGTTCAATATCATAAGTAACTACTTTTGATCCATATCTAAAAATAGTACTCATAGACCTTAAAAATACATCTTTAAGTCTCTTTGTAATATATTTATTACCACTTTTTCTTAATGACTCCTCAACCATGGATCGTATGCTTGAAATTGGCCATTTATTCTGATATTCAATAACATACTCTCTATCTTCCAAGTCTTCAAAACGGCTGTATAAAATATTAGCCATTTCTTCTACACTAAAGAGTTCATGATCATAATTTGTCTTAAACTGTCTATCTGATTTACTTTTAATATCCGTAAGTGTAATTGTGCTCTTGCCAGTCTTGTCATCTGTTGGTAAATTAACTCCATTTTCCCATAGATTATACGTACCCATTTTAAGATACTCTGTAGTGTCAGTCTTTGACGAGTACTTTACATTAGTTAAACAAAAATTATAATCCGAATCTTGATTAACAGATAATGTTATTTTCTGGCGTATTTCAAGCACCTCATTTACAAGTGTTTCAACATTAGAAGACCATTTTTCATGATTAAAAACTGTTACAGTTGGAGTTCCCCATTTCGATGTATTCCAACCATCTGGAATACGCAACCCTCTTCCGAGAACCTGAGCAATTAAGAGTTTTGAATTGAAAGCTCTCTCATCATCTGGAACAATCTGAAACACTCGTTTCACGTCCCATCCCTCAGTCAGCATTGAAACACTAAAAATAAATTCTACTGGATTACCATTATCGTTAACTCTAGACAACTTTAACAGATCAACCGCAGCCTTTGATCCACTATGTACAGAAAGAACTATATCATCAACTTCTGAGTCGGTTAAATTCCTTTGCACTTTTAAAAATTTCTTAAAATCATTAGCCTTACTATCGGCAAGGTTTTGTTTTGATGTCACAATGATAGTAATTGGTTTGATTTTTAGTTCTTTGGGTATTTGTTTTGCAATTTGATTATGTGAATTTAAGATTACCTGCCATCGTTCTTTTTTATCATTTGGAATATCTTCCTTAGAAATGTACTCTATATCTTTGACGAACCCTTGTTCTATTGCATCTCGTAATGAAAAACGGTAGATTACATTTGAAAAATATTCGTTCTCTTTTTTATTTTTTCCTTTAAAAGCAGTACCCGTAACACCAATAATATATTTAAAATTAATTCCGTTGTCCCTTTCATCCTCTAAGAATTTTTTCCACTCATTTGACTCAGAATAATAAACATGATGGACCTCATCATTAAGAACTAGAGTCTTTTCTCCATTCCCCCTTAAGCTATCTATAATAGAATTTCTACTAGATTGTGCTTTATAAATTGCATCTCGATTCTCAATCGCTATAGAATTTTCTACAATAGTACTATCTCCGTTTAAAATTTGAGGAGGCACAAAATTTTGACCTAAAGTTTTAAGCAATTGTTGATTTTCAAGAAGGTCTTTAAATTTTTGAGTTAGTTCTCTTTCGATTGTTCTACTTGGGACTAGCACGAGAACTCGAGATACTTTTTTTGTTGCAAGCATGATAAGAGCTATTGCAAACATAACATATGATTTTCCCGTTCCCGTTGCTAAATCTAAAGTCGCAGATAGTTTGTCAGATGATTCTAAATCGTCTTGCATTTTAGAAAAATCATTATTCCATCTAGCTCTAATAACTTCATTTTTTTCAAAATTTTCTTTTGCTAACGCAGTAATATCTTTATATTCACCTGAATTTAGGAAGCGTAACGCAATTTCTGCTCCATCTTTTTGATAATTTCTATTTCCAAACAATAATTCAAAGAATTCTTGAAAGAATCCCTCATCCCATACTGCAGGGTTCACATTTTTACTAACATCTAAAACTAAATCACTTTCTTTATATTGCATTATGATCTTTCTCCTCTCGTTGTTATAAATTCATTTCCAAATTTATCAACAAATATAAACATGGCTTGATTACCAATTTCATTTTCATCAAATACTATAGATTGATTTTCATCAAAATCGTTATGATAATAAACTCTATCCATATCGAATCCATGATTGTCATACGACAAATCAACTAAAAGCATTGAGAAAGATTCAAAGCCTTTAACATTTTCTTCACCTTTTAATCGAGAGAACGACTCAAATGAGTTGATTCTTAACCTATCACCAGTAATTTCGAAATCAACATTTGGTTTCCTCATAAAATCAAAACCATATGCATCAACAGCTGCATTAACTGATTCAGTATCATCTGCTTGTATTGCACCTTTAAAATTTTCCGTGAATTTTTGATACATTGAGTATGGAACACGTAGAATATTAAAAATAGTACTCCATTCTCCATCATTATCATATTCATCCACCGCAAAAGTAAATTTACCTTGTGGTGCAATAATAAATATCTCACTTGGTGAAGCAGATCCTAAACGTGAATAAATATGTTCCAAGGTTTCTTCTGATATTTCGCATCTAATACTTTTAACTCATCTGGAGAATAAACCTTAACCGGTGAACCATCCTTCATCCCATCAAAAGAAAGTCCTTTTATCAACTGATGCGACGGGTACACATTGTATAACGCCATGGCAAATTGCTTCCATTGAATACTATCGAAAGCGTTTAATTTTTCATTGTCATAAAGTCCAGCATCATAAACAGCAAAAGTTTTATAGTTATCAATACCTAATATTCTTTTTTGAATTGTATAGATTGACAGTTTCCCGGCATCACCAGTAACCCATCTTCTTCCTAACTTCTCGGCTACCGTAGCAGTCGTCCCAGAACCTCCAAAGCAATCCAAGACTAGGTCTCCTTCTGTTGTTACTGTCTCAATGATTCTCTGAAGTAATGCCTCAGGTTTTTGTGTAGGATATAATAAAATTTCGTTAGGATTGCTTTTACTTGCTCTTTTTCTGATTGGATTTATATCTAGCCAGTAATCTTCCATTTGACGACCATTTTCTTTACTTAAGAATATCTCGTCTAAATTTTCAGGAACACGACCTTGTGACATTCTGGTATTAAATTCTGTAGGACGTTTTTGTTTAAAATCTCTATAAGTAATAATACCATCTTTGTTAAATAGAGTTTGAAACCTACTCAAAGTACTTTCTGAAAGACCGGTTCTAGCGATTATATTAGTTTTATAATATTTGGATTTTGAATACCAAAAAATTGAATCATGCTTTCGTTTATAAAAATTATTATTTCTTCCACCACCTACATCTTTATAGCACCAGATAATTTCATTTATAAAATTACCTTCTCCAAAAATTTCATCCATTAAAACTTTAATATAATGAGATTTATGCCAGTCTAAATGAATAAAAATTGAGCCATCATCGGATAAAACTTCACGTAAGAGAATTAGTCTCTTTCTTAGCCACTCTAAAAATTCTGCTCCAGCTAATTTATCAGAATAAGCTTTAGAATCCTTATTAGAAAAATCTTGTTTCGTTGCAAACGGTGGGTCAATATAGACTAGACGAACGCCATCTGTACCATCAGCATTTTTTAGTTCCCCTCTACGCTTCATTTCAATAAGAGTTTTTAGCACTTGGAGATTATCACCAAAAATAATTTTATTCAACCAATCACTTTCAGTATCATCTCCGAACCTTCGATTCTCTTGTAAAGGAACTGCAAAAGTTTGACTGATAATAGCTTGCTCACTTTCTTTGCCATAATAAGTTAATTCATATTCTTTACGTTTTGGTGGAAAAAGTATTCGTGCAAATTCTGTTGAAACTTCATTACCACTTTTTACTTCTTCTTGTGCCTGACTCAGGAGTTCTAAAAGTTCTTTTTGTCTATTATTATCCATAGCATCCCTCAATATATTGGAGTCTGTTAAGGTTCCTTTATTCTGAATATCACAAAGGAAACAAGTCCATTTCTTATATAATTTTATACAACTCTATTTTACCATATTTATCATTTAAGGCGTGAAAATATCCTAATAGCTCTGTTATTGATTTGCTATTACGAATTTTCTTGATGAATTAAAAATCATAACTATTTCTATCATTCACATTCTTTAATATAATAATTCAATGAAACAACTCTATTGTATTCTTTTACGAATAAATAATTAGATCTTATCAGGTATTAATTGATACCTTAAACCACAAATCTGTTAAAGCTTGCTTTACTATATATTCTAGAGTATGCTGTTATTAAATCTGAATAATCACTGTTTCAACTTGTAACGCATAAGACTCTTTTGTAGTACGATATCTTCTCAATACAACACATTTTATGATAAAACAAAAAATTCGTATCTACAAAAAATTGTCATTATTTAGGTACTTGTAAATTATCAACATATACTAAAAATTACCTCTTTAACGGCATGAAATTTCCAACAATAATTCCTACAATTCTAGTATCTTCATCATACGATAAAAAAATATCTTGATAGTTTGGATTGATGGAAACTAAATGTAAGCCTTGCTCTTCACGATAAACTCGTTTAATGTAGGTCTAGCTATTACAGACTACGGCATAAACTGCACCATCGTAATCAAATCCTGTCTCACGAATGAGAGCGACAGAGCCATTTTGATATTTGGGTTCCATTGAGTCTCCAGAAATCCATGAGGCAAAGTCATGGGCTAGTTCTTCATCAAAATAGACAGTATCATAGTTTTGATCGTTATACACCGATGAACCGATACCAGCAGACATTTTTTCGTAAACATGGTATTCGTATAGTTTTTCTGACATTGAAACAATGTTCTTACATTTTTCTTTTTGAACTAGTCCTCTGACATAACTAAGTGCATTATCCTTACCTTCATCAGATAAAGTATTATATAGTCGGACGATTTCTACCTCTGTAAAATAACCTTTTGGAACATTTAGAATCTGCTCCAAAAGCTTTATTTTTTCTCTAGATGGTTGTTTTATTCCGCGTTCCCATGCAGAATAGGCCTGGTAGCTAATACCTAATTGATCTGCAATATCTTTTTGAGTCATTTTTAGCTCTTTTCTACGAGCCTTTAGTTTTTCTGGTTGATACATCGTTTTCCTCACATTAATAGTAATTTCAATTCTGCTTTTTGCTTTGCCTCTTTGTCTGTTAGCTTGTTTTTATCCCAAACATAAGCTATAGATTTTCCTCTGTCATAAAGGAGCCATACTTTTAGATTGTTACAGCAAGTCCTTATGTTTTTCCAATTCTCTTGATTTAGAAGTTCAGGATACTCTTGACTGGTAACTAAACCTCTTTTACTCACAGATTGCTCTATCCTCATAATAAGAGAAGGTTGATAACTGTTAAATTCTTTAATAATTTGTTCTCTGATACTGTGAAACAAAAGAAGTAGCGAGGAATTTTCCCCCTCGATATAAGCATCAATAGCTTGCTTAATACTACTTTCTTTCTCAGGATAATATTCTCTAAGAAGATCTAAAAGTCGAAAGAACAATGCCTGTTTTGAAACATCCAGACTATTTTGAATCTGTTGAAAGGTGTCACAACTATAATAAATCTTTGACAACAAAACAATGTCAGGCATCAATACTACAGCAGAGAAAATATTCGCTTCTCGCTCTAGTAGATTCTCCTGATTATCAATAGATTCAGCAAAATAAGCACCTTCATGCTTAAGTATGAAATGCCCTAGTTCATGACACAGAGTAAAATTCTGCTTTACAATAGGATTATCCTTCTCATAAGAAAAACTAATACCTAATTTATCGATAACGGTTAATCCTTCAATCTTATGATTTGAGAAGTGGTGACTAATCACTTGAATTTATATTTCTGAATACAATGTTGGAAGAAGTAATTGAAATTATAGTTTAGTAATGAAATATCATGATCCTTCATATACTGGTATAACAAATGTTTTGTAGACGTACTTATTCTTGTATACAATTCATCCAAAGAACGACACCTCCTTTAAGTCACAATTCACAAAACTAAACCAAATTGATTGAATTTATTATACAAAAAAAAGTGGACGAGTGTCCACTTTTTTTGTTGACTTTATTCACTTAATAAAATATTTTCTTCTTCAGCAAAAAACATGAGTATATCCCATAAAATATTAGCTAATAAAAAACCTTGAAATAGGTTATTACTAAATTCGATTAAGTACATTTTTCTTTCATCTGACTTATTATTGAACGAGATTAATTGAATATTATAGTTATAGACGTAGTCTCTATGATCAATACTATTTCTTATTAAATTATCAAATACCTTATTAATATTATCAGGTACAGAATCGTAATTAAGAATCTTTATCCTATTTCCTACATTTTTTACTTTTTTATTAAAAATGGATACATCTTCTCTTATCCCCTGTTCAACCTCAGGAAACTGAACTTTAAAACAAGCATGAAAATCATTAATTCCTTTTCTATAGTATGCATTGTTAATGAGTATTAACAAGTATATAAAATCTTTAAGGTCTTCATAATTTTCTGAGTATGATGATTTTAGAAACTCAAAATCGGTTTGGGCGATTCCCCATTTTTCTTTTATCTCATCAATATCAAAACTATAGGTAATTTCATTTAAAATCACAGGTAAAATATAATTATAATAGTTCAAGAAATTAGCTGTTACAGTATAGACCTTTTTAGAATATTGAAAAAATCTATTATTTATTATTTGAGATAATTTTTTAAATTCTATATATTTCTTTTTTCTAATTTCTCTAAGCTTTATAAATAACTCTTCTTTTAATAATTTATAATAATCAGTGTCACGTAGTTGTTCATATAAATAGTCTTGTAAAAATCCAATTTTTTCTTTTTCATTCCGATATTTACTAATTTTTTTAACTAGATTCAGTGCTTTCTTTTTTCGATATAAGAAAGGTGAAGAGTTTTCGTATAGATCCCAAAAAGCACTATAATTTTCTTGTCTTGTATATATATCCTTAAGTATATCAAGTACCTTTTGTTGAAGCAAGGTCGTGTCCTTCCCCATCATCGAATATTGCATATGAGGTGTAAAATGATATATTTGGTGAAGTGCCCCTTCGTGTTTCATTATCTTATCTGTATACAATTCTGTACTAAGTTGAATTACTTCCTCAATAGGTAATTTACCAACTGTATCGTCATTGATGTAGATACAATTTTTAAGATTATCTATTGCCTGTTCATTTCTTTTTTCTTTTGGACTTATCTGAGAAGGTATATAAATCTCTCCCTTACATACAACTTTACACTTTGGGCATGAATAAGTGAAAGGAATCCAATTATAGTACCCTGCTTGAACTCGTATTCTTAATCTCCTATGACATGTTTTGCACTCTACAATAAAATTAGCATTCATGATTAATTAATATTGACTCCTTAAAATCAACCTCAATATATGATTACTTTATCTATTTGCTAATTAGTATAAACTTTATGAGGTTTTATTTATTGAACTTTAATTAGTATCTCTTATCAAATACTTTCTTTCTCTCTTCCATAAACTCAATCAACTCTCTTTTGAAAATTTCCTTTTCTTCTTCGGTCAGTCCCTTCGATTTCATACGGAAAAGTAATTCAATATTGTCTAATTCATCTGATTCTTCTTCTAAGTTTCCAACTAAATAGTCAACTGACACATTTAAAACTTGTGCAATTTTAACGAGATTTTCTTGCGTTGGTTTTTTAGTTCCACGTTCCCATGAAGCATATGCCTGTTGGGAAATATTTAGTTTTTCAGCTATTTGAGCTTGTGTTAATTTTACTTGTTTCCTTAGTATTTTCAAGCGTTCTGCGAATTCCATATGTGACCTCAAAAAAATATTTTAAATTTTTGCAGAAAACCGTTGACAATAACAACTAATGGTTATTTAATGTAATAAACAACTAATAGTTGTATATCGATTAAAAATAATAACCTTATCTTCAAGGCTAAATCACGATCATTGACAATTAAATAAAAAGTGCGTCTGACAACCAGAGGACTGATTGCCAAAACTACACTAAACTTCGTACCTTTATTGTAAATGTTTTGGAAAGAAAAGTCAAGTCTATTTATGGTTGAAGTGAAGATATAAAACATTTTTGTGGGCTTCCACGCATTTCGGACTTTCGCACTTTTCCGTATAGTAAAGTGAACTGGCTTCGCCAAAGGGCGTAAGAGAATCCATGGGGTATGATAATGACTACCTTTTGAGATTGGCCGGGAAAGCGATGGTAATTGACGCAAAGCACCTTGCTAAACGTTGCCACCGTGGAAAGAGTATTCTTTCCAACCAAATAACTTTTCTTTACTGCTGTCTATCC
>ERZ773006.903-NODE-903-length-11080-cov-49.6018_pt1 | contig 11080 bp, 2 predicted proteins | sample MGYA00580843_ERZ773006 | MGnify/ENA primary metagenome ERZ773006 (study PRJEB29015, sample SAMEA2738011) | human oral metagenome | biome: human oral; feature: human-associated habitat; material: dental | place: China | collected 2052 ... | reverse complement strand
TGTGGAAAATCAGCAACCTAGCAGTCGTTGGTACTCTGGTAGCGGTATTTACCGAAAAGTAAAATTATTGATTACAGATCTGGTGCATCTAGATTTATATGGGATTAAGATAGAAAGTCCTAAACTAAAAGAACAAAGAGATGGATGGGTTGAAACTCAGCTTGAAAGTAAGATTTCAAATGACGGACTTCAGTCTGTGTCGGTGTATTTGGAACAGAGTATCTGGTATGAAGGACAGAGGATTTCTGACTGGCAGGCGACAAACTCTCTGGTGATTGAGGCTGGGGAAAAACATCATTTCCAACAAGCCATATCAATTTTCCAACCTTTGCTTTGGGATATTGACCATCCCCACCTTTACCAATTGAAGACTCGCCTTTACAAAAATGGCATTTTGGTTGATGAAGAAGAGGAGACTTTTGGTTACCGTTATATGGATTGGCAAGCGGATAAGGGTTTCTTTCTAAATGGTCGCTGGTTGAAGATTCATGGGGTTTGTTTGCACCATGACTATGGAGCGCTGGGAGCTGTGGAAAATAGGTCAGCTGCTGAGAGACGATTGCGCCAGATGAAGGAAATGGGCGTCAATGCTATCCGAATTACTCATAATCCAGCTAGTAGTATCTTGCTGGATGTGGCTGCCAAAATGGGCCTACTCATCCAAGAAGAAGCCTTTGATACCTGGTATGGAGGTAAGAAAGAATATGACTATGGTCGCTTTTTTGAGAAAGAAGCGACTCATCCAGAAGCGAAAGCAGGCGATTTCTGGTCAGATTACGATTTGCGTACTATGATTGAGCGTGGCAAGAACAATCCAGCGATTTTTATGTGGTCCTTGGGAAATGAAGTCAGCGAAGCAAATGGCGATGCTCATTCATTGAAGACTATCAAACGCTTGCTAGAAAGGGTTAAGGAGGTTGATGATAGCCGTTTTGTGACTATGGGAATGGATCAGTTCCGCTTTGGCGATGGTTCTGGAGGTCATGAAAAGATTGCTGATTTGCTGGATGTGGTGGGCTTGAATTACTCAGAAGACAATATTGATGGGATTCGCAAAAGACATCCCAAGTGGCGACTTTATGGGTCTGAAACCTCATCGGCTACACGGACGCGTGACAGCTATTTTCGCCCAGCTAAGGAATGGGTTGGGGATAATCGCCGCGTGCGGAATTTTGAACAGTCAGACTATGGCAATGATCGGGTTCCTTGGGGGAAGACAGCGACGGCTTCTTGGATAGCAGATAGAAATCGGCTAGACTATGCAGGTCAGTTTGTCTGGACAGGAGTGGACTATATCGGTGAGCCGACTCCTTGGCACAACCAAAATGACACACCTGTCAAGAGTTCCTATTTTGGGATTGTGGACACAGCAGGGATTCCTAAAAATGATTATTATCTCTATCAAAGTCAGTGGTTGGATCTTGATCAGCAGCCTATGGTTCATATCCTGCCTCATTGGAATTGGGAAATTCATAAGAGTTATCAACAAGTTGTGGATAAGTATGGGGATATCCCTGTTCGAGTGTATTCAAATACTGGTTCAGTAGAGCTATTTCTTAATGGAAAATCCCAAGGTAGAAAGACTTTTCAGGAAAAATGGACTTCAGACGGTCGAAAATACCAAGAGGGAGAAGGTTCTGATCAACTCTATCTTGAATGGCGTTTGGATTATCAACCAGGAGAATTATATGCTGTAGCCTATGACCGTCAAGGTCAGATTGTGGCAGAAGATAGGGTGGTGACTGCAGGTAAGCCAGCCCAAATCGGGTTACATGCCGAGAAAACACAACTGGAACCAGATGGGCAAGACCTCCTTTATCTCTATTTTGATGTATTGGACAAGGATGGAAATTGGGTGCCGACTGCTTCCAATCAGCTTCATTTTAAAATTGAAGGCCCTGCTCGCATTGTGGGTGTGGATAATGGTAGGCAGGCCAGTCGTGAACGTTATCAGGCTCAGAAAAATGGTCGTTTTAAGAGGAAAGCCTTTCATGGCAGAGGTGTCCTTTTGGTTCAGAGCTTGGAGCAGGCAGGCCAAGTAAGAGTAAAGGCCAGTGCCAGAGGGCTAGAGCCAGCAAGTTTTGATATCTTAGTGGGAGAGGCTTTGGATTGCCAGTCAGTGAAAAATAAGCGCTTGTTTGAGATTCGAGTGGACAAGCAGGCAGGCTTACAAGAAGGGGATTCCCCAGCGATTGGACTTTATCCACAAATTGTGGATAACCCTGTGAACAAGGTGGGGAATAGTGAAGTGATTTGGGAGACGAGTGGTAGTGCCCACGCCATTATCAAGCAGGGAGTGCTTTATTGCTTGTCTGCAGGCGACTTGGCTATTCGCGCCATTTATCAAGGAAAGACCTATCAAACTCATTTGCAGGTGGCAGAAAATACTTCGCTAGGCCGAGTAGTTTCTGTACGACCACTTCGCTTGTATACAGCTAAGGGGACTTATCCACAGTTTCCATCATCGATCTTGGTGGACTATGAGTCTGGTAGTGCAAAACGAGTCAAGGTTGTTTGGGAGGAGATTCCTGAAGAAGCTTTGGCAAGCTTTCATGAGTTTACGGTATCTGGTCAGCTAGAGGGTCTGGATTTAAAGGCTTCTGCTCAGGTTTGTGTCCAAGGGATTTCCGCTATTGAGCCTGAAAGGGTTTGGACGCTTGTCAAGGAAGCCCCACACTTACCAGACCGAGTCAAGCTAGTCTTATCAGATGGTAGACGAGATACGGCCAAGGTGACTTGGGATGAACTCAAGCCTCAAATCTATACTCAGGTAGGAGAATGCGTTCTCACAGGGCAGGTAGCGGGCTGTGAGTTGCCAGCAACAGTCACCATTCATGTGACAGATGCTAGTTTAGATGGTGAAGTCATTTCCAATCAGTGGACAGGGTCCAACCTGCCTCTGGTCTTTGCTTCTCACTCAGAGCCTAATCATCCAGCATCTTACCTCAATGACAAGGTCATTGCTCGGAAAAAATCGACAGCCAATACTTGGATTACCAAGTCAGAGCAAGCCAGCGTGGGCATTCTTTTTGGAGATGCAGGCATTTTAAAACCGCGATTTGTGGATAACGTGACCTTGTATTATGTCGAAAATCAAGAATACGTGGCGGTGGATCCTACCCATATCGATTATTATGTAGGGAATGAGCCTGCCTTGCCTCGGACTCCAAATCATTTGGATAAGGATTCTCTGCTCAAGCAAGAGGAGAATTGGCGCCCTGTATCAGCTATCCGAAAAGTTTCAAGCGACAAGGATGAAGAGCTTCGTTTTGAATTTGATAAGGTAGAGACTTATGCCCTTCGTCTTCGATTTGAAGGCTTGGCAAGTCCTCTAGCGTTAACAGAATTGCAAGTGCATGACAAAAAAGTAAAGAAAAGTGTAGATAGGAAATAGTATGGTAAGAGAAATAAAACCTCATGGCCCCTTGCCTAGTCAGGCCCAGCTAGCGTATTTAGAGGATGAATTAGCAGCCTTTATCCATTTTGGACCCAATACCTTTTATGATCAGGAATGGGGGACAGGTCAGGAGGATCCTGAACTCTTTAACCCGACAAGGTTAGATGCGCGTGAGTGGGTTCGCGTGCTTAAGGAAACGGGCTTTAAGAAGTTGATTTTGGTGGTCAAGCACCATGATGGCTTTGTCCTCTACCCGACAGCTCACACGGATTATTCGGTCAAGGCCAGTCCTTGGAGGAATGGAGAGGGGGATTTGCTCCTTGAAGTATCCCAAGCTGCCACAGAGTTTGATATGGATATGGGGGTCTACCTATCGCCTTGGGATGCTCACAGTCCTCTCTATCATGTGGAGCGAGAAGCAGACTATAATACCTATTATCTGGCTCAGCTGAAGGAGATTTTATCAAATCCTGCCTATGGAAATGAAGGGAAATTTGCTGAAGTCTGGATGGATGGTGCCAGAGGAGAGGGAGCTCAAAAGGTCAATTATGAATTTGAAAAATGGTTTGAAACCATTCGTGAACTGCAGGGCGATTGCTTAATTTTTTCAACAGAAGGCACTAGTATCCGCTGGATTGGCAATGAACGAGGGTATGCAGGTGATCCACTGTGGCAAAAGGTGAATTCTGACAAACTAGGAACAGAAGCAGCGCTGGATTATCTTCAGCATGGAGATTCTTCAGGCACTATTTTTTCAATCGGTGAGGCAGATGTTTCTATTCGGCCGGGTTGGTTTTACCATGAAGAGCAGGATACTAAGTCTCTTGAGGAGTTGGTGGAAATCTACTTTCACTCAGTGGGGAGAGGAACCCCGCTCCTACTTAATATTCCGCCGAATCAAGATGGTCTCTTTGATGAGAAGGATATCAAACGGCTTTATGAATTTGCGGCTTATCGTGACGAGCTCTATAAAGAAGATTTGGCTCTGGGAGCTAAGGTATCTGGTCCAGCTCTATCACCAGACTTTGCTTGTCATCATCTGACAGATGGCCTTGAGACCAGCTCTTGGGCAAGTGATGTAGGCTTGCCCATCCAGTTAGAACTCGACTTAGGGTCACCTAAAACTTTTGATGTAATTGAGTTAAGAGAAGATTTGAAGCTAGGGCAACGAATCGCTGCTTTTCATGTGCTAGTAGAGGTGGATGGCGTCTGGCAAGAATTTGGTACAGGCTTTACAGTTGGTCATAAGCGTCTCCTGCGAGGTCCGCTAGTAGAGGCACAGAAGGTGCGCGTGATGATTACAGAGGCACAGGATTTACCTGTACTGACCAAGATTTCCCTCTATAAAACTCCTAGCTTATCACAAAAAGTAGTTGTTCAGGGGCTAGCATTTGTAGAAAAAAGTCTAGCTGTGACAAAGGGAGAGACTCTTCATTTTAGGATTGAACGTAGCGAAAGTAGTACTCCTTTAGAGACTAAGATTTCGATCCAACCGGGGACAGGTGTCCATGGTGTCGCCTATCAGGATGAGATTCAAGTCCTTCAATTCCAAGCTGGGGAAAGCAAAAAAGATTTGTGTCTACCAACCCTGTATTTTGCTGCTGATAAGACCTTGGATTTCTATCTGAATCTGACTGTTGATGGACAACTGGTTGATCAACTTCATATTTTAGTTGAAACGAGATAACATATCTTCACAATTCATTTCCTTTTCGAATAAATAGATAGAACCATTGAATCTAGTAAAATATATAATAAAAGAAGGAAGTGGATGATTCTAAGACATCCGGGCATCAGCCCGACCAATGACTTGGTTGCCAAGAAAATCTTTAGCAATCCAGAAATCACTTGTCAATTTATTCGCGATATGCTGGATTTACCAGCAAAAAATGTGACCATTTTGGAAGGAAGCAATATTCATGTCCTGCCTTCCATGCCGTACTCGTCCCAGGATTTCTATACCAGTATCGATGTTTTGGCTAAACTAGATAATGGAACTCAAGTAATCATTGAGATTCAGGTGCATCATCAGAATTTTTTCATTAATCGCCTGTGGGCTCATTTGTGCAGTCAGGTCAATCAAAATCTCGAAAAAATTCGCCAGCAAGAGGGCGACACACATCAAAGTTACAAACACATTGCACCAGTTTATGCTATTGCCATTGTAGATAGTAATTATTTCTCAGATGATTTGGCTTTTCATAGCTTTAGTATGCGAGAGGATACGACAGGTGAGGTCTTAACCATCACAAACAATGGACAGGAAAACCATCTAGTCAAGATGGCGTTCTTGGAATTAAAAAAATACAGAGAAACCAGCAAAGACGAGGTTCGCAAGCCGTGGTTGGAGTTTTTCGGGAATAAACCCTTTACCCAACAACCTGAGCGAGTCATCAGCCAAGCAGACCAACTGCTGGACTACAAGAGCTGGTCCGAGGAGGACAGGAAGATGTTTAGTGAACAACGCAGACGCGAAGAACAAGCTTTGTTAGCACAGGACTATGCCTTGGAAACAGCTAGGGGTGAGGGTCTTGAACAAGGATTAGAGCGTGGTCTTGAACGTGGGAAAGCTGAAGGTAGTTTGTCTATGCTACTAAACCTCGTTCGCCAGGGTTTTCTGACACCGGAGGTTGCCAGCCAGCAATTAGGCATGACTGTCGCTGAGTTTGAGGCACTGTTGTAAATAGTAAAAAACGACATGTTATCGTATGAGATAGCATGTTTTTTTAATCCATAACAAATATAAATATATCGACTTAAAAATAAAATAGTAAATACAGAAAATTCTATGTTTAAAAATGTAAAAAAATAAAAGAGCAAAGTGTTTAAAATTGGACAGAGAGGTTTGATTTTTCGGGGGATGGGGGGATTTTACAGGACAAATCGTTTGCATTTTTGTTTAAAATAATTTAAAATTACAGATAGGGAATTATTTAAAAATATGTTGATTTTTTATAGTCTCTACCAACTACAGTAATCATCAAAAAAGATGGAAAAATTAAAAACATTATTTTTTATAGGAGATTTTATTCATGCAAAATAAATCATCTGTCAATCGTTCAGAGAATTTGCGTCGTGAAAGAGTGACGCGTTATTCAATCCGTAAATATAGTTTTGGTGCAGCAAGTGTAGCAGTGGCTGCTCTTTTCATGTTCCTAGGAAATGGAGCTGTATCAGCCGATGAGCTTGGGAAACAAGATGTAACAGCTATTGAAAAAACTATTGAAGACAAAGCTTCTCAAGATGGAGAAAAGATTGTCCAACCTGATGCTTCAGCAACAGAAGTGACTTCTAAACCAGAAGAAAATGTTGTTGCACAATCAGAGTCAGCTTCTAAACCAGAAGAATCAGCAAAACCAACTTCAACATTGGATAAGTCACAATTGGAAAGCTATATCACTGAAATTGAAGGGAAAATTTCAGCAGGTAAATACGCTAATAAGACAGAAGAGAGTCTCGCTCTTTTAAATTCTGAATTATCCTCTGCTAAGTCTGTGCTTGCTTCTGCAACCAGTCAAGATGAACTAAAAGCAGCCTACAACAAGCTTGTTACTGTAGTAAGCTCAAAATTGAAAAACAAACCGGTAGAGAAAACGGAAGCTCCAAAGGTAGATACTACTAATGGAAAAGAAACTGTAGGCAAAAAAGCAGAAAACACAGAACCAAGTGCTGCTAATTCGCATGCCATTCCTGCAGAAGCTGAAGAAGGTGCAGGATTTAGAAGAAACGATTCAGGTTCTCCTCAAGTTTCAAATACAGTAAACTATAACGATGCTTCATATGTAAGACGTAGTGGAGTAACCTCTGCGGATACTTCTTTATCAGGAACAGGAACTAACGGTAAAACTGTAGTAGTGACAGTTGCAACTCCAGGAGGTGCTACAAAGACTTATGAAACAGCAGTAACTAATGGAAAATGGACTGTGAATTTAGAGGCACCATTAAAATCTGGTAGTGATCCACACAATAAAGGTACAGATGAAACTAAGATTACTGTTCAATACAAAGGTGAAAATAATAAATTAAACGATGAAACAAGAGTTTATCTTGGACGTCCAAAATTTGTTAACGATACAGTAGTTGCGGGACAAAAAGAAGTATTGGTAAAAGTTCCGAAAGATGCGAATAATTTATGGGTAGGATTCACAGGTTCTTGGGACCGTCAAGTAATTATGAACGGAGGAAATCCTCAATCTCAAGACACATCAACGCTAACTGCAACTATGGCAGATACTCAAGATGATCCTATCTTCCACACAGTAAAATTAACATTCCTTCAAAACGTAATTAAAGAAGGTGCTAACGGAATTAACTTGCAAGCGCAATCTGGTTACAGTGCGGCAGGGGGAGCTCAACCTGGAACAACAGAAGCAGCAGAAGCTAAACGTCTAACATTAACTGCAACGAACGAAGCACCTACAATTGCAGCAACAGATAATGGAAGCGACGTAGTTGTGAAAAAAGGCGAAGCATTTGACATTGCAACTCTAGCAACTGTAGCAGACAAAGAAGATGATGCAAAACTTACTGTCGGTGATCCAGTAAAAGCTAAATTAGTATCAGTTAATGGAGCAAGTGCAACAACATTTAACACTGCAACGCCAGGTGAATACACATTAGTTCTTAAAGCGGTAGACAGTCAAGGTAAAGACTCTGGGAATACAATTACTAGAAAAGTAATTGTAAGAGATAACCAAGCGCCAACAGCTGAAATCCCATTCTCAGATCCAGCACCAAATAAAAAAGAAGTATTTGTATACGGTGCGGAAGAAAACTCATTTGATATTAAAATCAAAGATGATAGCGGAAAAATTGTCAGTGCTACAGTAAGAGGTGGTAGTAACCAAGAGTTTAAACCAGTAGCTGGTGAAGCTAATAAAATTAATACTCAATATGGATATACTGCGAATACTTTCAGTGCAGAAACAACAGCAAGTGAAGATTCACCGGCGGTAATTACATATTCAGGAACTCCAGCACCAGAAGGAACTTTCACATTAGACAAACTAAAAGCAGCGACTAAAGGAGAAAATCCAGAGGGTGTAGCTTTAGGATGGCGTTATGTAAGGGCTACCGATGCTGATGGAGGAGAAATTACAGGTAATGGAACTAGTGCAGCTGATATTGGTGCATTCAGAGTAATGCTTAAACCTCAAACTCAAAAATATGACATTCAATCACTTGCAGATGCTGATAAAGTAGTGGTAACAGACCCATCAGCTGTAACAGATGATGAGTTTAACAAAATCAAAGAAAAACTTAAATTAGAATACTCAAAAACAAATCCAGATAAGAATTTAGAAGCTAAACGCGGCCAAGAAGTAGCTGAAAAAGATGAAAGAATTGATACAATCACAAAAGTTGGCACTGATTTAGTAGTAACTTATAAAGATGGATCTGTAGATAAAAAACCACTTTCTGAGTTCGTTAACCTTAACAAACAACCAGCAATTGATGCAGTTAACAAAGCAGCGGAAGATAAAATTGCTGAAATCAACAAAACTCCAAATGCAACTGATGAAGAAAAAGCAGCAGCAATCGCAAAAGTAAATGCAGATAAAGAAAAAGCTGTAGCCGCAATTAACGATGCAAATGTAGCGACAAAAGCAGAATTAGAAAAAGCGAAAGAAGCAGGTACAACTGCAATCGCAGCTGATAACCCAGTAGTAACGAAAAAAGATTCAGCTAAAGCGGACGTTGAAGCAGAGCGTAAAGCCAAAGCAGATGCTATTACTGCAGATAAAAACCTAAGTCAAGCAGAAAAAGATGCGGCTATCGCTAAAATTAACAAAGCAGCTGAAGATGCAACAAAAGCAATTGATGCAGCAACAACAGATGCAGATGTAGATACAGCGAAAAATGCTGGGACTACAGAATTCGGTAAAGTTAACCCGATTGCGAAAGAAAATGCAAAAGAAGCTATTGCCAATGCATTAACAGCTAAAAATAAAGAAATTGATGCTCGTACAGATTTAACACAAGCAGAAAAAGATGCAGCAAAAGCAGAAGCTAAGAAATTAGCAGATGCAGAACTTGCAAAAGTTGAAGCTCAACCTGATAACGCAGAAACAGCAGATGCAGCGGCAGCAGCACAAAAAATTGTTAATGATGCAGAAGATAAAGGTGTTGCAGATGTAACATCAGTACACCCAATCGCTAAAGAACAAGCGAAACAAGCTGTAGCAGATGAGCTAACTAAAAAAGAAGCAGAAATCGACGCTCGTGATGACTTAACACAAGAAGAAAAAGACGCAGCTAAGAAAGAAGCGCAAGATAAAGCAAAAGCAGCAACTGATGCTATTAATGCTCAACCAGCTATCGCAGATTCTGAAGATAAAGCAACAGCAGCTCAACAAGCAGTAGATACAGCGAAAAACACTGGTCTATCAGAGGTTAAAGCAGTAAACCCAGAAGCAGCTAAAAAACCAGCAGCGAAAAAAGCAATCGATGATGCATTAAAAGCAAAAGAAGACGCAATTGATGCTCGTACAGATTTATCAGATAAAGAAAAAGCAGCTGCAAAATTAGCAGCGAAAAACATTGCAGATGCAGCGAAAAAAGCAATCGACAATGCAACAACAGATGCAGAAGTTGATGCAGCGCAAACTACAGGAACAGATAATATTGCAACTGTAAATCCAGTAGCAAAAGAAGCAGCAAAACAAGCTGTAGCAGATGAACTAACTAAAAAAGAAGCAGAAATCGACGCTCGTGATGACTTAACACAAGAAGAAAAAGACGCAGCTAAGAAAGAAGCGCAAGATAAAGCAAAAGCAGCTACTGATGCAATCAATGCTCAACCTGATACTGTAGATACACCAGAAGAAGCAACAGCAGCTCAACAAGCGGTAGATGCAGCTAAAGATAAAGGTGTAGCAGATGTTAAAGCAGTAAACCCAGAAGCGAAAGCTAAGCCAGCGGCTAAGAAAGCAATTGATGAAGCATTAAAAGCGAAAGAAGCAGAAATTGATGCACGTACTGATTTAACAGATGAAGAAAAAGCTGCGGCGAAAGAAGAAGCAAAAGCGGTAGCTGATAAAGCAAAAGAAAATGTAGATAAAGCCACAACAGATGCAGCTGTAAAAGAAGCAGAAAATGCGGGAGTATCAGAAGTTAAAGCGGTAAATCCAGAAGCGAAAGCTAAGCCAGCGGCTAAGAAAGCAATTGATGAAGCATTAAAAGCGAAAGAAGCAGAAATTGATGCACGTACTGATTTAACAGATGAAGAAAAAGCTGCGGCGAAAGAAGAAGCAAAAGCGGTAGCTGATAAAGCAAAAGAAAATGTAGATAAAGCCACAACAGATGCAGCCGTAAAAGAAGCGGAAACTGCGGGAACATCAGCAGTTAAAGCAATTAATCCAGAAGCGAAAGCAAAACCAGTAGCTAAGAAAGCAATCGATGACAAATTAGCAGAGCAATTAAAAGCTATTGAAAATACACCTGACGCTACAGACGAAGAGAAGAAAGTAGCAGCGGATGCAGCAAGAGCAATCGCAGAACAGGCTAAAAAAGAAATCGATGCAGCTAAATCAGATGCAGATGTTAAAGCTTTAGAAGACGAAGCAAAAGCTGAAATCGAAAAATCTTTACCATTAGTCGAAGATAAACCAAATGCTCGTAAAGCAATCGATGAAGAAGCAAAAGCTAAAAAAGCAGAAATCGATGCTCGTAATGATTTATCTC
>ERZ773006.899-NODE-899-length-11163-cov-2.49244_pt1 | contig 11163 bp, 8 predicted proteins | sample MGYA00580843_ERZ773006 | MGnify/ENA primary metagenome ERZ773006 (study PRJEB29015, sample SAMEA2738011) | human oral metagenome | biome: human oral; feature: human-associated habitat; material: dental | place: China | collected 2052 ... | reverse complement strand
GGATAGTCAAAGACGTGCTGCGTCGCGGCTCGACCAGCAGCGCTCCTCCCGGACTGCCGATCATCCCTGAGGAGATGGCTCCCAGCCTGCGCCTGCTGACAAAGGGCGCGAACAGGGCCGATCAGGCCGAACAAGACCACAACCCCCGATCTGCTTCCGTGCGACTGCGCGGTGCGGAACTCATCCGTGAATGGAAGGACCTCGCATGAGTGCAGCAACCGCGAAGGCACGTCCCGCAGCGCGCCCCGAGCTGCGCCGCGAGGAGGCCCATGAGCTGCGTATCGTTGAGGGCACTCGTCCTCGACGCTCGGTCGCGGCGATCCTGATGCTCTTCGTCGCCGTCGCCCTGGCCTCCGTCGTCACATCGATGGTCCTCAATACGCGCATGGCCCAGACGTCGTTCGAGATCCGCGAGCAGCAGCTGGTTCTTAATGAGCTGGAGGCGCAGTCGTGGACGATGCGCGCGGAACTGGATCGGAAGGCCTCGCCGACGGAGCTTGAGAAGGCCGCGAAGGCGAACGGCATGGTGCCCGCCGGAAAGTCGGGCTTCATCACCCTTGAAACCGGCAGCGTCGAGGCTGGGACTCCCGCGAAGTAACTCGGAAGGCGAGTACCGATGGATACCGTCATCACGCGTTCGCGATGGATCGTGGGCATCCTTGTTGGTGCCCTGTGTATCTGTGGTGTGCGTCTGGTTCAGCTGCAGATCATCGAAGGGCCGTCGCTGGCGGCGCAGGGGCAGCGTGTGCGTACCTCCTCGACGGAGGTTGCCGCTGCGCGTGGCACGATCACCGATGCCACGGGTGTCGTCCTGGCGAACTCGATCCAGACGTACGACATTGCGGTGAACCAGGTGAATATCCGATCGTTCGTGCACCGTGACGATGACGGGAACGAGGTCGGCCGTGGCCCCGCGGAGGCCGCGCGCCTCCTCGCCCCCATCCTCGGCATGAATGAGGCGGAGCTCGGCGGCATGATGCTGGGCGACTCGACCTACGTGTACATCAAACGCAACGTGGATGCCGTGTCATACCGTGAGATCCGTAAGCTCGACATCTACGGGATCGAGTGGGAGTCCGTCTTTGAGCGTGAGTACCCCAATGGCAATGTTGCTGCGCCCGTCATCGGGACGGTCAACGCCGAAGGGCAGGGGTCTTCGGGCATGGAGGCGCAGTTCGACACGCAGCTGACGGGTACGCCCGGCGCACAGGCCTTCGAGATCGCGCCCAACGGCGCCGTGATGCCGGGCGGTAAGAAGACCACTGTTGAGCCGAAGAACGGCGGCAACGTGGAGCTCACGTTGCACGCTGACCTGCAACACCAGGTTCAGGAACTGCTCGACGCGCGAGTGACGAAACACCAGGCCGACTGGGGGGCGGTCGTCATTGAGGACGTGGCAACAGGTCATGTGCTGGTGATGGCGGACTCGAACTCCAAGGAGCCCGACAACGCGAACCCTCAGAAGGTACACGCGGTTCAGGACGTCTTCGATGGGCAAGCTCGTGACCGTGGGAGTGGCTCTCAACCAGGGGACGATCTCCCCGACGAGTGTCTTCCAGGTTCCCTACGCGCTGGATCTGCCCGATGCCGGTGGGCCGATCACGGACTTACACGAGCACGATGGTGAGACTTTGACGGCGACGGGTGTGTTGGCGGAGTCGTCGAACACTGGTACTGTCCTGATCGGCCAGACGATGAGCGACGACCAGCGATACGCGATGATGCGCGCTCTCGGGTTTGGCGAGGAGACGGGCGTCGAGCTGCCCGGCGAGTCCGCCGGTCTGCTGCGCAGTGCGGATCAGTGGCAGGGCCGTGACCGCTACGTGACGATGTTCGGTCAGGCCTACGCGATTACCGCGATGCAGGAGGCCTCGGCGCTCGCCACGATCGCGAACGGGGGAGTGCGCATCGCGCCTCACATTGTGAAGTCGTGGACGAACGCGGATGGAACAGTTGAGGTGCCACAGGGTAGTCAGCCTGTCCAGGCCATGGATGCGACGGCTGCCTCGCAGCTGGTCACGATGATGGAATCCGTCGTCGAGGACGATCTGGGTACCGCTGGTGCCGCGAAGGTGCCCGGCTACCGCGTGGGTGTGAAGACCGGTACCGCTGAGACGATCATCGATGGCGCGTCCGGCCTCGTCTCCACGACTGCCGGCATTATTCCCGCGGATGCGCCGCGCCTCGCGATCGCCGTCGTGCTGTACAACCCGAGGGTGGCGTCGGTCTCATCTGATTCCTCGGCTCCGCTGTTTGGCGACATTGCGCGTACCGCTGTCGGCAACCTGGGTATCCCCGCCTCCACGTCGTCCGCTAACCTGTATCCGACGACGCCGTGAGTCTGAAGGAGTAGAACATGCAGACGTCAGCACAATGGATTGCTGAGGCAGTGTCGGGTCGCCTGGTTGGCCCCGATGTGCTCGTGACAGGCCCGGTGGTCACCGACTCGCGCGAAGCAGCCGAGGGATCGCTCTACATTGCGCGCCGCGGCGAGGCCGCCGACGGGCACACGTTCGTTGCAGGGGCGGTGGCGCGCGGTGCCGTCGCTGTGATCGTCGAACACGAGGTCGACGAGGCCGTGGCTCAGATTGTCGTCAAGGATTCGACCGAGGCGCTCGGTGCCCTGGCTCACGCGCACGTCGAGAAGCTTCGCAGCGGGGGAGACCTCGATGTCATCGCGATGACGGGATCTGTGGGTAAGACGACGACGAAGGATCTGCTGCTGCAGATCATGAGCGAGGACGGGCCGACGGTGGCCCCCAAGCTCTCGTTCAACAATGAGGTCGGCCTGCCGTTGACGGTGCTCCTGGCAGATGAGTCGACGCGCCACCTCGTCCTCGAGATGGGTGCATCGGGTCCCGGCCACATCACCTACCTGACGAATATCGTGTCCCCGGACGTTGCCATCGAGCTGTGCGTGGGGCACGCCCACGTGGGTGGCTTCGGTGGTTTCGAAGGCGTTGCCGCCGCGAAGGCTGAACTTATCAAGGGGATGCGTCCGGGTGGCCCCGTCATTCTCAACACTGATGACCCGAATGTTGAGGCGATGGCGCCTCTGGCGACGGGGCAGATTATCCGCTTCTCCGCCTCGGGTAATCCCCGCGCCGATGTACGGGCAATCGACGTGCGCCTTGACCGCGCCGACCGCGCTTCCTTCACGCTCGTGGCGCCTCAGGGCGAGGCACGCATTGACCTGAAGATTGTGGGTCGCCACCACGTGGCGAACGCCTTGGCTGCCGCAGCCGGTGCCCTGACACTCGGGGTTAACCTGGAAACAGTGGCTAGTGTCTTGTCGAATGCGCGTGCATTGAGCCCTCATCGCATGGACGTTCATGAGCTCACGGTTCAGGGCTGTGCACTCACCCTCATCGACGATTCGTACAACGCGAACCTGGATTCGATGCGTGCCGGAATCGCAGCCCTGGCCTCGATCGGCTCGGACGCGCATACCATTGCGGTGCTCGGCGAAATGCTGGAGCTGGGCGATGACTCGCAGTCGTTGCACGAGCAGGTGGGAGCCATGATCGAGGATGCGGGCGTGGACACGCTCATTGGCCTGGGGACGGATGCCCACTACTATTTAGAGGGGGCCCCGGGTGTGGCCCATCGTGAGGTCGCGTCGGATCCCGAGCAGGCCGCGCGCCTGGCGATCGAACACGCCGAGGATGGCGCCGTCATCCTGGTCAAAGGCTCCTACGGGTCACATTCGTGGCAGGTCGCAGACATCCTGCGAGAGAAGGGAACGAACCGGTGATTGGACTTATCGCGGCGTTCATTATCGCCATGGCGCTGTCAGTGACGTGCACGCCGCTGCTCATCCGCTTCCTGGTGTTGCACCAGTACGGTCAGTTCATCCGCCAGGATGGGCCCACCCAGCACTTGACCAAGCGTGGTACGCCGACAATGGGCGGCGTTGTCATCATTCTGGCGACCGTGGTTGCCTGGCTGATTGGTTCGCTGGTCGCCGGTGCCGGACCGTCGTGGTCCGGCCTGCTCCTCGTGTTCCTGTTTGTGGGCTTGGGCGTCATCGGACTGCTTGATGACGGCATCAAGATTATGCGCCAGCGTTCTCTCGGTTTGCACCCGTCGGGCAAAATTATCGGCCAGGTTGCCGTCGCATCACTCTTTGCGCTGGGAACCCTCATCATGCCGAACGAGTTCGGCGAATATGCCGGAACACTCGAGATTTCCTTCGCGCGGCCCACGGCCTTGACGTTGGGCTTTGCGGGGCTCGGCGTGGGTGTCGTCCTGTATCTGATCTGGACGAATCTCATTGTGACGGCGTGGTCGAATGCGACGAACCTGACCGATGGCCTGGACGGTCTGGCGGCGGGTGTCTCCATCTTCGTGTTCGGCGCGTATACCTTCATCACGTACTTCCAGCGCATTCAGGCGTGCACGCAGCTCGGGGCGAATCAATCGAACTGCTACTCGACGCGTGACCCCCTTGACCTTGCGATTTTCTGTGCCGCTCTCATTGGCGCGCTGGCGGGCTTCCTGTGGTGGAACGCGTCGCCCGCTCAGATCTTCATGGGCGACACGGGTGCTCTCGCGCTTGGTGGCGCTGTCGCCGGCCTGTCGATGCTCACGCAGACCGAGCTGCTCGCCGTCATCGTGGGAGGCCTGTTCGTCGCGGTTGTTCTCTCGGATGTCATCCAGATCGGCGTCTTTAAAGCCACCGGTAAACGTGTCTTCCGGATGGCACCGCTCCACCATCACTTCGAGCTACTCGGCTGGAAGGAAGTCACGATCGTGATCCGTTTCTGGCTGATTGCCGCGATTGTTGCGGTTGCCGGTGCGGGTATCTTCTATGCGGAGTGGGTGTCGCGTCGATGAGTCGTCTCGCTGCTGTCGTCGGCTGGGGTAAGTCCGGTCAGGGTGCGGCGGCGCGCTGCTCGCCCGCGACTGGCAGGTGCGCGCGTTTGACGCGCGCGGCGGACAGTCGCTGTTCTTCGATGATGTCGCTGACGTTGAGGTCTGTGTTCAGGAGGATCCGAACGCCCTCGTCGACGCGATCGTCGAGGCGGGCCCCGACCTCGTCGTCGTGTCTCCGGGCGTGCCCGCGCACCACCCGGTGTTCCGCGCCTGTGAGGATGCCGGTATCGACCTGTGGGGAGAGGTGGAACTCGCCTGGCGTCTCCAGGAGGAGGGGCCGCACGCGGGTCGCCCGTGGTTGACGGTGACCGGCACGAACGGCAAGACCACCACCGTGGGGATGCTCGGAGAGATTCTGCGCTGTGCGGGTGTGAAGGTGGAAGAGGTCGGTAATATCGGTACTCCGATCACGCGCGCGATCGACTCCGATGCCGAGGTGTTTGCTGTCGAGCTGTCCAGCTTCCAGCTGCACACGGCGCGGACAGTCTCGCCTCTGGCGTCGATGTGTCTGAATGTGGACGCGGATCACCTGGACTGGCATGGCAGCGTTGAGGCCTACGCGGCGGATAAGGCTCGCGTGTACGAGAACACGGTGAAGGCGTGCGTGTACCCGGCATCCGATCGTACCGTCGAGGCCATGGTGGAGAACGCCGACGTCGTCGAGGGTGCGCGTGCCATCGGCGTGACGCTCGGTGCCCCGTCGGTGTCGCAGTTCGGCATTGTTGAGGGACTCCTCGTCGACCGCGCTTTCGTCGAGAACCGCGCTCGGCAGGCGGTCGCCCTCGCACACGTGTCGGATCTGTCGGGCGCCTACGGGCCTCACCCGTCGGCTGCTGCTTTGAGTGATGCGCTTGCCGCTGCCGCTCTCGCACGTGCGTACGGCGTCGAGCCCGAGGCCGTGGAAGCGGGGCTTCGCTCTTTCCGTCCCGCCGGGCATCGCCGAGCGGTCATCGCCCATGTGGCGGATCTGACCTGGGTGGACGACTCGAAGGCGACGAACGCGCATGCGGCGCGGGCCTCGCTCGCCGGACTACCTCCGCGCAGCGCGATCTGGATCGTCGGTGGCGACGCAAAGGGGCAGGATTTCACGGAGCTCATCAAGCAGGTCGAGCCGACCCTGCGGGGCGTCGTTGTGATCGGCGAGGACCGTCATGCCCTGGTCGCCGCGCTGTCGGACGGGGCTCCGAAGGTGCCTTTCGTCGAGGTCGATGGACACGAGGATTGGATGTTTTCGGTCGTGAATGAGGCCGTGGCGCTCTCCATGCCGGGCGACACTGTTGTGCTCGCACCCGCGTGTGCGTCCTGGGATCAGTTCGACAATTACGGTCAGCGTGGCGACGCGTTCGCGGACGCAGTCTCGCGTCTGGCCGCCCAGTGGGGGAGCGCCGGTGGCGACGAATAAGCGCGGGTGGCATATCCCGACGGTGACGCTGCCTCGGATCCGTTTCGGGTCTGGCCAGGAGCGTCACGAGGACCCGGTGATGACGTACTATCTCGTCGTCCTTCCGGCCATCGTGCTGTCGGTTTTCGGCCTCGTCATGGGCTTTTCCGCGCAGACGGTCACGTCGATCGCGCAGGGGGAGAACCCGTACACGGCGTATGCCCGTCCACTTCTCATTATCGTTGTCTCGCTGCTGATGGCGATGGTCGTTCAGCTGGTGCCGCAGCGCTGGTTCGTCTTCATTGCGCCGGTGATGTTCGTGGGCGCCCTCGGCTTCCAGACACTGGTGCTCAGCCCGCTCGGCCGGTCCGAGGGCGGCAACGCGAACTGGGTGAAGCTCGGGCCGATCATGGCCCAGCCGTCGGAGTTTCTGAAACTCGCGCTTATTGTGTTCCTGGCGCTGATGGTCTCGAAGTCAGCGTCGAAGCGCTCTGACCTGCGCACGATGGCAGTTGCCGTTGGCCTGCCGATTCTTATTGCGCTGGGTGCGGTGATGCTCGGTCGAGACATGGGTACTGCGATGGTCGTCGCGGTGGGTGCTCTGGGAGCCATGTGGGTCGCGGGCTTGCCCAAGCGCTGGTTCGGTGGTCTCGTCATGGTCGCGGTCCCCACGTTGGTGCTCTTGGTTCTGTCGAACCCGACCCGTATTCGTCGTATTCTTGCGATCCTGCCGGGCACGTCGAAGGGCCCGGACGAGTCTGCTCCCGAGCAGATTGACCATTCGCTGTGGGCACTGGGGTCGGGAGGCCTGACTGGCCTCGGCCCCGGGGCGTCGCGTGAGAAGTGGAATTACCTGCAGGCGGCGCACACGGACTTTATTTTCGCGATCGTCGGTGAGGAATTCGGCCTGTTCGGTACACTCGCCGTCCTCGTGTGCCTGGGTCTGCTGGTGTGGGGCATGATCCGAGTGGCGCGGGGGACCTCGGACCTGTTCGTCGTCGCCGTGTCCTCGGGCGTTGCCTCCTGGATTGGGGTGCAGACGATCATTAACGTTCTATCGGTGACGGGCCTTGGCCCGGTCATTGGTGTTCCACTGCCGCTCGTGTCCTACGGCGGATCGTCCTTCCTGTTTACTATCACCGCGGTTGCGGTCGTGGCGTCGTTCGCGCGCGCCCGCGCCGGTATGCGGATGATCGGTCGACCGGACGAGGCATCGGCGGGGCGCGACCCCCGCGTGGCGCCCCGCAGGCGCGCGGCTCGCTAAACTGGGGCTACGCACGCGTAAAGGAGACGCTTATGGTCAAGGTTGTGATGGCTGGCGGCGGGACCGCCGGTCACGTGAATCCTCTGCTGGCGACGGCGGCACAGCTGCGTGAGAGCGGCGCCGAGGTCGTGGTTCTGGGGACAGCGGCTGGTTTGGAATCGGATTTGGTTCCGGCTGCCGGTTTCCCGCTGGTGGAGATTCCCCGCGTGCCGTTGCCGCGTCGTCCTTCTCTCGCGTTCTTCACGCTGCCGTCGCGCTTTGTCGATGCAGTGAAGCGGTGTGCGCAGGCCTTGGAGGGCGCTGATGTCCTCGTGGGCTTTGGTGGCTACGTGTCGACGCCCGCGTACATTGCGGCTCAGCGCGCGGGTGTTCCGATCGTTATTCACGAGCAGAATGCGCGCCCTGGCCTCGCGAATAAGGTGGGTGCACGCAATGCTGCAGTTGTGGCCCTGACGTTCCCGTCGACGCCTCTGAGCGCGCGGCGCGGCAGCACTGTCGTGACGGGTCTTCCCCTGCGTGCGGCGATCGCGTCGTTGGCGAGCAGTCGAAAGGATGCGGCTGGGGCGGCGCAGGCACGCCGTGAGGCCGCTGAGCGCCTGGGCGTGAACCCCGAAGCTCCGACGCTCCTCGTCACGGGTGGCTCGCTGGGTGCGCTGCACGTGAACGAGTCGATGACCGGTGCCGCGGATGCTCTGCCCGAGGGGGCGCAGGTCGTGCACCTGACGGGCCGTGGGAAGGATGAGCCTGTACGCGCCGCTGTTGAGGCTGCCGGGTGCTCCGATCGCTGGCATGTGATCGATTACCTGACGACGATGGAGGACGCGCTGGCCGTCGCGGACCTCGTCGTGTGTCGGTCGGGTGCGGGAACCGTGGCTGAGATGGAGGCCCTGGGCCTTCCCTGCATCTACGTGCCGCTGCCGATCGGAAATGGCGAGCAGCGCCTCAATGCCGCAGACCACGTCGCTGCGGGTGGCGCGCAGCTGATCGACGATAAGGACTTCACGGCTGACTTCGTGCGTTCCAACGTGTTCCCCCTGCTGGGTTCGGCCCGCTTGGCGGACATGGCGGCTGCTTCGCAGTCTCTGGGGCGTGCGGGTGCTGCTCGTGCACTGGCCGATCTGGCCCTGGAACAGGTGAAGGAGAGCGGCCATGAGTGAGCCGACGCTGCAGGATCGTTTTCATCTGATTGGCATCGGAGGCGCCGGCATGAGCGTCGTCGCCGAGCTGCTCGCGTCGCGTGGTGCGACCGTGGTGGGCTCGGACCGCGAGGAGTCGGCGGTTCTTGATCACCTGCGCTCGGTGGGCGTGCGTGTCTTCGTCGGGCATGATGCCTCGCACGTGGACCCGAATGCGGTGGTCGTCGTGTCGACTGCGATCCGGGAGGAGAACCCGGAGCTTGCGGTTGCTCGCGAGCGCGGTCAGCTGGTGATTCACCGGTCGCAGGCTCTCGCCCTGGCGGCGTCGGGCATGCGCTTTGTGGGCGTTGCTGGCGCGCACGGAAAGACGACGACGTCCGGCATGTTGGCGATCGGGCTGTCGGCGTGCGGGCTGGATCCGTCCGTCGCCGTGGGCGGCGTGCTGCCGCAGCTGGGAACGGGTGCTCACCTGGGTGCCGGCGACGTGTTCGTTGCCGAGGCCGACGAGTCCGATGGGTCGTTCCTGAATTACTCTCCGGCAATCGAGATCGTCACGAATGTGGAGCCCGATCACCTGGACCGATACCACTCACGCGAGGAGTTCGAAGAGATCTTCGTCGAGTTCGCTCGCCGTTTGGTTCCCGGCGGCCTGCTGGTGACGTGTTCCGAGGACGAGGGGGCGGTTCGTCTCGCGGACGCCGCCCGCGCCGAGGGGCTGCGCGTCGTGACGGATGGGCGCACGGATCGGTCGCTGCGTGATCCCGATGTCGTGATCTCCGACGTGCACGTTGAAGCGCACGGGGCTGGCGCGACGCTGACGTGGGGAGAGCGTCGCGCGTCGCTGGCGCTGAGTGTGCCTGGCGAGCATAACGTCCTGAATGCGGCCGCTGCGTGGGTAGCCGGCATCGAGTGTGGGCTGGAGCCTCAGGCCATCGCTGACGGCCTGGGTGAGTTCACGGGCGCGGCCCGTCGCTTTGAGGCCCGCGGTCAGGTCGGTACGCGCCGTCTGTTCGACGACTACGCTCATCACCCGACCGAGGTGGAGGCTGCGATTCGTGAGGCGCACGTCGTCGCTGGCGACGGCGAGGTGACCGTGGTCTTCCAGCCGCACCTGTACTCGCGCACGCGCATTTTCGCTGAGCGCTTCGCGCAGGCACTGTCGGGCGCGGATCATGTCGTCCTGGCGGGCATCTATGGGGCCCGTGAGGATCCCGAGCCCGGTGTTGACTCCTCGTTGATCTCTTCGCGCATTGAGGGCGCGTCCTACGTCGAGGACATGCACGAGGCTGCCCGCCTGGCTGCCTCACTGACCCCCGAGGGTGGCGTGTGCGTCACGATGGGCGCCGGTTCAGTCACTCGCTGCGCGTCCGACGTGCTGGATGAGTGGAAGCGAATGGAGGCATGAGGCCGCCTTCGCCGAGACGTCCGGGAGGGCATCGACCTCGCGAGGAGCGCTCGCCGCGCGCGGAGGGGGGTGCCTCGTCGACCGCCCGCTCTTTCGATGAGATTATCGCTGCGGTGCCCGAGGACGAGGTGACAAGCGACACCGAGGAATCGAAGCGACGTCCCGTGTCGCTGGTGGAGCGCCGTCGCGCTCGCTCGGCGGTTGATCGGCCACAGCCCGTCGCCGATGCCGCGTCCCTGCTCGGAGGCGAGGAAACCACGGATTTGGGAGACCGGCTCCGCGAGCGTCACCGCGCGCGTCGCATGCTCCTCGTGCGTCGTATTGCGCTGGTGGTTGTGACGCTTGCCGTGGCTGGCGGTGCCGTCTGGGTAGCGTTCTTCTCCCCGGTTTTTGCGTTCTCTTCGTCCTCGGTCGTGGTCTCCGGTGAAGACGGAACACTCGTGACAGCTGACTCTGTGCGCTCATCGATTGCGTCTTTTGAAGGAGTGCCACTGACACGCCTGAGCACGTCCGCGGTCGCACGCGCCGTCGAATCAAACGTGGCAGTGCGTTCGGCGACCGTGTCGAGGCGTTGGCCGACGAGTCTGCGCATCTCGGTGACCATGCGTACCCCGATGGCCGCGGAGGCTGTTCCCGGCGGCTACCAGCTGGTGGATGACCAGGGTGTGGCGTTCCAACAGGTCGCGAGCGCGGGGTCCTACCCGTTGGTGACCTTGCCGGAAGACCGCAGCGTAGGAGCGGCCGACGTCGCGTCGGCGCTTGGTGCTTTGGACGACGAGACACGCTCTCAGGTAGCGACTGTCACGTCGACGGGCGCGCAGGTGAGTTTCACGCTGAGCGGCGGGCAGAGCGTCAAGTGGGGAACGAATGCTGATGCCCCTCAGAAGGCGCGCGTGCTCGCGACATTACTGGCGAATGTCAAGGCGACGACCTACGACGTGTCATCGCCGAATCACCCTGTGACCAGTTAAGCCTTCTTTGTTGTCCGCGTGTTGGCTTGAAGGATTGCTCGCGGACCCCTAATTTCTTTCCGACACGAAGCACGTTAAACATCAACCTTCAACTAAAGGTTGAGGGTTTGATGCAAGGGAGACATCCATGG
>ERZ773006.897-NODE-897-length-11175-cov-57.5903_pt1 | contig 11175 bp, 6 predicted proteins | sample MGYA00580843_ERZ773006 | MGnify/ENA primary metagenome ERZ773006 (study PRJEB29015, sample SAMEA2738011) | human oral metagenome | biome: human oral; feature: human-associated habitat; material: dental | place: China | collected 2052 ... | reverse complement strand
ACATTGACCCCAAAGAGGGCTGGTTCTGTAACACCGAGATAGGCTGAAATGGTTGTAAAATCATTATAAAAGATCGGCACGTCATTCCCGATAATCACCTGAAATTGACCCGCATTTGTAAAGGTCCCTTTGACGGCTGGAATCGACTCGATGACTTTGACATTGGCCTTCTTTTCGTCTCCGAGAACAAAGCGCATCCGTGTCGCACAGTGGGTAACAGCAGTGACATTCTCCTTGCCTCCGATTGCTTGAAGCAGATCTTTGGCTTCTTGTTCAAATTTTCCCATTTGATTCTCCTTATATTTGTCAAAGCAAGCTTGACTTGATAGCTCTATTGTAAACGATACCAAACTTGTATGCAACTTGTTTGTGATAAAAAGAGGATATTTTTGGATATTTTCTAGCACTTGTATGGTAAAATAGATACAAGTATGTATAGAATAAGACTCAAAACTCATTTAAGGAAGCAATATGAAGAAATACCAACAATTATTTAAGCAAATCCAAAAAACCATTCAAAACGAGACTTACGCTGTCGGAGATTTCCTCCCCAGTGAGCACGACCTCATGAACCAGTATCAGGTGAGCCGTGACACCATCCGAAAAGCTCTGTCCCTCCTCCAAGAAGAAGGATTGATCAAAAAGATAAGGGGACAAGGTTCCCAAGTCGTCAAAGAAGAAACGGTCAATTTCCCTGTCTCCAACCTAACCAGCTACCAAGAACTGGTCCAGGAACTTGGACTTCGCTCTAAGACTAATGTCGTCAGTCTGGACAAGATCATTATCGATAAAAAATCCTCACTGATAACCGGCTTTCCAGAGTTTCGCATGGTGTGGAAGGTGGTCCGCCAGCGTGTGGTGGATGATTTGGTATCGGTTCTGGATACGGACTATCTGGATATGGAACTGATTCCAAATCTCACTCGCCAAATCGCTGAGCAGTCTATCTACTCGTATATAGAGGACGACCTCAAACTCCTTATTGATTATGCTCAGAAGGAAATCACCATTGACCACACTAGCGATCGAGACAAGATTCTCATGGATATTGGCAAAGACCCTTATGTCGTTTCAATCAAGTCAAAAGTCTATCTCCAAGACGGGCGCCAATTTCAGTTCACCGAAAGTCGCCATAAATTAGAAAAATTTCACTTTGTTGACTTTGCCAAAAGACATCCGAAATAAACACTTACAGTTGGGGATACTCTCAACTGTTTTTTAGTAGTAAATAATCTAGTTGATAGTTGGAAAAGAGGCACTACTTGCTACTTATTCTACTATTTTAAGAAAAAACAACAGCAAATATGTATCTTGCTAAAAAGCTCTTGACAAATGCTAAGCGACCATTAGAATGGGAGGTGAGGAGATAAATAGAAACAAAATAAACGGAACTGCTTTATGTAATGTAAGCGGTTTCTAATAAACAAAGGAGGGTTTTATGAAAAAACACTTTTGGGAGAAATCCTGTCGCTATAGCATCCGCAAGCTGACGGTTGGGACTGCTTCTGTTTTACTGGGGGCTGTTTTTCTAGTCAACCATACTGTAGCTGCAGACAGTGTTGAGGTCAAGCAAACTGAACCAACCTCTGTCGAAGCTATCACTAAGCCTGATAGTGAGCCTAAAGCAGCTGAAACTACTGAAACTACAAATCCGTCTCTAGCAGAAAGTCCAGTAGTTTCCGAAAGCAAGCCAGCTAACGAGACTCCGAAGACAAATAGTCAAGCTAGTGAAGAAGCCATTGTAGAAGCTAAAGAAAATAAGGAACCTGAAAAAGCAGATCAGCCTGTGACAAAGCAAGAAAACTATCAACTCAACTACGATCAGCCAACAGCTCCCTCCTATGATGGATGGGAAAAACAAGCCCTTCCTGTCGGAAATGGAGAAATGGGAGCCAAGGTTTTCGGACTCATTGGGGAAGAGAGAATCCAGTACAACGAAAAGACCCTCTGGTCAGGAGGACCACAACCCGATAGCACCGACTATAACGGAGGAAACTACAAGGATCGCTACAAGGTCTTAGCAGAGATACGTAAAGCCCTTGAAGCTGGAGACCGCCAAAAAGCAAAACAGCTGGCTGAACAAAATCTAGTTGGACCAAACAACGCCCAGTATGGACGTTACCTAGCCTTTGGAGATATCTTCATGGTCTTTAATAACCAGAAGAAAGGACTAGATACTGTAACTGATTATCATCGCGGTTTGGATATCACAGAAGCCACTACGACCACTTCTTACACCCAAGATGGGACGACCTTCAAACGCGAAACCTTCTCCAGCTATCCTGATGATGTCACTGTGACCCACTTGACCAAAAAAGGAAACAAGACACTTGACTTTACCCTTTGGAACAGTTTGACAGAAGACTTGCTTGCTAATGGCAACTACTCTTGGGAATATTCCAACTATAAGAATGGTCATGTCACTACAGATGCAAACGGAATCCTTCTAAAGGGAACTGTCAAAGATAACGGCCTCAAATTTGCATCCTATCTAGGAATTAAAACGGACGGAAAGGTGACTGTTCAGGACGAAACTCTGACCGTTACAGGCGCAAGTTATGCAACCCTCTATCTCAGTGCCAAGACTAACTTTGCTCAAAATCCTAAAACCAACTATCGAAAAGACATTGACCTCGAAAAAACAGTTAAAGGGATTGTAGAAGCTGCTAAGGCCAAAGACTACGAGACACTTAAAAAGGCCCATATCAAGGACTATCAAAGTCTCTTTAACCGCGTTAAACTAAATCTAGGCGGAAACAAGACTGCTCAAACGACAAAAGAGGCCCTTCAAGGCTATAACCCAGAAAAAGGGCAAAAATTGGAAGAACTCTTCTTCCAATACGGCCGATATCTACTCATCAGTTCGTCTCGTGATCGGACAGATGCCCTTCCTGCCAACCTACAAGGAGTCTGGAATGCTGTAGACAATCCACCTTGGAACGCTGACTACCACCTCAATGTCAATTTGCAAATGAACTATTGGCCAGCCTACATGAGCAACCTTGCTGAAACAGCCAAGCCAATGATCAATTACATTGACGACATGCGCTACTACGGACGTATCGCTGCCAAAGAATACGCTGGAATCGAATCCAAAGACGGGCAAGAAAATGGTTGGCTGGTCCACACTCAAGCAACTCCATTTGGCTGGACTACTCCAGGCTGGAATTACTATTGGGGTTGGTCGCCAGCTGCTAATGCCTGGATGATGCAGAACGTTTATGACTACTACAAATTCACCAAGGATGAGACTTATCTCAAAGAAAAGATCTATCCTATGTTGAAAGAGACTGCCAAGTTCTGGAACTCCTTCTTGCACTACGACAAAGAAAGCGACCGTTGGGTGTCTTCCCCATCCTACTCACCAGAACACGGGACCATCACCATCGGAAATACCTTTGACCAGTCGCTAGTCTGGCAGCTATTCCACGACTACATGGAAGTTGCCAACCATCTGAAAGTCGACCAAGACTTAGTCACAGAGGTTAAGGCTAAATTTGACAAACTAAAACCCCTTCATATCAATAAAGAAGGACGTATCAAGGAATGGTACGAGGAGGACAGTCCACAATTCACCAATGAAGGGATTGAAAACAACCACCGTCACGTTTCCCATCTAGTTGGTCTCTTCCCAGGTACGCTCTTTAGCAAGGACCAGGCTGAATACCTAGAAGCTGCGCGTGCTACCCTCAACCACCGTGGAGATGGTGGTACTGGTTGGTCTAAGGCCAATAAAATCAACCTCTGGGCTCGTCTCTTGGACGGTAACCGTGCCCATCGCTTACTCGCTGAACAGCTCAAATACTCAACCCTAGAAAACCTTTGGGATACCCACGCGCCTTTCCAAATTGATGGCAACTTTGGAGCAACCAGTGGAATGGCAGAAATGCTTCTCCAATCTCATACAGGCTATATTGCGCCATTGCCAGCCCTTCCAGATGCTTGGAAAGACGGTCAAGTTTCTGGTTTGATTGCTCGTGGTAACTTTGAAGTCAGCATGAAGTGGAAAGATAAAAACCTTCAAAGCTTGTCCTTCCTGTCAAATGTCGGTGGAGACTTGGTTGTAGACTATCCAAATATCGAAGCCAGCCAAATCAAGGTCAATGGCAAACCAGTCAAGGCAACTGTCCTCAAAGATGGCCGCATCCAACTAGCAACACAAAAAGGTGATGTCATTACCTTTGAACATTTCCCTGGTCGCATAACCAGTCTGACAGCAGTTCGACAAAATGGAGTCACTGCCGAACTCACCTTTAACCAAGTAGAAGGTGCTACCCACTATGTCATCCAAAGACAAGTAAAAGACGAATCTGGCCAAACCTCTGCAACTAGAGAATTTGTAACCAATCAAACTAACTTTATCGATCGATCACTAAATCCTCAACTCGCCTATACTTATACCGTCAAGGCGATGCTGGGTGAAGTTTCCACACAAGTATCTGAAAAGGTCACTGTAGAAACTCCTAGTGAATTGATAGACGACCGAGATAGCCGCATCCAGTACGGAGCTGCCTTTGGAAACTGGGCAGACTCAGAGTTATTTGGAGGAACTGAGAAGTTTGCTGATCTTTCAAAAGGAGACTACACAGACGAGGACATCACTGCTACCATTCCTTTCACTGGCGTTGGTATCGAAATCTATGGGCTAAAATCGTCTGAACTAGGCCTTGCCACTGCTAAAATTGATGGCAAAGAAGTCGGCGAACTTGACTTCCATACTGCTGGGGCAACTGAAAAAAGTAGTCTCATCGGTCGTTTCGCAGGATTGTCTGACGGACCTCATACATTGACTCTTAGCGTTAAACGTGAGCACAAGGGACGTGGAAGTGAGCGCTCGAAAATTTCATTAGACTACTTCAAGATCCTAGCAGGAACAGGCAACACGATTGAAAAAATGGATGATCGTGATTCGCGCATCCAGTATGGTTCCCAGTTTAAGGACTGGTCTGACCCTGAACTCTACGGAGGTACGGAAAAATACGCTGATATTAACAACAGCGACTCTAGTGCAGCTTCAGAAGCTCAGGCAACTATTTCCTTTACAGGAACGGGCATTCGTATTTATGGCTTGAAGAGCCTTGCCCTTGGACGAGCACGTGTTACACTAGATGGCAAAGAAATGCCAAGTCTAGACTTCTACACTTCAGGTGCAACTGAAAAGAGAGCCTTTATTGGCGAATTTACAAACCTTACTGACGGTCCGCACACCCTGACATTACAAGTTGACCCAGATTCGCCAGAAGGTCGCAAGAAAATCTCTCTAGACTCCTTTGATATCATCAAAGCCCCTGCTGTCGGTTTAGATAGCCCAAGTATCGCTCCTCTTAAGGAAAATGACAAAGAAATTTCCTTAACCCTACCATCTGGAGACTGGGAAGCCATCGCTGTAACCTTCCCAGGTGTCAAAGATCCTCTAGTATTGCGCAAAGTGGACGAAACGCATCTGGTTACAAGTGGGGATCAGACCGTGCTATCAATCCAAGACAATCAAGTTCAAATCCCAATCCCTGACGAAACCAATCGCAAAGCTGGAAATGCCATTGAAGCTTATACCATTCAAGGTACTACCACAAGCAGCCCTATCGTAGCCGTCTTTACTAAAAAGGATGAAAAGAAAGTTGATGAGAAGCAACCAACTACAAGCAAGGGGGAGGAACCAGCTCCTACTGTTGACATTCCTGAATACACTGAGCCTTTCGGGACTGCAGGGCAAGAGGAAGCACCTACTGTTGAAATTCCGGAATACACCAACCCTATCGGGACTGCAGCTCAAGAGGAACCGCCTACAGTGACAATTCCTGAATACACCGAGCCTATCGGAACTGCAGGTCAAGAGGAAGCTCCTACTGTTGAAAAACCTGAGTACACCGAGCCTTTCGGAACGGCAGGGCAAGAGGAAGCTCCTACTGTTGAAAAAACTGAGTACACTGACCCTATCGGAACCAGTGGGGATCAGGCTGCTCCAACCCTTACCCTTCCTGATTATCCAGTTCGAGTCTTAAAAGATAAGGAAACTGGAGTGGAAATCATTGGTGGAGTTACTGACTTAGAAGGAATTTCTCATATCTCTAGCCGACGTGTCCTAGCTCAGGAACTCTTTGGCAAGACCTATGATGCTTACGACCTACAACTTAAAAATCCAACAGATCATAGCTTGCAGCCAAAAGGCTCTGTCTTGGTTCGCTTGCCTATTTCAGCTAGCGTAGAAAAGGTCTACTATATTACTCCGACCAAGGAGTTGCAAGCCCTTGATTTCGACGTTCAAGAAGGAAAGGTAGAATTTATCACTAGTCATTTCAGTACCTATGCTGTCGTCTATCAAGCTAATGGAACAACCTCTAACACAGAGGAAAAACCAAGTACTTCAGATACAGAAACCTTAGCACACGAGACTGAACAACTTTCAGCTAGTTCTAATCTTGCTAAAACTGGAAATCATTCTCCTAAAGAACAACTTCCAGCAACAGGCGAAGCGTCCAACCCACTCCTCTTCTTAGCAGGACTCAGCCTAGCCCTTACAGCCACTTTTATGTTAAAAGGAAGAAAGGATGAATCCAACTAACGTTTAATATCACAAAAACAGGATGAAGAACACCTTCATCCTGTTTTATTTTGTCATCAAAAGTTAGTTTTACAGTAGGTATAAAAAGGCTAGGGTCAAGAGACTTGCTAGAAGCCCAACTCCCCAAAAGAAGAAGTCAACCTTCCACTCGCTCCAAGGATTGCCCTTGCCTGAGAATCCTCCAAGCTCAAAATGATGATGCACAGGTGTCATACGGAAAATACGCTTTCCACCACTAAGTTTGAAGTAGGTAACCTGCATCATAACAGAGCTTGTCTCAAAGACATAGATAATCCCAATCAGCAAAAGGGTCCATTCTTGATGAAGAGCCATAGAAATAGCTGCCAGCATCCCACCAAGAGCTAAACTTCCCACATCTCCCATGAAGACCTTGGCAGGCTTGTGGTTAAAGACGAAGAAACCTAGCAAACCACCAATCATGGCAAGAATCACAAGAAGAATATCCAGTTGATTTTGCATATAAGCAATCACACCATAGGCAGACAGGCTAATCACTACGGAAATACTTGCTAAGCCGTCGATCCCGTCAGTCAGATTCACCGCATTTGAAAAGCCAACTAGCCAGAAAAGGGCAAAGAAAATATAGAAAATACCCAGATGTACTTGGTAGCCAAAGACTGAAAGCATATCGCCACCACGTTCATAAAAGAGGTAGAAAATCACTCCTCCAAGCAGCTGGAGAGCAAGTTTTTGCTTGGGATTTAAGCCTTCGTTGATTTTACGAAAGACCTTGAGGAAATCATCCAAAAAACCTACCAAACCATACAAAACCAAGATAAACAAAATCATGCCTACATTGTTGGTCAATTGTTGGGTAAAGAGAGCGACAAGGAAGCTCACAACAACTGCAACAATCAGGAAGACAAGACCTCCCATGGTTGGAGTCCCAGCTTTAGCTTGGTGTTGCTTGACATCCTCGTGCATCTGCTGTCCCGTAATCTGTGCTTTTCGATAAAATCGGATAAAGGCTGGAATACCTATCAAGGTCAATAGAAAGGCTAGAATTCCAGCACTAATGGAACTAATCATCTTAATCTCCTAAAGTTATTTTCATTTTTTTAATGTCTTTGAGGGCTGTATTGGCACGGACACTTTGTTTCTTGACCGTTTTGCCACTACCTTCCCACTCGACTTCTATATTCAGCCATTTGGCAAATGTTTGCACATTTTCATCTGTCCAGCCATACATATCAGGCATTTCTTCGACCTTATCTGACAGGATCAAGATCTGCTGATTAGCTTCCAAATTATCTCCTTCAGAAACCGAGAGTTCCTTGATCTTGGTTCCTGTTCCGATAACGATTGGTTGGACAAGGTTACGACGCAATTCCTCTGCTAGGTCACCCGGAGTAAAGTCCTTGGTAGCTGGCATGGCATAGCTTGTCGTCTTGCTGACCTGATCTAAGCTCTTGGCAGTTGACTGAAGATTGAGGGATTCTTTCATAGCAGAAGCTCGCTCAAGGATTGGGTTGGCAAACTCTCCCAGCTGAACACCCGAATAATGCTCTGGCTGTTGCACCGTTACATAGAGGATAAAGTCAGGATTCTCTGCAGGATGCATCGACACAACAGAGAAGATATAGTTGGTTTCACCTGTCAGGTAACCCCCATTCTTCTCATCGGCAATCTGAGCAGTCCCTGATTTCAGGGCGACATTCTGACCTGGAACATTGACATTTGGTTTTCCTGTGCTGTGGTTGTACATGGTACCGTAGACAGGATCTGTTCCGACCATGACCATGTGCTCCCGAGTAGAGGACGCTGCTGCTTTTGACACAGGATTCCCGACTATTTCCTTTTGAGACTTACGGACAGACTGGTCATTTGGATCATAAAGGGCACTGATAAATTTTGGTTCCAACATAACCCCATCGTTGGCAATGGCTGTAAAAGCACGTAGCATCTGGGTCTGCGTTACAGAAATCCCCTGACCAAATGCACTCATGGCAATATTAACAATATTATCTGCAGGCAATTGACCTGAATACTCATCAGTCAGACCAAAACGCGTCGGCACCCCAAACTTAAAGCGATTGAGATAATCGAGCCAAGTCGCATCTCCCATTTTTTGTTCAAGTAGACTCATTCCAACATTACTGGAGTGAGCGAAACCTTGTGAGAAAGTCATCATCCCACCAGTCGTCAAACCATCATTAACATCCCAATCTCGAATCGTCGCATCCGCTATTTTTAATTCACTGCTATTGAAGTATTCTCCACCTGGGAAGGTATTATTATCAATAGAAGAAGCTAACGTCATAACCTTCATGGCTGATCCTGGTTCATAGTTACTTTGATAAAGAATGTCACGCCAAACAAAGTCTTTTGTGATGCCATCCTTGGTATCTGCATTAAAGGTCGGCCGTTGGGTCGTAGCCAGGATTTCCCCTGTTTTAGCGCTGACCAAGGTAGCCGTCATATACTTGCCTTTTACCTTTTCCTGAAAGGCATCCATCTGGGTTTCCATAAAGGATTGTAAGGGACTAGAAAGGGTTGTGTACACATCCTTTCCATCTACCGTTTGTTGGGAAGCCTGATCTGTACCCGGAACAATATTTCCCAGACGATCCTTCTCATAGGTGATGATCCCATCTGTACCTGCAAGAATGCTATTTAAAGAACTCTCCAAACCAGATGTCCCAATCAAACGTTTGGTGCCATCCTCATTTTCATGGAGTTGCGCTAAACCGATAAAGGAAGAAGCAAACTGTCCATTGGGATAACTGCGGTTAGGGCTAGTTGTAAAGTCAATCCCCTCAACGCCAGCAGTTTTTAGGTCATTTTTAATGGCCATCATATTGGCATAGGTGATCCCATTTCCCTTGGTACCAAAGGATACCTGTTTTAGATCTGGCTGAGAAAGCTGTTCTTTGACATAAGACTCCTCCATATCCAGATACTTATGGAAAATTTCAGCTACCTTATTAAATTGAGAATCCTCTACATAGAGAATTTTGCCTGTTGCTGACTTGTAGTTCTTGTCAATAACGGCATATATATTATAAGAAGTCGCATCCTCTGCAATAGGCGTTCCATTACGATCGTAGATGGTTCCCCGTTTTGCAGGAATCGTCTTGGTTGTTTGGTGAACCTTTTTGGCCTCTTGAACCAAATCCTTACCAAATTTACTACCCGTTCCGATAATGACCGCAAAGTTGACCAAAAAGACAGCGAAGAGTATGACAGCCAATAAACTCAGGCTTTTCCCTACTCTTCGGCGGTTTTCTTCTGGAGATTTACGGTTACGAACGGCATAACGGATGATTTTTTCTTTCCACTGTTTCATTTCTTACTCCGCTGCTCGGATATTTTCGTTATTCAGCTGCAAATCCTTGGAGTTTGCAATTTCTTTCAAACGTTCTGAACGAATCAATTCATTGACCTCTTGCTTGGCATCGTCGAGCTCTGTTTTCTTTTCTTCGATTTGAGCATTGACCTTGGTCAATTCATTCTGAACTTGTAATAGCTTGGTTTGCATAAACACAACGCTAATTGCCAGGATAATCATTGTTGCAGCAATCGAAACATAGAAGGCCTTTTCCACACGTGAAAAACCTTTAAACTTCGTTTGCAATAACTGGCTTGTTTTTTCGATTCTTTCTGCCATGTTTTTCCTCTTACTTGTGAATTTTTCTGGCCACGCGCAACTTGGCTGAATGCGAACGATTGTTGGCTGCTAGCTCTTCAGCACTTGGCAAGATTGGCTTGCGGGATACCAATTCCATCTTGGGCTTAAGGTCATCTGGAATGAAGGGCAAGCCTTTGGGAACTTCCACTGTTGAAGCTTCCTTAAACAACTGCTTGGTCAAGCGGTCTTCCAGCGAATGGAAGGTAATGACTGAAATTCTACCATCCAGAGCCAGCATGTCCATGGCCTGCTGGATGGATTCATCTGCAGCGCCCAGCTCATCATTGACTTCGATTCGGATAGCCTGGAAAATCTGCTTGGCAGGGTGCCCCTTTTTCTTGAGTTCCTTGGCAGGCTTGGCAGACTTGATAATCTCTGCCAACTCTGTCGTTGTCTCGATTGGTTTCACCTCACGCGCTTGCTCAATCTTACGGGCAATCTGTTTAGAAAACTTATCCTCGCCATATTTGAAAAAGATCCGAACCAAGTCATGATAGTCATAATGATTGACCACCTCATAGGCCGTCAGACGAGCTTCCTGATTCATCCGCATATCCAGTGGCGCATCCTTTTTATAAGAAAAGCCACGCTCACGCTGATCCAGCTGAGGACTGGACACTCCCAAGTCATAACAAATTCCATCAATTTCCTGGACACCAGCCTCCTGCAAACGTGCCTGCAAATGACGGAAGTTATCCTTGATAAAGGTTACCATCCCCTTTTCGATATAGGGTGCCAACCGTTTTTGCGCATTGTCAATGGCATTCTGGTCCTGGTCAAAGGCATAGAGATGCCCTTTTTCGCTCAATTTACTTAATAAATATTCGCTATGGCCTGCTCCGCCCAAAGTCGCATCAACGTAGATACCGTCAGGTTTTACGTCAAGCATATCAATCGTTTCATGAAGCAAGACCGTTACATGATGAAATTCTTTTGTCATATCTTATCTATTTTACCACAAATC
>ERZ773006.896-NODE-896-length-11177-cov-6.85794_pt1 | contig 11177 bp, 13 predicted proteins | sample MGYA00580843_ERZ773006 | MGnify/ENA primary metagenome ERZ773006 (study PRJEB29015, sample SAMEA2738011) | human oral metagenome | biome: human oral; feature: human-associated habitat; material: dental | place: China | collected 2052 ... | reverse complement strand
AAGGGATAGCATCTTTATTTCCACCGAGCGTAAACCTCGTTATAATAAAGATAAGTAGTGGTGCACCTACAAGAGATGCAAAGACTATACCTGCTGTTGAGAAGATTTTAGTTCTCTGCATTAAATACTTGTTTGCCATTATATTATAAATTTGCAACTATCCCCATATAATTTGTGTTACTTTCATCGTCTTTATCATCAGCCTTATTTTTATTATCGGATATCCTCCCTGTCTCAGTTTCAAGCTTTCTCTCTACCCAGTTTGACCCTTCATCTACCGCATAACCAACTGCAGCTCCTGCAAGACCTAAACCCAAAGACTTTCCAAAATTCTTAAAGCCTTCTTTCCATGCACCTGTTTTAGCAGCTTTTACTGCAGCAGTCTTTCCTCCCTGAATACTTGCAGCTTCAGCAAGAATATCTTGTTGTTCGAGTGCAGCTTGAGCAGCTTTGTGCATCAGTTCCTCAGAAGATTCTTTATACATCTGTTCTGCTAATTCTGCAGAAGCAATAGAAGTTGCACTTGCACCATTTGATGTACGAGTAGCTACTTGAGATCCCCAAGTAGCAGCATCCGCACTTGCATCGGCAGCTTGTGTTCCATAAGCCAAAGACTCCAAGCCTTTCATGTTTGCCTCTCCTGTTTTTGATGTTACCTGTGCATCTATCCTTGCAGCCTCACCCACTCCTGTCTTATTTGCTTTTACACCTGTAGTGATACTACTTTCAACGACAGACTCTCCAGTTCCTACACCAGTAGTCGTACCAGTATTTTTTAAATTTCCTATAGAATCAGACTTTTGGTTGGATTTGTCCGTCTCACTAAAGTCAAAGCCTCCAAAGTTTAGTGCACCAGTGTAGAAGCCTACTGAGAGGGCTAAAGCAAAAGGATTGGCTCCTCCTGTAAGACCACCTATAGCCCCTTGAATGAATTTACTTTTCAGCTGAACATATATTTCTGCAGCATTCATTGCGGTAATATACAAGGCTGCTTTTTTAGCCTGTTCAGGATTAACAATGATATTAATTGTTCCTCCCGTTGTACAGGTCATATAAGATCTATTTAGCAGAGCTTTCTTTTGCTCTATAAATACACTTGGGTGTGCTGAATTCCAAGATGACTCCAGTGTGTTATCACAATCGTGTGCAATCCCTTTCACTCCTCTATAGCCTGCATAAACGGCTGCTGAAGTTCCAACAGCCATTGCTGCACCCACCATCCAACCTTCGATAGCTACAGCAGATAGTAAGACAGCACCAACACCACCAGTTGCAACAATAGCAGCGACTATCAAAGCTCCAACTGCAACGCCAGCAAGAAATGTTAACAGACCTCCCCATTTCTTTATAGGCATTTTGCAAACAAATGTGTCAGAGATTTTTTTGTCATCAATATTCAGTAACGGCAGCTTTGAGGCAGTATTGATAACATTACCATCCTTATCAACTCTCCATATCTCTCGCGGTGTTCCGCAGGTCATATTAGTACAAACAACATTCGTACCATGTCTTACATAGGATTGTCCCATAATTTAAATTGTATTAGTCAGTCTTCGTATTTGTAAGTCGACACTCAATGTGACATTATCAGTAACTTCTTCTATAACACTCAGTGAACCTTTCTGAAGGCATCGTTCAGCCTGATTAATCCAAGATTGTTGTGTAAAGTTGATGTTATATTGCGTAAAGCTATATTGTATCAAAGGTTTTATCTTCTCATCGTATGCTTTGCGTATCGTCTCGTCAAAACGAGAATCTGATGCATTTTTACCACTGCATTCCAATAACAACGTCCCATCTTCTTGAACCTCAGACTTTCGTTGTGTTTCTAAACTGAATTTGTTTTCTGGGAAAAGGCGCGATGCGTAAGGGATGATATCATCCCCTACACGTAGCTGGTCAGAAACTAAATGTTGACCAAAGAAAATAGAGTAAAAGGGATTGGCTATCAAACTCTCCATAAACTTATCATACTGGTATATTATCTTGTCTTCCAGTTTGATGAGATTGTTCAGCGCATTACTTCCTGCCGTACCTTTCAGGAAATTATATTTGTCCGTTAGCTGTTTCTTCTCCTCATCCCATAATGCTGTAATTTCGTTATGATTGAGAACCTTTGTTATTAATCCTGTATCGGGGTCAATACCTATTATGGCATTGACCTTCATATTCTCTAATTCATTAATTAGGGTTATTGACTCCACATATTGTTCTGGAAAAATAGAAGGAATATCATCTTTCACACTGAAGGCAAAGCCCTGTGTTCCTTCTGCATCCGTAAATCTCTCTACTGAGTAATCTTTCTTACTGACAATAGTACTGACAGGTATCTCGTCAAGCTTCGTGGTGATGGTCTGCACACAACGGTACTTGTAATCTCTTTGTGTCAGACCACCTTCTTGGACGTGACCGTGTAATCGATCTATCAAACTCATTATCTACGCGTTATTTAATATTGACAACTCCGCCTTTACCTTGGTTAATGTTGACAGGGTTACCCACAATGTCTACAGGACCATCAGCTGAAACGGTTACACCCAAATTTTCATTTGGTCCGACAACAGTCTTTGTTGTTCCCTTTATGTTTATTGTAGTACCATTAAGATTAATATTGGAGCTATTTATATTAACACCATTTTTATCAATAACGATAGAAGAATCTCCGACCATAAAGGTAATAATAGAATCAGCTGCTAAAATAACGTTACCATTTTTATCAAGTATGAGTTCACTTTTAGCATCCCCAACAGAAAGACCTATTTTAGCTTGAGCATCCATGCAAGCATTACCTGCACCATCAAAGTACATGTTTACAGTGCCCTTATCGTGTAGTCTTACGCTACCTGCAGAATCGTCAAGTTTCAAGGAGCTACCACTTCGTGTGGTGAGGCTCTTGCAGTTGTTACCCTGACCACCGCCACCACCTGTTGTTCCGTTAAAGAGACTACCCATAACGTATGGTCTTGCAGGGTCTCCATGACGGAAGCCGAGGAGGACTTGGTCGCCTACCTCTGGGATAAAAACAAAACCACGGTTGCTCTTTACGTCCTTACTACTACCGCCATCTGGTGTCATTACACGCACCCAGCCTGTCTGCATACCATCCGTCTGCCAGTTCATTCGTACGCGCACACGACCCTTGCCCTGTGGGTCAGCATTACTAAGCACGGTTGCCATCTGTGTCTCTGCTAATGGCATACGTACCTTTGGACTTGGCAGTGCCTTTATTGTTGCAGGGATAGCCTTAAAGCGGTTTTTGTAGTAGCTGCCTTGGCTCACTTCGTGTGTTATTTCGATAATGATAAAGTTACCCAAACTCTCCTTTGATATGTTTCCTACACGCTCCAAGAACGAGCTGTAGAGGCTTATGACTGAACCTACACGCAGGGTTGGCACCTGACTCTCTGCCGTGATATAATGTGTCTCGGCAGTCTCAGCCGCCTGCTTACGTCCCATGTAATTAATAAGCTCCGTCTTATTGCTGATACGTGGTAGTGCATGTTGTCGTGCAGGTTTTGAGAACATTCCGAGTGATGCACGGAAAGCCTCACCTGATAGTTTGTCATGACCATAGGCCAAGTCTGGTGTCATACGTTGCATCTCACGGTCAGCACCAGAGTGATAAGAGAACACCTGCTCAGAGCGTGCGAGGGTCTGTAAACCAATGTCAAGTGACGACAGCGTCGTTCCATATTCCAATATTATAGGGTCAGCCAATTTCCTTGGTTTACCAAAGATGAGTTTTGTTCCATCGAAATACATCCACTCTTGATACTGATGAGCAAGACGACGGATAAAGTCGAAGTCAGACTCTTCATACTGGCAGATAAAGTCTTTGGTTTCCTTGAATGCAGGATTTAATTCCAACTGCACCTTAGCTTGTTCACACAACTTTTTCACTACATTCCCAATGGTTCTGTCATTCCATGAGAAACAGCTGTGTGCCGTTTCCATTCTGTAAGTAGCGGAGTAGCCAGAAACGATAATACATTCAAAAAGAGGGAGCTAAGCACTGAAATTCCAAATGCTTGTAATCCATATCTTCCCCAATTTCCTTTATTACTTCCTATCATAATATCCCTTTAGATTATTTTTCTTCAAACAATCTTTCGAACTCGTCTTCGGGTAGGAGGTAACGCAAGTAATACTCTGCAAACTTATAGTTAACAGAGTCTGGTGTGTTACGCATACGTTGAACAGCCTTGGGAGGGAGATAAAAATCTACCATAATTTCTCCAGGGAAAAGACTATCTTGCCTTAACGCATTCTTATTCCGCTCTTCTATATCATCACCTGAGATAATCCTATGTAGAAAAACTGGCATAGGTTTTTCTATCGTTCCGTATGATTTATCCTTCCATTGTTTACGATTTACATAGACTGATAGTACCATGTTTGGACGTATTAAGTCATTTTGAACACCAGCTGCATCATAATGACGATTGTAAAGCCCAACAAATTCATCTATACCTACGATCCATATAATCTTAAAATATTTCTTGTATTGTGTAATATAATATTGTTCAAAGCTTGCATATATCCTCTGTTTTTGTTTACCATCACCTGTCAAAACTTTTGTTCGATGAGGTATTTCACCAGATGAGAAGTCGTACAAGTTAGTGGGTAGCACTATTTTTATACTATCCCACTGACTTACGTATGTCTTTGTATATGCTACAGCATCACGATTTCCCTTAAAATGTTCAATGATAGGATTAATAAGATAAAACAAGAGTGGTCCAAGCACTGAAATTCCAAATGCTTGTAATCCGTATCTTCCCCAATTTCCTTTGCTACTTCCCATCATAATGAACTTTTAGATTATTTTTCTTCAAACAGTCTTTCAAACTCGTCTTCGGGTAAGAGATAACGCAAGTAATACTCTGCAAACTTATAGTTAACAGAGTCTGGCGTGTTGCGCATACGTTGGACAGCCTTGGGGGGGAGATAGAAATCTACAAATCTTCCTCCAGGTTGAAGACTATCTCTCCAGAGTGCAAATTTGTTTCGCTCTTCTATATCATCACCTGAGATAATTCTATGTAGAAAGACTGGCATTGGCTTTTCTATCGTTCCGTATGATTTATCCTTCCATTGTTTACGATTGACATAGACTGATAGCACCATGTTTGGACGCATCAGTTGACATTGTATACCTGCAGCATCATGACGACGTTGATAATGCGCAATAAATTCATCAACACCTTCTATCCAAATTAACTCAAAATATTTCTTATATTGTGGAATATAATATATTTCGTTTACTGCAACTATTCGGTTTTTGTCTCTGTAGGATGACAACGTCTTAATATGACTTGAACCTTCCTTTATTGATTGTTCTAACAAGTCATTAGGTAGTATGAGCTTTATACTATCCCATTGACTTACATATGTCTTTGTATATGCTACAGCATCACGATTTCCCTTAAAATGTTCAATGATAGGATTAATAAGATAAAACAAGAGTGGTCCAAGCACTGAAATTCCAAATGCTTGTAATCCGTATCTTCCCCAATTTCCTTTGTTACTTCCCATCTGAGACTATTTTTGATTTTTCTTTATCTAAACGATGTATTCTTTCTATATCCAAAACAGTACTTTTGGTCATATCATACTCTTCTTCCTTGAATTTACTGTCAATAAGCATATTAACCGCAGCACCACCAATACCCATTCCAAAGCCAATTAATCCTCCTATAAACTTCCCTTTTGCTTTTTGAGCCTCTTTGGTAGCCTGATTTGCTAATTTTTCTTGATGGTTTGCCTTTTGACGTGCACCTTTAGCTCGTCCTTTCATTTTATCACTCGAGCTGTTAGAAATCTTTTGCTCTCGTCTTGCAGCTTTGCCTTCTGCTTTTTGATGCTTTTCGATAGCTTTAGCTTTGTTCTGTTTACTTTCTTTATATTTACCCCAATTCTCCTTAGCGTCATTATATGTTCCTTTTCCTCTTTTCTTTTCAATACCTTCTTCCTTTGCAATATCATAAGCTTCGTCCTCAATCTTTTCTTGGTAATCATATTTAAATTCTTTGTCTTCGTGTAGCATCTCATACTGATCTATATTCAGGTCATCATCAGCATATCCGTCAAAGCCATCTTTTAAAGTCGCAATCGCCGTTATAGCCATAGAAACAGGGTTAGCAGCACCTGTTGCACCACTTATCATACCTTGGTAAAATTGCCCCCACCATTCTTTATTTATTATCTCACTATTACGATCAGCTATCATACATGCAGCATGTTCAGCTAAACCATCATCAATGATGAGCGTAATGATTCCTCCCTGTGGACATGGAATAAAAGAACTTGATAATATGGCTTGTTCTCCTTCAATGATTGTACTTGGAAGTCCCATATCCCATGTAGCCTCTAATGATGCGTCACATAAATGTTTTAAATCATATCCCAACTTTAGTTCACTACCTATTAGAATCGCATCTGCAATATAGACAGATACCGTAAGTGCGGCTAATGATTCAGGTAATATAGCTGCTCCGATGCCAGCAACAATACCTGCTGCTAAACCTCCTGTTGCAACTGTTGCAGCTATAAGAGCAATAGCTCCTGCTACAATAAGAGCCCCTGCTGCGATACCAAGAATCGAAGCCCTAACTCCTTCCCATTTCATCTGTGGCATTCTACATTCAAAACAATTGCTGATTTTGGTGTCTACAATACGTAGCACTGGCTTGTCTTCCTTTGTCAATGCTGTACAAATTCTTGAGGGTGTACCGATTCTCAATGGAGAAGGAATTGTCATATTGGTACAAACAACGTTTGTTCCCATTTTAATATATTGTTTGCTCATCTTGCTAAACTATTTTACGAATTTTACAGTGGATTGTTAAGCTCAGATTATTAACAATTTCTTCAATGATATAGCATTCCGCCTCCTGAACATATCTTTCCTTCTCATTTAATAACACATGAGAATTAAATTGTGCATCATATGAAGAGAAACTATATTGAATAGTAGGTTTAAAACGTTCGTCATACTCCTTCTTAATACGTTCAGAGAGTTTTACAGAATCTGAAACAGAACTCTTAAGTTCATAAATAACAGACTCTACAGATTCTTTCTGTATACGAGGCGTAAGTGTCATCGGAAACTTTACACCTTGAAATAGTTGTGATGGAAATTCTATATCTGTTGTTGCTGCGTAGTTAGGCTTACCAACAAGATAGCCATCAAATAACAGCAGGAATATCATTTTTCCATAGAACTCAGCCATTAGGAGTTTTTCGTCTACGATAACTTTTTCCATCGAGTCTATAAAAGCATTAACATTCTCTTTTGTGTCAGCTGACCGAAGGAAACTGTAATTATCCAGCATGTTCTTCTTATACTCCTGCCATTTCTCAACAATCTCATTGTGATTGACAATACCGCCATTTTACCAGTTGCCATATCAATATCAAAAACAGACTCGAATTTTAGTTTTTCTAAGTCTATAATCATCTCTAAAGGCTTCTGATAGCTTGGTGGATAAACAGAAACAAACTGCTCCAGCAGTTTACAATAAGCATTCATTGCTGGACGTTTAAGATTCTCTACCCACTCAAATTGATAATCTGACTTTGTTCTGATAGTACAAGCTGGTACACCATTTAGTTTTGTAATGATGGTTTGCTCACATCTATATTTATTTGTTTTTAGGCGCATATTATCTTTTTCTGCGCACTGTTCATGTACCTCTTGCCAATATGTTTTTTTCATAAATGAAAACAAAATGTTAGTTAATCTTCACAGGGTCACCCTTCAAGGACAGTTTTGGCCCTTCAATATCGGTTTCACCGTTAATCTTATTGTTTGTTCCTGTTACAATGTTGTTAGTTCCTGTTATAGAATTATTCTCAGCCTCCAAGATTATATTCTTACTGCTGATTCGTACTTCGTCTCCTTTGATTGTAATTGTACTACCACCAACCGTTAATGTAATCTGTGTTTTACCAGAAAGGTCAATGTTTCCACTACTATCCATTGTAAGAACACTTGATCCGCCTTTTCCTACAGATGTTGTAGCCTTAGAAGCTGCATTAAGACTTTGATTACCTGCACCATCAAAGTTCATACTTACGCCTCCCTTGTCGTGCAATGTAACGCTACCTACAGAGTCTTCAAGTTTTAAGGAACTACCTCGGCGGCTGGTGAGGCTCTTGCAGTTGTTGCCTTGACCACCGCCACCACCTGTAACTCCGTTAAAGAGACTACCCATAACGTATGGTCTTGCTGGGTCACCATGACGGAAGCCGAGGAGGACTTGGTCGCCTACCTCTGGGATAAATACAAATCCACGGTTGCTTCTTACGTCCTTACTGCTACCGCCATCTGGTGTCATCACTCGCACCCAACCTGTCTGCATACCATCCGTCTGCCAATTCATACGCACGCGCACACGGCCCTTGCCCTGTGGGTCAGCATTGCTGAGCACAGTTGCCATCTGTGTTTCAGCTAATGGCATACGAACCTTTGGACTTGGCAGTGCAAAATTACAGATGAGACAAGAAGTCATATTATCTTGGTGCTATCGGACAAATATCTGCAATATGTTCAGTAGGTATTTTAGCAAAATCAAATGCTCCTAAAACTTTATATTGTCCAGTATGCTGAAAACGAATACAATTAGGTGAACCTAAAGCACAAGTTCCAATACTATCATCAAGTAAAGGATAGGATGTACCATTGATGCTTACTCCATCATAGTATTTCTCCCATTTGACAATAGTAGGTGTGCACGGACAGTTATTGTGTAAGCTGCAAGTCCCAAAATTAGGAAAGAAAGTATTCCCTAATGTTTTTGTTGTGGCTGTACGATTACCATTCATAGTAACGCCTATATTATCATTCACCAGTAATTGTCCTACAGAGGTTCCATACTTGCAGGTTGCTTTTGCCCCTTTGACAATATATTCTTTTCCCATATCACTCTTCAATTATGTTTATATCCACCATCTTGCGGTAGTAGCCTTCATTAGACATCTCTACTTTTAACTCCATGTGAATTTTTGATGGAATTTCAAATCCCCCCTTTGTTATTTCCAGTATGCCTTTTCCTTTTACGAAGTAAGGCATGTCTCCTATCGGTTGTGCATCCAAGGACCATATTTGTGGGGTTGTTTCACTTAAACTCTTCTTCAGTTCCCAAGATAGTTTTGCATCAGCATTGGGAAAATTCGGGATGTTAAGTATTTCCTGATTATCCCTAAAGAGTATGAACTGTAGAAAGGTTCCTTTCATCATTGCGTCCAGAAATATTTTTCTATCCTTCATCACTCCACTACTGCTCTTTATGTAGTCTTTTACATAGTCTGATTTCTCTTCCTTACAAGCCTTTTCGCAATATGTATTCCAACGTTCCTTCACTTCTTTGAAGTTTGTAAGTTCATTGCTATTCTTATTTCTTTGAAATATAAGAGGGTAGACAGCTTGACCTAAGTCAAAAGCTATTTGGATAGCTTCTGATAAGGGTTTATTATCAAAGGAGGATTTTTTTGCCCCCAAAAAGGTAATCTCATGGAGATCTTGTTTAATGGTTTTGAAGCTAATCAATTCTGTCTGTGAAAAAGCCGAGGATATACCATTAGGAGCAATAATCGTGTTATTTAATGTATATTTGAAAGTAATTGATTCTTCCATTTACAAAGGCTTTCTTTTATATTAGGTTAATCAATCATATATTACTTCTCGATGATACAGATATTTGCATTTTGCATTTTTTGATTCATTATCACGTGGTTTCATCCCTGTACTATCATGTGCTGACAAGTGTATAAACTTAGGTCTTATAAAATAGAGTTGCCTTTCTATCAGACCTTTATACTTTTTCTTAAATGTGATATGATCATCTACTATTTCGAAAAGACCTTCTCCACGATCAGCCAGTGCAATCATAACTTCTTTTAGAGATGCAAGTGTATTTAATGATTTTGCTAAGAATCTAACATTATCGTTGCTCTTCTTAGTAATTGTTGGTGGAGGTGTAAGTTTAGAATAACCTTTAAATTTGTTATTGTCATAAAATGAGCTTGGTATAACTTCTAAACTTTGATTATACATTATTGTGTAAGGAATACGAGCAAAGTCATTTTTTATTATTCTATATGGTGGTTTTAATGGAGGTATATATCCTATCAGTTCCCATGTCTCTTTTTTTATATTATTGTAAGATAGACGTGCGTGAGGATAAAAATACCTGACTGCTCTAAAGAGTGCACCTTTGTCATTTTGCATAGAAAGATGACTTAAATATATTTTATAAGCATTTTCATATTGTACGTCATTAATCCAGTGATACTTATGTAATAGCTGTAAGGACATATATCCTTGGAACTTTATAGAATTCTCATCTGTTAAATCATATGTTGACGGCCATTTTTCCCATTCTTTCACATGTGTGTTAGTATTAAAATAATAGAGATAGTCAACCGCATCTTGATTGTAGCCTCCACCTATATCAGAATGTGCTCCAGGAAGGACTATCTCTATATAGTTTGAGCGTAATTTCTTACCTTTTTCCTTTATGCTTGTTACAGGGAAATGTTCTCTATACTCGTTCGCCGCTACAAGGTGTACTACTTTTTTAATATCAGATTGTAATTTTAGTTCAATGCCAGATAAAATACTATATTCAGATAAGACCGTGTCAAAGAGACCAAGAAAATTTATACTTATACGATAATTATTTAAAGCGGTTCCAAATTCTTCGTATAGTAGAGGAACTATATTCCGTGGACTAATAAAACGTCTCGCTTCTGCTGCACCACGACTAAAACCAAAAACATCCATTTTTATATTTACAATGGTATTTGGAGGATATTTGTCAGCTAATCTCTTGGTTATTATATTATTAGCCTTTCTAATTTTACTTCCCATACTTTCTATCCAATTACCAGATGCTGCCGAGGCTAGAGAATCTGCTGCGCCTATGGAATAATAAACTTCATTACCAGATTCATCTAATTTACATAAAGGTGAAACCGTTCCAGGTCCTTCTATATAAATTTTAAAATCATGCCCTTGGGTAAAGTATGTGTTATATAGTTTAGCGACATTTGTATAGTCCCCCCTATAACTATCATATAGATTAAAACCCTTATCGTTATATTTTTTGTTGGGATTTTTTTCTGTGTGGTGATGTTCGGACTAATAAATGTTAATATCCTGTATTATAGTTTCT
>ERZ773006.894-NODE-894-length-11201-cov-23.8991_pt1 | contig 11201 bp, 5 predicted proteins | sample MGYA00580843_ERZ773006 | MGnify/ENA primary metagenome ERZ773006 (study PRJEB29015, sample SAMEA2738011) | human oral metagenome | biome: human oral; feature: human-associated habitat; material: dental | place: China | collected 2052 ... | reverse complement strand
TTTGTAGCACCCTTGTTCTCCTCTTTTGTTTTTCAATTTTAAAGCACAACTCACTTTTCAGCTTTCTTTTCCTTTTTCTTCTCACAACATACCTCTTATGATAGCACTTTCTTTTTCATAACATATTCAAGCACCATTACAATTTAAAGCATCATACTCAACCAATTTCCTCTTATGTTGTCACATGACTTTTTCACTTTAAAGCACTTAGGAATTTGGATCAAATTACGGTCTTGAAAAAAAATGAATTAGGCTTACATACAAGGTTGTCAAAGAAATAGGCTAAAGGCTCAAAAGGGTTTAACTAGGATGATGTCCATGGGTAGGTAAAACTGAAGGTAAACAAATATAGGTTGCCAAAGAAATGCCTAAATCATATCCTAAACTTACACTCCTTATTTTCGCTTTGCATACATACCAGGCAAGTTCTAGCATCAGCCACATACATAGAATATACTATTATCTCACACACACAAGGCACATGGTCGACTTGATTGGTAGCAATATAGACTCTCAACCCAACAAGTGAAGGAATTGAATCACACACTATCACATAATGAGTCACAACTAGAGCCTAAATGTTTCAATAGTCACAATTGTAATACATACTATTGTTATAATCTCATGCTGCCTATTAAAATAATTTCATGCGAGGCTAGAAAAATTTTAACTACTAAAAACTAAAAAAAAACGTCACACGAAAAAAATCACAAAAAAAAATCGGACTCAAAACAAAATAAATAAAACAAAATAAACAAGCAAACATACAAATATAGCATGCAGATTCTGCCGACACCCCACACTTAGACTAGACACTGCCCTCAGTGGAAAATAAAGTCGAAGAACCTGATTAGTCGGACTCTTCCTCAATGTCATACCCCCTTCGTTCGAGTCATCGTAAGAGTCATCGTCAGAGTTCTCCTCAGCATCAGAATCAGGCAAGCGTCTATCATCATCAGTTGGCACGTCATCATCAAGAGGTTCCTCGAAATATACTCCCACTCCACACATCTCCCGGGCATGTCTGTTCATTGGGTAGTCGTGGTCCAGCTGTTGGAGCTCTTCAGCAGTTGGAATACGTCCACCACTCATCATAGTGAATCTCGTCATGCCATAGAGATGACGGAAGAAACTCTCGTCACGAGCATGTCTCTCCGCAGTGGTAAGGTTGACTCCATGCGTTGTTTCAGCATCTTTGACCTTGGTGAGGTCAACCTTCTTTGGGGTATGTGGGAGTTTGTGGTCAGCTGGTTCCTCTTCTATATCCTCCTTCCGCAACATTGCTGTCAACAAATTGCCGAATGTGAAATAGGACCTGCTGTGGAGTCTGGCTTTCCTCATGGTGGATCGAATGATTGCCCCAAAGTTGATAGGGACATTCGTCATTAATGAATAAACCAGGCACACTCTATCTCTCGATATCTTTGTGTATTGCGTCCCAGGAATGAGGCATGAGTTGACAATGCGCATCCAGATTCTTGCTTCCCTATTTAGTGGAGCATAGGGGAATGTGTTGTGACGGCCTGTTTCCTTATGTCTGCCCCATCTCGCCATCGATCTGCTTCCACAAAGCGTGTGTCTTATAGCTCTGTAAGGAGGTCTGCTGTACAGCTCTTTGTATGGTGCAGTGTCGACCGAAGGTAGGCCTAGAAACGAGTTGATCCAATCCGCTGTAAGCTGTAACACTTGGCCCCGAATTTTGACTTCGTTGCCTGTTGTGTTTGGCGACCAGTTGGCATAAAACTCTCTTGTCAAGTCAAGATTGCACTCTCCCATGTCACGGAAGATGAAATCCAGCTTCAAAGCCATAATCTTAGCCAACATTTGCGGCTCCTTCTTTGCTAAGGTCTCCTTATTGATTAAGTCGACGTGCACATATTTCTTTTCTTTGTTGCTGCTGTACCATGCCTTGGCTTCTTCCTCAAGAACCCATTTGATTCCGAACATTCTGCGTGGTAGGTGTGCGGAAGATGATTCGCCTTGGTCTTTTCGGCTTCTCTTTTTGTCCTTGCGGGTTGTGGTAGCCTTCTCCTTGCCTTGCCTTGCTTTCGGTGCCATTGTACCTGAGACTAGAAATAATGTTAGATGCGGCACAATCGCACTTTAGACAATTCTATATGCAAGCATTAGGGGTACCACCCCACACTTAATCTTGTTAGCAAAAATCAGTGAAGTGAAAGTGGTCGAGTACTCAGACTTCGTCGACATACGTCCTCGGATTGTATTCCGACAAGAAAATCAGCATGACATCACTTATGAACAGCCATTTGGACGTCTTTCATGGTGCATATAGCGATACTATAACATAGGAGTTACCACATGGAATTGCTATTCGAACAACCAACACTACCTCCTACGTGGATAGTCACTATAACCGTATCCCGATGGCCGGGGTGGTGAATCATGCAAGCATCCAAACAACACTTTCAAGCAATATTCATAGCCATATATGTTCAGCAAGTATCATAACAATGCCATTGAAACAAAATTCAAGTCGGAAACAAGTCAAGAATTGCATTCGTATTCATTCAATCATACGATTTTTGCAACAATTATCCAAGCACATGAACATCACCACTAATCTCACGTGATTTAGCATTTAATAATAAGCATAGTAAAGTAGTACTCATGATAAATAGATGAAGAATAAGAGAGCACTTACTTGCTTGAAGATTGTGGAGAAGTTGTTGTGGATTGGAAGAACAAAGGAAGAAAAATTTGAGAGGATTTGGGATGATATGCGGCGCCTTTAGGGTTGATTCTAATGTGTTTGTGAAATAAAAACAAGTCCCCTTTATATAGGAGGAGTATGGGTCGGGTTATGACCCATTTACAATCGGATTTGGGGACAAAATCACCCTATATGCGGCGCATATCCCTCGGCATATCACATGTATATGCGGCGCATTGTCCATGGCATAATGGGACATAGGCGGCGCATAGTCAAAAGCACACCTAGGAATAGGCGGCGCATAGGGTATAGCACACTAGATTCCGAGTCCTTAGGCTATAGAATAGGTTGTGCATCGTTCGTGGCCTATTTTTACCAAGGCCTAGCCTTCCTCGAAGCCTATTATGACGTGAGAAAGGCTCAATTCATAGCCTTATGCATCACCATTCCTAACTTACCGCCTTTACCATACAACGCGACCAAATCGTCAATTGAAATCAATCTCCTCGTTGCATACTTCTTACACCTATATTTGCTCAAACAAATGAAAACGATTAGTACGATGGGTTGCCTCCCACCAAGCGCCTTAGTTTTGGTCGTGGCACGACTCTTATTTTTGGATTTTCATTTATCAAAAAGAAAAAATACTAAAACGACAAAACGATAAAACAATAAAACGAAGGGTTGCCTCCCATCTAGCGCCTTATTTATTGTCGTGGCTCGACGTAGTAATCTCGAGTACTTAGACTTCGTCGAGATAAGTGATGGCCATGTCATTTATCGAGTCAAGAGGACCGATATATGGCTTAACACGTTGGCCATTCACCTTGAAGATAACACCCTCATTATTTTCCAATTCGACTACTCCAAACGAGTAGACGTGGGTGACTTTAAATGGACCAGACCACTTTGATTTTAACTTACCTGGGAAGAGCTTGAATCTGGAGTTAAAGAGTAGCACCATGTCACCTTTTTGGAAGTGTCGTCGAACAATCCGCTGATCGTGATACTTCTTCATCCGCTCCTTGTATAAATCTGATCTTTCATAAGCATGGAGACGGAATTCATCTAGCTCGTTCAGCTGCTCCAACCTCAGGTTCTTCACATCATCCCAATTCAGATTCAAGTGCTTCAATGCCCATAATGCCTTGTATTCAAGCTCGATGGGTAGATGACAAGCCTTCCCATAAACTAGCTGATAAGGTGACATGCCAATGGGTGTCTTGAATGCAGTCCTATACGCCCATAGTGCATCATCTAGCTTCCGAGACCAATCCTTCCGATTCGCATTGACCGTCTTGGCAAGGATTTGCTTGATCTCCCGATTGGAAACCTCTACTTGTCCACTAGTTTGGGGATGATAAGGCGTAGCTACCTTGTGTTGCTTGACTCCATACTTGGCCAATACAGATTTGAATAGCTTGTTGCAGAAGTGAGATCCTCCATCACTTATGATAGTACGAGGTACCCCAAAGCGAGAGAAGATATTCTTCTTTAAAAACGCTACAACACGCTTTCCTTCATTATCGGCCAATGCTACAGCTTCAACCCATTTCGACACATAATCCACAGCAACCAAGATGTACTTCATTCCAAACGAATTTACGAATGGTCCCATGAAATCAATACCCCATACATCAAAGAGTTCTACCTCCAGGATTGTGGACATGGGCATTTCATGGTGTTTTGAAATAACACCTTGACGTTGGCATTGGTCACACCTTCTCACATAGTCGTGTGCATCTCTGAATATTGTAGGCCAATAATAACCACTTTGCAAGACTTTTCTTGCTGTTCGATTACCCGCATGATGTCCTCCAACTTGCGAAGTGTGGCATGCTTCTAATATAGTGGGCACTTCGTCATGGGATATACATCGTCGAATGATACCATCCGCACATCTTCGAAACAAATAAGGCTCATCCCAATAATAGTGCTGAACGTCATGCATAAACTTCCTCCTCTGGTGGTAAGATAAATTTGTAGGTAACACATTACTCACCACGAAATTCGCAAAGTCGGCATACCATGGTAAGTCTTCTATTGTTGTCGCTAATATCTCCTCGTCAGGGAATGCATCGCCAATCTGATTTTCTGATTGCGCCACATACTCATTCTCAAGTCTAGATAGGTGATCAGCCACTTGGTTCTCGCAACCTCTTCTATCTTTGACTTCGAAATCAAACTCTTGCAGCAGCAACACCCATCGAATCAGCCTTGGTTTTGCATCCTTCTTTGTCATTAGATACCTAAGAGCTGCATGGTCTGTATGAACGATCACTTTAGTACCTAATAGGTAGGCGCGGAACTTCTCAAACGCATACACAACCGCTAATAGCTCTTGTTCAGTGACGGTGTAGTTCCTTTGGGCTTCATTGAGGACCTTACTCGCATAGTAGATAGGATGAAATAATTTCTCCTTTCTCTGTCCAAGAACAGCACCAACGGCTACACCACTAGCATCACACATGACTTCGAACGGGAGCGTCCAATCTGGTGTTACCATGATAGGGGCTTCAACGAGTTTTTCTTTAAGGCATTCAAATGCCTTTAAGCAATCATCATTAAAGTCAAACTTCGCATCTTTCTCCAATAGCTTGCATAATGGACTAGAAATTTTGGAGAAGTCTTTGATGAATCTACGATAAAACCCAGCATGGCCAAGAAAACTACGAACTCCCTTCACCGAAATTGGAGGTGGTAGCTTCTCAATTACCTCTATTTTGGCGCGATCAACCTCTATTCCTTTTTCGGAGATCTTGTGCCCAAGAACAATTCCTTCTTTTACCATGAAGTGGCACTTCTCCCAATTCAGCACAAGGTTGAACTCTACACATCTTTGTAATGCCATGCTTAAATTCACCAAACATGCTTCGAAAGACTCCCCAACAACTGAAAAGTCGTCCATAAATACCTCCAAAGTGTCTTCTACCATATCAGAGAAAATAGACATCATACATCGCTGAAAGGTGGCTGGTGCATTACATAACCCGAATGGCATACGTTTGAAGGCAAACGTACCATATGGGCATGTAAACGTTGTCTTCTCTTGGTCTTCTGGTGCAATAAAAATCTGATTATAACCTGAATAACCATCAAGAAAGCAAAACCATCCTTTTCCCGCTAATCGATCTAGCATTTGGTCCATAAATGGCATGGGGAAGTGATCCTTGAGAGTCCAAGAATTCAGCTTGCGGTAGTCCATGCATACTCTCCATCCAGTGACGGGCCTGAGTGGAATAAGCTCATTCTTTGCATTCGCAACCACCGTCATACCTCCTTTCTTGGGAACACATTGTACTGGGCTTACCCATGTACTATCAGAAATAGGATACACAACTCCTGCGTCTAACCACTTGATAATCTCCTTCTTCACCACCTCTTGCATTGGTGGGTTTAGACGTCTTTGGTGTTCGATGGTGGGTGTGCACTTTTCTTGGAGCTGAATTTTATGAGTGCAAATTCCAGGTGGAATACCAAGGATATCCGCAATGGTCCATCCAATAGCTCTAATATACTTGCGTAAAATTGCAATAAGAGCTGCAACTTGTTGCTCACCTAAATCGGCTGCCACTATGACTGGAAGAGTGTTTCCGCTTCCTAAGAATGCATACTTCAAATGGCTTGGCAGCTCCTTTAATTCTAATGTGGGTGGTTCTTCAATAGATGGCTTAGCTGGTGGTGTGGGTCGATTCTTGAGATCAAGATCCAGCTTCTTAGGAGGATAGCGATATGCTCCTAATCCCGATAGAGCACAAATATCATCTTCAGAAATTTCAGCATCATCATCATCTTCTTCCATGAGCAAAACCTCCAAAGGATCATCAAGAATTTGTTCTTCAGCAAGTAACTCATCCTCGTCATCAACGACAACATCAGTCACAGAAAATACACTTAGATCTTTGGGTTGCTTCATTGATTTGCAAACATCAAAGCGCACCACTTCATCATTTATTCGGAATGAAAGTTCATTAGCTCTCAAATCTATGAGCACACTTCCCGTAGCAAGGAAAGGGCGTCCCAAGATTATGGGAACCTCTGAATCTGCTTCGCAATCCAAGATGACAAAGTCTGCTGGAAATATGAATGAAGATACCTTCACCAAGACATCGCATAGAATACCAACCGGTCGTTTTACCGACCTATCCGCCATAACAAGCTTCATATTAGTTGGTGTAGGATCTCCCAACCCCAACTTCTTGTAGATTGATAATGGCATCAAGTTGATGCTGGCTCCTAAGTCACATAATGCTTTAGCAAAGTCCAAAGATCCGACGGTGCAAGGAATAGTGAAAGCTCCGGGGTCGGCCTTCTTCTGAACTATGGATCGGGTAGCTATTGCACTACAATGATGCACATCTTCTTTCAGCTCATAGCTTGCTGCCCTCTTCTTAGTCAAAAGATCTTTCATAAACTTCGCATACCCAGGCATTTGTTCAAGTGCCTCTACCAATGGGACATTAATAGTCAGCTGCTTCAAGATGGTCATGAACTTGCTGAACTTAGTGTCATCGGCCGCCTTCTTCAGTCTTTGTGGAAAAGGTGGTGGTGGGTATGGAAGTGTTCTTTCCATGGCTTTCTTCTCCTCTTGCTTCCGTTTATTACTTTTTTCAGGCTGCACGTCACTAGGCAACACGTCCTTGACGTTGGAAGTGGATATTGCGGCGTCTTCCCTAGTGGCGTCACTAGGTGTGGCGGTTGTGTCTGCTGTTCTGTCAACTATTTGCTTGCCTTCTGCTGAAGTTTCCAGCACCTTACCACTCCTCGTAGTGATGGCCATGCATGACCCATCAGTCCTTGGATTTTGCACCGTATCGCTAGGCAAGGTGCCGGCTTTTCTTTGGTTGAGTGTTGCTGAAAGTTGACTGAATTGCTGCTCTAGTTGCTTGATAGAAGTGGAATGAGAATCAACTAATTGCTTCATGGAGGCCAAATCGTCAATCACCTCCTTAACTCCCGCATTCGTCGCTTCCACTCCTTTCAATAACTTAGCCATCATGTCTTCCATAGAATTAGATGTGGTGGTATCACGTCTACCAGGGGGAACGTACAAACCACTGTTTTCATTATTTTTCTTCCAACTACCTTGGTCTTTACCTCCAGATTTGTCATAATAGTTCCGACCTTGGTTTCCTTGGGCATTCCCACGGAAACCCCCCTGATTGTTCAAGTAGTTGGCCTCCTCTTCTGAATCAGATTCGTCTCTTCCTTTTGACGCAATAGATTTCACTTTTTCAGTCTTCCCTAATAGATGCTTTGTAAGAAGATCCATTTGGGTTTTCATGTGCGCCATATCTTGATCACGTTCTTCTTCTCTCCTTCTTTGATCTGCAGACATGCCAATAGATAAAGTGGGGCTTGCTACCTCAGAATCCCTGGTATGCCAAGCTCTACTTTGTTTCGTCATACGATCTAGCATGTTGCTTGCTTGACCAAAGGTGAGGTCCATAAAAGAACCTCCAGCTGCGTTGTCCACCACTGGTTTAGTTACTGAATTCAAGGCTCTATATAAGATCTCCATGAGGTGAACATTAGTCATGTGATGGTTTGGGCATCTCGCTAGCTTTGTCTTGAACCTCTCCCATGTTTCGTGAAGAGCTTCAGAGGGAAGCTGACGAAAGTTGCTGATTTCATCTCTCAATTGAGCCCTCTTGGATGGCGGAAAGAATCTTTCTAGGAAAGCGTCTCTCAATTGCCTCCAATTTGTAATAGAATCAGGAGTCAGCCCATTCAACCATAATGTTGCCTCCCCAGACAGAGACAATGGAAATAGACGTAATCGAATAGCATTCTGACCAACTCCAGGATTGTCAAAAGACTTGCATGTAGAAATAAAGTTGATGAGATGCATATTCGGATCATCGCCTGCTAGTCCACCAAATAATCCCTTGAGTTGCAATAACTGAATCATGGTGCTAGTGATGTTGAACTTGGCTCCGGGCGCTAATGGTGGTGGAATTATAGCTCCAGTGGCTCCGGCACCATCAAGATCATCATCATCATCGTCGAAAGCTGGTTGCAAAGGTTGGCGATCATATCTGTACCGAGCTTGTCGACCTCGTCTGTTGGTAGGTGTTGCCATTTCAGCGCCATGCCTTGGGTTGATCAACTCGTCATCTCCTAAATCTTCATCGTCAGGATTTGTTGCTCGTCCAGGATTATCAATGTTTTGTTGTTGGACTTGAGCAGCGGCAAGAGCAGCTAATCTTGCTTGCTCATGTTGAGCAGCCATCCTGTCGATTTCCGCTTGTGCTTCCATTCTTCTGATTCGTTGTGGTTCCGGATTGATTGGTAATAACGGTTGACCAGAACTTCTAGTATGGGGCATGCACTAAAAGAAAAACCTGCAATAAACAAAAACAAAAACTAAACGTAAAAGTACGAGAATCTTTGACCAAAGGGTCTAGTAATTTTCACGAACTTGATTGACACTCGTATTCCCCGGCAACGGCGCCAATTTTTGATAACGCTCAATCTACAGCTCTCGTGGGAGTGTAAAGCGGTCGTTAGCAAATATAGAACCCAACCTGGGTTGGGTATCGATCCCACAGAGAATAGCTTGGCCAACAAGCAAGAGAAATTACTAGACTTTTAGTGCAAGTCTCGTAGGAAAGGGGGGATTGTAGTATGTAACCAAAACAAGAATGTAAGAACTGAAAATAGCAAAATAAAGAGAGATTGTCACGTGTGTTGTAAACAATGAGAATTGAGGCGTTGGGGTTATGTCCACCTTCTGAGGTATACGTCTCTATTGGCTATGAGTGTGTAGAGTCTTGACATGTAATTGCTTATAGAGAATTGTAGTCGATGGTAAATCCAAGCGTCTCTCGACCTAAACAAGGACTATTTCACTTTAACTCTCTCGAGCTTAAAGCGTGACTAACGGTACGAATTCTCCAAGAAGTTAGTCCAGGTACGGCACTAGCTTTTTAATAGGAAAGGGTGTCCTACTACCTTGACATTATCTCTTTTCCAGACAAATAACTTTTCTCTCGAACAAGTCAGATGTTAGACTGGCGTTGGTCTATGCGTCTTCTTTTCTAGACAAATAACCTTTCTCTCGAACAGGTTAGATGTTAGAATGGCGTGTTCTTGTGTTTGAACCGCAAAGAATGTAGATTTAAGATGAAGAGAATAATGATATAAGCAATATACTTGTCTTGAACTCACAAACTCATAGCTATAGATAGTAACTCATTCGGCTTCCATAACCCCAACTAAGAGATTTAGTTACCCATGAATGCGAAGGATATCACGTTTTGCATGGTGGATGGCGTGAATAGTAGGTGTTTGGCGTGTGGTTTTAGTGATTCCGTAGCAAGTAACGATTCTCTTGTTGTGGAATTTAAGAGTAGAAGAATGAAGAATTGAGAATGGGTTGTAGGAAGATGTCTTAATTGTAAGGAGATGAATGAATTGTCAGAATGTCTCCCTTCTTGAAAATCTCTAACATGATAGGGTATTTATAATACTCCTATCCTACTCCTACTAAACTAATAAAATAAATAACCAAATCCTAATATACTAATGAAATCCTTGACCCAATTGTACTAGGGTAAGGTTACAAAATTATAATCCAAATAGAATGATGAAACACATAACCTAATTGCACTAGGTTAATGTATTATGGCAAAAATCCAGCTTTGTGTCTGTAAGTCCCAAAGTCTTCAGAAATGCTGTTTTAGCCCGGGACAGATTTTCCATGCAGCAGATTTAGTCCTTTATGCGTCCAGCTCCTTTCCATCTCGTTTGTGAGCTTTCTTTTGCGTCAAGTAAGCCATAAATTGCTGTATTTTGCATCATTTATACCTGAAACTTTCCTAATCACATTTGTTAGCTCATTTACAGGAAAAAGGACTAAAAGTGTACGAAATAGATAATTAGTTCTCGAAACTAGGCTAAAATATGGGCAAAATATATTGATATAGGCGCGTAATTTCGCCTATCATCAACACCCCACACTTAGAGCTTTGTTCGTCCTCGAACAACATATCATGTCCTTCTAAGCATTGACTTAAGGTTTTTACAGAAACAACACAAAACATTCTTCAAGACAAGCACAACAATTATCAACGAAGAGTAGCTTTCCGATTATAAGTAGAAACAATTTAACCTCAAGCATAGACTCGTGATGGTGATCAACTCGCATGCAAACGTTTAAGGTACATAGAATCATATACAACTATCCAAAACTCATCAACCATGTGTGTCTCACAATATAGTACCCATAATCACTCACAAGTATAGCATATTTTTCAAACATGGGCAGCAAAGTATCCTTGCGCTCACTCTCACAAAGAATTCATATGTAGCAGCTAATGACCATAGGCTTGCCCTTAATGTAGTACTCCACTAAATGTCGGAATGTTAAGGTTAGGATCAAGTAGGTCTTTTGATGGTTGTAATGTAGGCTAAGGGACGGGTAGGATCAACTATTTTGGCCAGAAATAGTGACTAAGTTCCTAAGCACTTTAATACATCACATTGTATTATTGACACTTTTTTTTTTTTTTTTTTTTTTTTTTTTTTT
>ERZ773006.891-NODE-891-length-11213-cov-5.18256_pt1 | contig 11213 bp, 10 predicted proteins | sample MGYA00580843_ERZ773006 | MGnify/ENA primary metagenome ERZ773006 (study PRJEB29015, sample SAMEA2738011) | human oral metagenome | biome: human oral; feature: human-associated habitat; material: dental | place: China | collected 2052 ... | reverse complement strand
AATGGCGGTTAAGTGGATTTGAAAGTGTCTTGCCTATCTTGCGCAGCAGGGCGGGTACTTCCTCGAAAATATCCTCGCTGATGTATCGGCTGCCTGTGCGGGGATAGGTCGTGATTTTCTTCTCATAGAGGCTCTGGGCTATCGATAGGGTCTTGTCCGCTGAAAAGCCGTGACGTCTGTTGGCATCCTTCTGCAAGGCAGTAAGGTCGTACAAGAGTGGTGGTGCGGTATGCCCCACCTGTCTTGTGACCGACTCTACTTTAAGCCGGCTCTGACTGCGAAGTGGAGCGAGAGCGGTCTGTGCCGATGCTTCACTCTCATAGTCTTTACAGCCAACGGTTTTCAGCGATAAGCCCTCTTTTTCTGTGAGAACGGAGAGTTTCCAGAACGGTACGGAAGAAAAATCACGGTTCTCTATGTACCGACGGCAGACCATAGCCAATGTTGGGGTTTGTACCCGTCCCAAAGAATAGCCTCCCTTGCGGGCGATAGACAATGCACGGCTTGCATTGATGCCCACCAGCCAGTCGGCTTCGCTCCTTGCCTTGGCGGAGTAGTAGAGATTGTCATAATGGCTTCCGGCCTTGAGATTGGAAAGTCCCTCACGGATGGCCTTATCGGTGAGTAAACTTATCCAAAGTCTTTCGAAAGGCTTTTTACAATCAAGATATTGATAGATGTAGCGAAAGATGAGCTCACCTTCACGCCCTGCATCGGTGGCGACAATGATACGATCTGCCTTGTCAAAGCAGGAGCGTATCACCTTGAGCTGTTTTAGTGCTGCTGGGTCTAATACATACTCCTTATCCTTACGTACTTGTCGTACCACTAACTGAAAAGGATTGGGACGGATGGGTAAGTCCTCACGCTTATAAGCGGAAAAACCGTAGGCTTCAGGCATGGCAAGGGCGATGAGGTGTCCCATTGCCCAAGTAACGACATAGCCGCAGCCTTCCATATATCCGTCTTGCTTGCTCGTTGCTCCTACGATGCGGGCAATATCTCTGGCTACCGAGGGTTTCTCGGCAATAATACAAGTTGTCATAGTCGATAATAGAATTAAGGGTTACATCTTACGTCCACGGGACTTCTTCTGCTTGTTTTCATTTTGTTTTTGCTTCTGCTCGGCAGTAGGTTGTGTCTGTCCCGTTTTGAGTGGTTCTTTCACATTCTTGGTGGTTTCATTGGTCTTACCGTGGTTATTGACCGCTACCTGTGTTTTGTGTTCTTCGGCTACGGCAACCACCTTTTCTTTGCCGGTTTCCTGCATTTTTGCATTATGTGCTATTGCCCTTTTCGAATTTATGTATCGCCGTAGTAGCCTACTAGGAAAGGAAGAAACTTCTCTAGTTACTGATGCTATTCATTTTATTGCTGAACAAGATGCAATTCAACGAAATCAGGAAATTGTAGATATTAAATTTTGCTCAGATACTTTGGACTCATATGGTACTATTGATGAAGAATATGTCCTAGTTTTGCTTTCAGATAAAACAATACTAAAATATCCTATCGAACAACTTAATAGAGAAGATAAGCAGTATAATTATAAGTTGATTAAGAAAGGCTTCTCAGAATGTACAAATAAAACCCAAATACAAAAAATATTAAGACCTACCTTACGGTATAGGATAATGAATTCTCCAGCTCTTATCACACCTATAACATGGATTATCATAATTGGCATTTTGGCTATAGGAGCTGTTGTAATGTCCCTGTTTTTGACAAATATTCATGATGCATATGATGCCATTGCCCTACTCTCAATTCCATTTTGGCTACTAACATTTATTCCTATTGATAGATATATAGATAAGACATTACCAAAGAATAGAGTTTGCAATATTATTAGATTTATTCTATCAATTCCAGTTTTCATATTAAAGCTAGGCAACCTGATTATGCCCTTTTTAACAATAATGCTAACGCTCATACTTATGTTTGCTTTCTCTTTCTTACCAATATTTTTTATAGTGATAGGTATAGAGTTGTTAGGATATAATATAACGTTAAACGCTAAGCTTTTTATTTTTCTTACACTCCCTTTTATTATTGCATCACAAGGTTCAATATTTATACGCAATATTATCTTAAGGCAAGTTCCATTTCGAGGGAATGATCATCATTACCAGTTATTCATGAGAGAATTGGTAAAGTTCCTATATACAAAAGAAAATTTGAATTTCATCATCTATGCTGGGTATTTTTTCTTTCTGACAGTTTCTACACTTAAGACCTTACAGACAGGAGGAACCATCCTAGGTAGAGAGATTGATTTAATTGTTGCAAAATCCTTTCTTGTATACATTGCATGCACGAGTATGTTTGACCGAAAGAAATCCTCAAACATTGAAGGAGGTACATTACTAACTCTTTTTTTTAAAATATTGTTGGCCAGTGATGATGAAATCTGGAGACAAAAAAGAAAATCCCATAAATTGGATGACTAATTAATTTCTATTTATTATGAGTGTATACAGAAGATATAATTGTCAAATTCATACAGATAAAGGTATCTACAAGCGAAGAATAAAAATAAAGGATTAACCAAGTTGAAGGTCAAAGAATAGTTTAATTATCAGACATTCCAAGAAGTTGTATGAAACAATTTCTTGGAGTGTTCACTATTTCTTCAAATGCTTCTTTAGTTTTCTTTGTTCTTGCTTGATTTTATCCTGCTGTAACAACAACTCAGCTTGTCTTTGCAGGGCTTGTTCGTAATCAACAACCTTCTGTTGCATCTGCTGAATCGCTTTGGGATTGCGATGCGTTATAAATATGCTGTCAAGATGAGTGAAGTCTACAGTCTTGGCTTTGCCCTGCATACGCAGGTAACGATAACGTAGGTCGTAATCAGAGGCTGTTTGCAGCTTGTTGGCTCCCATACCAAAGAACCAACAGCTAACCATAACCAACCCACAAACCAATAAAAGCAGCATACGCTCGGCTAATTGTACGCTTGCAAATAGCGAGTAGTTCTTATATTCTACGGGCTTTTGTTGTTTACTGATAAGCTGTTGCAAGGCTTCAAACTTTGGGTCGAGCTTCTTACTCGACTCTGATAGTGCCTCCAAAACAAAAAGTTGATGCTCCTTGATTTTGGCTTGAGTTTCTTTCGAGAGATAGATTTGCACAGCTTCTTGCGTTTTAATACTATCTCCCTTTGGATTAGAGAGCTGTTCAGCAATAGTAGTGCGCAGTTCTGCTTGTGCCTTACTGATGACTTTGCACTCTTGTTTGAGTTCTTCGAGCATATCGAGAACAGGTGCTATTTCGTTATTCATACTGATATAAATTTGATGTGATTAAATTCTACGTTTGCGATTGGCTTTATTGCGGAGTTTCTTTTGAAATCGAAGTTCATCAACATCTACGCCATTACTTGGTGTAGGCATAGAAAACACTTCACTAATTGCTTCGGATAGGTCGGTAATGAAATTGCTTTCATCCACATAATGTGCCATAGGCTCGTTTTGTAGATGAATTTGCTCTTGTTTGTGAGAATTTCGTTCTATCTCAGTATTGAGGCGAGAGAAAGAGCACGAACGGTCTATCTTTGAGCCTCTGAAACTGTATCCGTCTTTTGCAAAGATGATACCTTGCACAACATCCGTATTGCCTTTCGTTTCGAAACGAGTGGTAATACCTTGTTGCTCTAATTCTGCAACAAAATCTTTCCAATTCTGAGATTGAGGTAACACAGCCTTGATAGTATCGAATATCTCATACTGCAATTTATCTTCACCTCTCAATCTTGAGCGGTTTACCTCTTGCTTTCCTTCGCCAATGGTGAGACCATAACGCTCAGTCAGTTCTCTACAAATCTTCGTTGAACGATACTTTTCGTTGTGGTCGCTGATGGTTTTGCCATTGTTACCAATGCGATTGATGCAAATGTGCAAGTGCGGATGCTGGCGGTCGCTGTGCCTTACGATAAGGCTCTGCGTATTCCCGTAGCCCATTTTCTCTAAATACTCATTGGCAATCTTCACCATCACATCATCTGTCAGTCGCTCGGCATCGCTGGCAGAGAACGAGAGTATCGTATGGCAAACGGGCTTCTGCACGTTCGGGCGCATAGAGGCTTGCAGAGCGAACTCGTCGGCGCATAGGGTTTGGTCGATAAAACCAATGTTATTACTCGCTAAAACCTTAGCTTTTCCTTTCTCTTTGCTAAGCATATAACTGACAACTCCACTGAAGTTTGTTCCTTTAATAATCTTGGCTATCATGGCTTCAATCGTTTCATAAGTTCATGAATAAGTTGTTTCAGCGCATTCAGTTCTTCGTTGAGTGCAGAGATGCCGAAAGCATTGAGCCGATGGGCAATTTGGTTAAGATTGTTAGCCATACCAGAAACTGTACGGATGAGTTGCATTTCTTCAGGCTTGATTCGACTCTTTACTTCTGCATTTGTAATGAGCTGCCGTAAAAACTCTGTTCGAGAAATTGAGGCTTCACGTGCTTTTCCCAACAAGGTGTAGTACTCCATTGTATTAAGCCGAAGAAACACTTGATATTTCCGTTTCTCTGATAATGTCTTGGTGGGGCGCCCACCTTTATTCTTCTGTTCCATTTTTATTTTTTTGATGAGACCAACGGGATTTTTATCTCCCTATGATGGGGGCAAGTAGGTTTTGAGATACTCAAAACACAAACTTGCTTCCTGGATAAACACTATCTTCTGATGCCACGTTTCGTGGTCAGTAATAACGGCTGTTTCTCTTTCACTTTGGATTGAGCTACGAGCCATTCGTTGAGGTCTTTGTGCGCTCGGTAGCGAACAGAACCGTCTATGATGTGTGGGTAAAACTGCTTCAAAATTTCAAACGATTTTCGTCCTGCATCATCATTGTCCAGAAAACTCTCAACTTGCTTGTAGCCTTTTATCTTCTCTTGAATGCGTGGCAAAAGAGCCAGAGAATTAAGAATTATGGTATCGCAAGCTGAAGCTGGATTCAGCGTTTGCCACGACAGGAAATCCATAAACCCTTCAAAGATTTGTAAAACTTCTGTGCCTTTACTAATAGTTGTAATCGCTTTTGGAGCAATGCATCCTTTGAAATAAGGACTACGAATTTCCCATCCGCCAGCATCGTTTGCAAATCCAATGGCATAGTATGTCCGATTGATATTATTGTATCGAATTTCAGAACAGAATCTATTGGCGGTGTTGGGAGAAATTCCTCGCTCTGCAATGTAACGTAACAAATAAGGATTGGTAAGTGATTGCACAGATATGATTTCTAATTTATGTTTAGAGGTTTTTCTTTCACCGCCAAAAGAAAAATCTTGATGCACTATTTGTTTTGAACCGATGAGAAGTTCAATAGCTTCGTTCATGGTACAATGTTGTAAAGCACGCACAAGGTCTATAATATCTCCATGTTCGCCAGTTCCAAAGTCATACCATTGGTTGCGCTCTGTATTTACTTTGAATGATGGTGTACTTTCGTTACGTAGCGGGGAGCAGTACCAAAAGTGAATACCTTGTGCTCGTGCAGGTGAATAACCCTGTTGCAGCAAATAATCTGTGATAGAGATTTGCTTGATATTTTGTATTTCCATTGTGATTTTGTTTTGAAGTTTGAAAAGAATAACTCTCAGCCTTTTTCTTTTGGAGGCTGAAAGGCTTAGGATTGGTCGGACAGTCGTACACTATAGGCACACCTTTACGTCCGACCAAGTTTGTTTCTCATTGGTCGGATTGGTTCAGGTATATATAGCCTGTGTCCGACCGACCAAAGGTTTTATAGTAGAGAATTATGGCTGAGCCGATATTTTCCTCGTTCTTCCTTAACCACTATGCCTTTGTTAAGCAAGAATTGCAAAAGCTCTTTGAGCTTTGTTTGTCCGTAGGATTGTCCCACAACTTTTACATAAGCCTCTTTGAGAGCTACGATAAGTTTACTATATGGCAAGACTTCATTTGTAGAGAAGACTGGTTCCAACGCTTTTCGATGTTCGTTAGTGCTTAACTCTTGGTAGGAGAAACGATGTGACTTCCGTTCATTGTCCGAATATGAGAGATCTATTTGGGGAATGCAAATATTGTCTTCAACCTCCTTAAGTCGAAAGGCAAACCTTTCAAAGGGTTTGGAGCGAATGATGGAGGGGGCAACAATACTGCGTTCAGGCAGCGTGTTGTCTTTCGTGATTTGCAAGACAGTCTCTGCCTTGTTGTTGAGTTCCGTCCCAATATGTCCTCGTGCGTTGTCGTCGCCCTTATTGAGGTGAAGCACAGTTTGGATGTGAATGTTTTGCTCGCTCGTCCATTGCATCAGGTCGCCCACTAACTTGGTTGCCTCTGTTGAATTGTTGATGTCGAGCATCAAATCCCGAATGCCGTCAATGACTACCAAACCCACATTGGGTGTATTGTAAATGGCATAACGAATGATTTCTCTGCGCTCGTTAGGGTCTGCAATGGCTCTAAGATGACTGAACTTCAAATTCTGCGGTTCCTTGTCTATCGGCAGTTTTGCCAATCTCAAAATACGTTGCATCACAAGTTGGCAATGATAAGGACTTTGTTCCGTATCAAAGTAAAGAATTGTGCGTTTACTTTCAGGAAATGATGCCTGATATTCCAGCACCTGCCCATTGACAAGGGCTGCTGCGACGATGGCACTCACATTGAAAGTCTTCTTAGCTTTCGCCTTACCTGTCGATACACTGAAGTTCCCTAGTGTGCCAATAATGGCTTCACCTGCTTGTAGTACAACAGGAGGGAGCGCAAACTCATCGGTTACATGAATGAGCGACTTTTGCCATATGTTTTCATAATCAGTTGTATTCATCATCGTCCTCCTGTCTTTCGCCCTGCCAGTTCGAGAGCAAGGTCTACATCAACAATAATCTTACGACCTATTTGTGTAATGGCACGATTGATTTTACCACTCTGCTTGATACGGTTAGCCGTAGGCAAACTACAGCCGAAGAGGCGTGCAATGCCAGCCAACCCGTACACATATCGTCTTTCTTCTTTGGAGGAAGAAGCCTTTGTTGATTCCCTGCTCGTGGATATATTACCGTGTTGTGCAAGGAAAAGTAATTCTTCACCAGTCATCTGCCAAACAGGCTTGTCCAGTAATTCATTTATCGTCATAATCCAATTTTTTGAAATGAATAACTCGCCCTTGCGCATAGGGCATTCAGTCAGGTCTGACGATACAAAAGTAGAGGGCTTTTGATATTATTCCAAGAGGTAAGGATATGGCGGGAAGTATAAGGAAATGCAAGGAAATCATAAACTCTCAGGAAATGTAAAGCTGAACTCGAAAGTGAGTACTTTTTAGAGAAATGTTTTATTCATTGATTACTTCTAACAATAGCAGAAGATATGTTCTTGTAGCTTTTACATTAAATAGTTCCAACTACTCATGTTAAAACCCACACATTTCTTCGCTTTTTACGCCATAAAATTGTATATTTGCAAATTAAATTAGAATTAAAATCGACCGTGATAATGACAAATACAAAGCAAAGAGATGAGCTGCAAGCTGCCATCTGGAAAATTGCCAACGAAGTGCGTGGTGCCGTAGATGGCTGGGACTTCAAGCAGTTTGTCTTGGGAACGTTGTTCTATCGTTTCATCAGTGAGAATTTTACCAACTTTATTGAGGCTGGTGATGAGAGTGTAGATTATGCCCATCTCTCCGATGACGTTATCACTCCTGAAATAAAAGATGATGCAACCAAGACCAAAGGATATTTCATTTACCCCAGTCAGTTGTTCGTCAATATAGCTAAGGAGGCTAACAACAACCCTAATTTGAATACGGATTTGGCAGCTATTTTCAACGCGATAGAAAGTTCTGCCAGCGGCTATGCGTCTGAACATGACATCAAGGGTCTTTTTGCCGACTTCGATACCACTAGCAATCGCTTGGGAAACACCGTTGAGGAGAAGAACAAACGGTTGGTTGCCGTCATCAAGGGCGTTGAATGGTTGGATTTCGGAAACTTTGAAGATAATGAGATAGACCTCTTTGGTGACGCCTATGAATTCTTAATCTCCAATTATGCTGCCAATGCTGGCAAATCCGGGGGGGAATTCTTTACTCCACAGAATGTTTCAAAGTTGATAGCCCAGCTTGCTTTGTTGGGACAAACCTCCGTAAACAAGATTTATGACCCCGCTTGTGGTTCTGGCTCTCTGTTGCTTCAAGCCAAGAAACAGTTTGATGAACATTTGATAGAAGAAGGCTTCTTCGGGCAGGAAATCAATCATACCACCTATAACCTGGCGCGTATGAATATGTTTCTGCACAACATCAATTACGATAAGTTCGATATCGCCTTGGGCGACACGCTTCTTAATCCTCAATATGGCAATGAAAAGCCCTTCGATGCCATTGTTTCCAATCCACCTTATTCGGTAAACTGGGTGGGCAGCGATGACCCCACGCTAATTAATGATGACCGCTTTGCTCCTGCCGGCGTATTGGCTCCCAAGTCGAAAGCTGACTTCGCCTTTGTGCTTCATTCCCTCAGTTATCTTTCTGCTCGTGGGCGTGCTGCCATGGTCTGCTTCCCTGGCATCTTCTATCGGGGCGGTGCTGAGCAAAAGATAAGAAAGTACTTGGTGGACAATAACTTTGTGGAAACAATTATCTCTCTGCCCCCCAATTTGTTCTATGGTACGAGCATCGCCGTAAATATTCTTGTACTGTCGAAGCACAAAATCGACACCGAGACGCAGTTTATTAATGCCAGTAGCGAGGATTTCTTCAAAAAAGAAACCAACAATAATGTGTTGCTGCCAGAACATATTGACCGCATTGTGGATATCTTTGGGAATAAGGAAGAAATACAGTATGTTGCCACATCTGTGGATAATAGCAAAATAGCCGAGAATGATTATAATCTCTCCGTCAGTTCCTATGTGGAAGTGGAAGATAAGCGAGAGGTGATAGACATTGTAAAACTGAATGCAGAGGTTGCGCAGACTGTGAAGCGCATTGATATGTTGCGAGCGGATATTGATAATATTATAAAGGAGTTGGATGCATGAGTTATATCGAAAAGTTATTAGCAGGTACAGGGGTTGAATGGAAAGTTCTAGGAGAAATCAGTATACAAATAAACGGAATGAGTGGAGTTACCAACAAGTGGGCAGAGAAAGGTAATTGCCGATTCATTGATTATCTCAATGCATATAAGCATATAAAAATCGATATAAATCAACTTCCATTTGCAACAGTAAAAAAACTGAATCAAACAGAATTAAAACGAGGAGATATTCTATTTACAAGTGCATCAGAAACACCTGATGAATGTGCCATATCATCTGTAATTGAAGGTGAAATAGAGTCTGGCGTATTTTTGGATGACCATTTGTTTGGAATTAGAATTAATGAATCATATAAGGATATTATAGATCCCACCTTTTTAAATTATTATTTTCATGGACCAGATTTTAGGAAAATAGTAAATAAAGCTGTAAGGGGTGTTACAAGATTCTATATATCTAAAGTCGATTTTATGAAATTACTTGTTCCTATTCCTACACTAGTTGTTCAGCGTAAAATAGTCGATATACTTGATAACTTTACTACGCTGGAAGCGGAGCTGGAAGCGGAGCTGGAAGCGGAGCTGGACTGCCGCAAGCGGCAGTATGAGTATTATCGTAACCAATTGCTATCTTTTGATATGTTAAATAGGGGGGGGCAAAGGTTAAATAATGTAACAATTATGTCGTTAGGAGAGCTTGGTACATTTACAAGAGGAGGTGGACTTCAGAAAAAAGACTTTACTCTTTCAGGTGTTGGCTGTATTCATTATGGTCAAATCTATACCTATTATGGTACATATGCTAAGAGAACAAAATCGTATGTTTCACAGGAATTTGCTCAAAAAGCACGAAAAGCCAAAAATGGGGATTTGATTATTGCAACGACAAGTGAGAACGATGAAGATGTGTGCAAGGCTGTGGCATGGTTGGGGGATGAGGAGATAGCCGTGAGTAGTGATGCATGCTTCTATGCACACACAATGAATCCAAAATATGTAGCATACTATTTCCAAACAGAGCAGTTCCAAAAACAGAAAAGATGTTTTATTACAGGAACAAAAGTAAGACGCGTGAATTCCAATGATTTGGCGAAAATCAAGATACCTGTTCCTCCTCTTGCCGAGCAAGAGCGCATCGCATCAATTCTTGATAAATTCGATACACTTACCAACTCCATTTCTGAAGGACTGCCGAAGGAGATAGAACTGCGAAGAAAGCAATATGAATATTATCGCAATCAATTATTATCATTTCCAGAACATAAAGCAACAGCATAAATATGGGAAAGGCCTTAGAAGAAATAGCACAAGAATTAAGAAATAGTGATAAGAAAGTCCAGTTAATCTATGCCTTTAATGGTGTGGGTAAAACCCGTTTGTCACGTACTTTCAAAGAATTGATTGCATCTAAACAAGGAGACAGTACAGGAGAAGAGGAAATTGCGGTAAAAGTTATCTATTACAATGCTTTTACCGAAGATTTATTTTATTGGGACAATGATTTGGACGAAGATGTAAATAGAAAGTTGAAGATTCGTCCCAATGGCTTTACACGTTGGGTATTGGAAGATGAAGGACAAGCTAATAATATTATTAGTCTTTTTCAACATTACACAAGCAACAAGCTAACTCCACGTTTCAACGAAGAATATACGACGAAAGACAAAAACGGAAAGGATATTACGATACCCTCTTATTCTGAAATAACATTTTCTATTGATGGAGGCAATGACGAAATAATCAATAATATTAAAATTTCAAAAGGAGAAGAAAGTTGTCTTATTTGGTGCGTTTTCCATAGTTTGTTAAAGGAAGTCGTTGAAGTTCTAAATATCCCCGAAATAGACAATCGCTCTACCCATCAATTTGATAATCTACAATATGTTTTCATTGATGACCCTGTAAGCTCATTAGATGAAAATCATCTTATAGAAATAGCTGTAAACATAGCTGATGTAATTAAAAACAGCACATCAGAACTTAAGTTTATTATCACTACGCACAATCCTTTGTTCTATAATGTTCTTTATAATGAACTTGGACTAAAAAATAAGAACAAAGAGAAATCTCCATGTGCTTATATGTTAGATAGAGGAGAAGATGGCACATTTGATTTCATTCCTAAGTTTGGAGATTCTAATAAGATATTTTCTTATCATCTTTTTCTTAAACAAACATTGGAAAAGGCGATCCAAACT
>ERZ773006.886-NODE-886-length-11271-cov-3.39239_pt1 | contig 11271 bp, 6 predicted proteins | sample MGYA00580843_ERZ773006 | MGnify/ENA primary metagenome ERZ773006 (study PRJEB29015, sample SAMEA2738011) | human oral metagenome | biome: human oral; feature: human-associated habitat; material: dental | place: China | collected 2052 ... | reverse complement strand
AAAGGGCCGGGCGACCCCGATGGGGCCGCCCGGGCAGGTGGCCTGCCGCACGTGGGGACGGGGGACCTACCCCTCGCGCCTGCGCAGGAGGGCGCCCGCGGCCACGGCGAGGCCGGAGGCGGCGAGGACGGCCAGCGCGGGGGCGCCGGCGGCGTCGCCGGTCTGGGGCAGCCTGGTCGCGGCCTTGGGCTTGTCGCCCCTGGCGTTGGTGACGGTGAAGCCCTTGGAGGCGTCGCCCTCGATCTTGGAGGAGTAGCCCTCCACGGCGTCCTCGGAGACCGTGTAGGCGATCCGCTCGCCGCCCTCGAAGGCGGGAAGGCCGTCGAAGGAGCCCTTCCAGCCGTTGCCGGCGTTGAGCTTCAGCGACTTGCCCGTATCATGTCCGTCGGCGAGCAGGTGGATCGTCACCTCGCCGCCCTCGCCGCCGACCCACTTCTTGACGACGGGGATCGACACGGTCTCGGGCTCATGGGCGTTGGTGAGCGTGTAGCCCGCCTTGGCGTCACCGGCCACCGAGGCCTCGTAGCCCTTCGGGACCGAGACCTCCTTGACCTCGTAGGCGACGTCCTTGCCGGCCTCCTTCATGAACAGGCCGGTCCAGGTGTGGGTCCAGCCGTTGGCATCGGAGAGCTCCACGGGCTCGCCCAGGGGCTTGCTGTTCGCGTAGAGCTGGGCCTTCACGCTCGCGGGACGGATCCCGTCCCAGTTGTTCGCGTCGGCCCATGCCTTGGTGACGGTGACCGAGGTCTTGCCGGGCGTGTAGGAGTTGACGATGTCGGTGTCGTTCACCTCGGTGGCGTAGTTCGGGACCGCCTCCTCGGTCACCGCGTAGGCGTACTCGTGGCCGTCGGCGGGATCGTACTTGGGAAGGCCCGTGAAGGAATAGGCCCACGTGCCGGCGGGGTCGGGCGTCACCGTCTTGGAGTCGGCCTTGGCGCCGTCGCGCATCAGGTTCACCGTGATGGACGCGGGGCGCACACCGTCGCGGTCGTTATCGTCGTCCCAGGACTTCGCGCCAGAGACCTCCACGGTCTCGGTGTTGGTGTTCGTGATGGTGAAGCCGGAAGCCGCATCGCCGGCCACAGCGGTCTCGTACTTGTCGGAGTCGACGCCTGCGACCTCGGCCTCGGTCACGCTGTAGGCGACCTCGGAGCCGTCGGCGTTGTACTTGGGGAGGCCGTCGAACTCGCCCTTCCAGCCGTTGCCCTCGTTCAGCCTGAGCTCCCTGCCGGTGTCCGTGCCGTCGGCGAGCAGCCTGACGGTCACCTCGGAGCCCTTGGGCCCGACCCACCTCTTCTCGACCGGGACGTCGACGGTCTCGGTGTTGGTGTTGGTGATGGTGAAGCCGGAGGACATGGAGCCAACGACGTCGCTATCGTAGTTCGCCACCGGGTCTTCCTTCACGGTGTAGACGATCTCGGTGGCAGTGCCGGCCTTGTACTTGCGCAGGTTGTCGAAGGACCCGGTCCAGTTGTTGCCGGCGTTGAGTTTGAGCTCTTTGCCGGTGTCGACGCCGTCGGCGAGCAGGTGCGCGGTCACCTCGCCGCCCTCGGGGCCGACCCACCTCTTCGTGACGCTGGCGCTGGTCTTGATGGGCCTGTCGCAGATAGTCTTGAGCGCGCCGCCCGTGGGTGTGACCTCGAGCGTGTACTCGTTGCCGTTGAGCTCGTAGCCGTCGGGCGGGGTTTTCTCCTTGACCTTGTAAGTGCCCTGCACAAGGACGCCCGAGGTCACCGTGCCGTCGGCGCCCGTGGTGAGCTCGAAGGTGGTGCCGTCGGGCCTGGTCACCGTGAACACGGTATTCTTGAGCGGGATGGAGTTGTCGTCACCATCGACCTTGGTCAGCTTGATCTTGCTCGCCAGGTCGCCACCGGCGGTGCCGCCGGAGTTGGCGGACTGGTAGCTATAAGAGGCCTCGCTATGAGACGACGACGCATCAAGGGTCGTTTTGTTCTTGAGAACCGTGCCCGCATGGTACGTCGACTTGTAATACAAACGGTACTGCTTGCCGTTCACGTTCCCCAGGCTGATGGTGAACGACCGGCCGTCGGGGGCTATCTGCAGCTTATCTGTCAGATCGACCGTTTGAATCTCTTGAACGATACCCCCGTATTCGTTGAACTCGACCTCGAGAAGCTTGAAGCTGTCCGCGATATAGCGCTCGTCCCCGTTGCCGCCGGACAGGCTGTCGGAAATCACCGCATTGGGAAGGTTGGCCTTCTTATGGTTGATGCGGACGTTCCATTCGGCCTGATCTCCATGACCAGGTACGGGCTTACCCCATTTGGCCAGAGATTCGTTATGAGCCAACCCGGGGGACGCAACGGTTATGCTGCTGCTGAACGCCTGAGAATTCACGGTGATGGTGAAGACGTTTTCCGCGTCTTTTATTATCTTCGTTTCATCGAACTGGGCGGCCAGGTACATCGTGCCCTTGACGTTGTACTTATTCTCCGCCGCCTTGGTGAAGGTGACGTGCACCGTGCCGCCGACATCGCCTGGCCCGGGAGTGACGTGGGCTTTCGCCACGACGTTCCCATCGGCGTCTGCCAAATCGAAGTCCTGCGCGGTCGTGCCGGACGGGAACTTCATGTTGTCCGGGAGGGCGATGTCGAAGTAGTCGCCTTCGTGGATGTTCGTCCCGGCGGCGCTGGCGTCCCAGTCCATCGCGAGATAGAACCTGTCGCTCTGAAGGAGCTTGTGCACTTCTTCTTTATTAATATTCAGAATCTGGAACTTCGTGATGTTGACGTTCACGGGTACGCCGCTATCGGCGAGGGCGCGACCTCCCCCCACGACCACTATCCCTACGGCAAGGGCGACCGCTAGAAGGTAGCGCAACCTCTTCAGCAACATTCCCACTTCCTTTCTCCTGACTTTACGTACAATTCCATTCATCGACGAGAGTGACGACGACCGAAGGTGCAAAGCGTGACCGCATCAGCGAGCGAGACAGACTTCCCCACGGCATGGCGCACCCTGTGAATGCGCGTCGATCTTCGACCTTATGCAGAAAACAGCCACGCCGTCCTCCCTACCAGAGAAAATTGCAGCTGGCTGTCATTCCAGGCCCTATAGCTTTACGTCACTGCCTTTCGACAGTTTTACCTAGTAGGAATCTACGCGAAATGTAGTCTCCGGTCAAGAACTGATGGGCCCTTGGGATGGTTTCAGCATCAAGAGTGGAGAGCTTTGTCAAGCTCCTCGAACCCAGCGGGCACCTCGCATCCGCATCCGAAGGACTCCTCGATGGCCTCAGCCTGCTCGGCGCGCAGCCTTGCCTTGTCTGGTCTCCCCATGCCTCCATAGGCACCGGAGACGGCACGCAGGGCATATGCCACGTATGAGGCCACGGAGTCTCCCATGCCCGAGAGGAGCATCATGGTGACGAGCGAGTCGGGTGCAAGCTGCATCGCGACCTGAGGGTCAAGATCAAGCAGACCCGCGATGGCCTCCTCGGTCTCGAGCACGGCAGCCTCGTCCCTCTCGGCAACGGCACGTCTGAGCGAACGCGACACCACCTCCACGAACTGGGCGATGATCTCTAGGATGTAGTCTCGTTGAAGCATCTTCCCTCCAAGGGGAACGGGCGTGGGAACGAGTGGGGCGTCTACGCGGACGGAGGGGACGCCACGCCGAGGTGCTCGAACGCGAGCGACGTGGCCTGGCGCCCCTGGGGCGTGCGGACGATGAGCCCGCGCTGCAGCAGGTACGGCTCGTAGACATCCTCGAGCGTGGAGGGATCCTCCCCCACCGCAGACGCGATGGTCGTAAGGCCGACCGCCCTGCCACGGAAGGTCCTGGTGAGCGCCTCCAGAATCTTGACGTCCATCCAGTCGAGGCCCATCTCGTCGATCTCGAAGAAGGAGAGCGCCTCGGCCGCGACGTCCCAGGCAACGGAACCCTGGGCCTTGACCTGGGCATAGTCGCGCACGCGCTTGAGCAGGCGATTGGCGAGGCGCGGGGTGCCGCGCGAGCGCGAGGCGATCTCGGCGGCACCCTGGTCGTCTATCTCCACACCCAGTATCCTGGCGGAGCGCCTCACGATGCCCGCCAGCTCCTCGATCGTGTAGTAGTCCAGGCGATATGAGATGCCGAATCGGTCGCGCAGCGGACCGGTCAGAAGGCCCGTCCTGGTAGTGGCTCCCACGAGGGTGAAATGCGGGACGTCCAGCCTGATGGAGCGCGCGGCAGGGCCCTTGCCGATGACGATGTCGAGGAAGAAGTCCTCCATCGCCGGATAGAGCACCTCCTCGACCTGGTGGTTGAGGCGGTGGATCTCGTCGACGAAGAGGACGTCGCCCTCCTCGAGGTTCGTGAGGATGGCGGCGAGGTCGCCCGTGCGGGCGATGGCGGGGCCTGACGTGGTCCTGAGACGGGCGCCCATCTCGTTGGCGACCACGTTTGCGAGCGTGGTCTTCCCCAGGCCCGGAGGACCGCTGAAGAGCACGTGATCGAGGGTTTCGTGGCGGTCCTTGGCTGCGGCGATCAACACGCGCAGGTTCTCGCGGACGCGCTCCTGGCCGCAGTACTCGTCAAGCGTGACGGGACGCAGGCTGTGCTCCACGTCCAGGTCGTCGGTGGTGAGCTCGGCAGACACGCTGCGCTGTCCCAAGGAGCGTGCCGCGGCCGCGACGTCGTGGCCCTCCTCGAACAGGTCTTCCCTGTCGGCCTCCCACATCAGGCACCACCTCCCAGATGCCTCAGCGCATACGAGATCGCCTTCTCGACCGTCAGGGCACCCGCATCCTCATGGCCCCTCAGGGCGAGCTCGGCCTCCTGGGGCGTGAAGCCCATGGCGAGCAGTGCCGAGGTGGCGTCGCTCTGAACGGACTCGGCCGTGTTGGCGAGGGGGGACCGGGGCGCAGGTTCGCTCATGCCCACAAGGCCCCTGAGCTCCGTGTCCCTGGTAAAGACGTCCTGCAGCTCCATGAGGAGGCGCTGGGCCTTCTTCTTGCCGACGCCGGGCACCGTGGCCATGCGCGTGGCGTCCTGGGTCACTACGACAGTTGCGAGCGAGGCGGGAGAGAAGGTCGAGAGCACGGCAAGCGCAAGCTTTGGCCCAACGCCGGAGACGCCGACGAGCCGGTCGAAGACCGCTCGCTCCTCGCGCGACGCAAAGCCGTAGAGTTCGACCGCACTCTCCTTCACCAGCATGCGCGCAAGGAGGGTGACGCCGGCCTCGCCTACGGCGGGAAGCGAGGCAGCCGTGGTTGCCGACACACCAAGCTCGTAGCCGATACCACCGACGTCGACTATCACATGGGTGGGGAGCACCTCGACGAGGGTTCCCGTCAGCTGCACGATCATCGGCTGTTCCTCCTGCTCTGCCGCGCGTGGCCCAGAGCCGCGCGCCCGCTTTCCATCGAGCGCGAGACGTGGGCCGCGGTCGCGGCGGCGGTCACCTCGCGGGCCTCGATGCGATCCTGGGCCTCCTGGGCCCTCTCCTGCGCCAGCACCTGGGCGGCCGCGGCGTCACGGGTGACCCTCTTGGTCCGCGTGAGGTTGGCATGGCAGACCGCTGCGGCGAGTGCGTCCGCGCAGTGGTCGGGCCTCGGGTCGTGATCGAGGTCGAGGATGTTCCTGACCATGTAGATGACCTGGCGCTTGTCAGCCGACCCCGTCCCCACGACGGCTTGCTTTATCTGCATGGGAGTGTACTCGCCCATCTCGAGCCCCATGCGGGAGCAGGCTACGATCGCCGCCCCACGGGCATGTGCCGTCGCCAGGGCGGAGCGCGTGTTCTCGCCGAAGAAGATCTTCTCTATGGCAAGCTGCGAGGGCTGGTACGTCCCTATCGCCTCTGAGAGCCCATCGTAGATGGCACCCAGGCGACAGTCGAGCGTCTCGGAGGAGCTTGTGCTGATGCAGCCATACGCCCGCGCGCGGCAGAGGGTGCCGCGCGTCTCGATGACACCCCAACCGGTATTCGCGAGCCCTGGGTCTATCCCAAGTATGATCACATGCCCTCCAGCATCGTACGTTAGAACGTTCGTTCTATCCTAGCATACGCCCGATCGCACGGGATGGCCTCGCCGAAAATCAGTTCTGTGAGAAGGGGCTCGGCCAGGGCGCCCCTGGCCCCTCCCGCTCGGAGGCATCGTCAGGCCCTCGGCCGTCGTCCCCCCGAGAGGCGCCCTCCGTGCGCGGCCCCCCGCCAGGCTCGCCGAAGCCCGTCGGCCTGAAGCCGCCGCCGATCGAGAAGTCACGCAGGAAGCCGAGGGCGTCGCTTATCTCCCTCGTGGCACTTCGCTCATCCGCGTCCCAACCGGCACCCTCTTCGTCCCCCAGCTCGCCCCCGTCGCTCACGCGAGGCTCGGGGCCGGCGGCGAGAAGGAGGCGTGCGAGCGCGTCGAAGCCGTCTTGCCCCCCGTCGCCACGGACGTGGTCGCGCCAGGCAAGCGCGGGCGGACGACACGCCTCGACGAGCGGTGCCGTGCTTGCGGACAGGCAGTGCATGCGACCGGCGCGCCAGGGCCCAGCCGCATCGAGGGCGGCGAGCGTGGCCTCGACGAGCGCGGGGTCCTGCCCACCCGCCTGCACTATCTCACCCACCGTGCGCCCCCACTCGAGGTGCTCCGACAGGATGAGGCCGATCGTCATAGTCCACGCCTCGCCCGAGACCCCATGGCGGTCGTAGCCGGCGACGACGGGCAGCTCCCACTGCTCGAGGATGGCAGGGGGCAGGATGGGCGAGACGGTGTTGCGCATGCGAACCATGGCTACTATGTCCTCGAGGTAGACGTCACCCAATGGGCAGAGGGCTGCAGCGCTGGCGTGGTGCGGCATCCCCTCGAGTGCCAGCGTCGTCTTGTCGAGGGACGAGAGCACAAGGGCTCCCAGGTCGTGGGCCCAGGCTGCAAGGTACGCCTCGACGATGCCACGACGTAGCACCTGGGGGTGGCCGGTGGCGACCCCCGTGGATGGCACCTCAAGCCCACCTGCCGGGGACGTCGGGAGCACGTCTATGCGCAGGGAGCGCACCAGGCCGTCCGCGGCACCCACGCGAACACCTGGGCGGGCGACGTCGACGAGCGCATGTACATGGGTCGGACCGAGGGCGTCGGTGGCGAGCACCGCGAGAGCCAGGGAGCGCAGCGTTCCGTCGACGACCAGGGCGACGTCCTTGACCTGCTCCTTGGCAAGATAGTCACGAAGGCCGACGCACAGGGACTGCCACAGGTGGAAGGGCCGGTCATACACCTCGGGCGTCAGGGACCCGACACGTCCCGCCTGACAGGCGCCCCCTATGTCACAGGTGACGAAGGACTCCTCGAAGCCCGGTGCCGATGCCCTGAGCGCGCCCATCGGGTCAAGCACGAAGCTCGATCCCGTGAACACCTGCATGCCGTAGCCTCCCAGGGAACCCACCCCCACGATCCAGGCGCCCGTCTTGAGGGCGTCGCCCACGAAGCGGTTCTCGGAGAGCGCCGCCCCGAGGGCGGACGAGGGGTCGTCAGCGGCATACCCGTAACTGGAGAGGTAGAGGATGGCGTCCACGTCGAAGTCATAGTCGTCGTAGTCGTCCAGGTCCTCGTAGCCGAATGCGATGCCAAAGGACAGGTCGCCTATCCGGACCTCGGGCAGATCGTACGCGGGGGCGTCACCCTCGTCCTCAGTGCCTCCCGGCCCCTCGGGCCCCAGGGCAAGCCCGAAGCCAAGGGGGCGCACGCGACCGCCCTCGATCAAAAGCGCCATGGGCGCCAACGTCCCCTCCCCAAGGTCGCACACGAACGCCACGACGCAGGGACACGCCAGCGCCTGTGCGAGGCCCTCCAGGGTGCGAGCCATGTCAAGGTAGAAGTCCCCCTGGTCGGTAGGTGCCGCGGCCTCGACGCCTGCGAGCGCCGCAAGTGGAAACACGAGCAGTTCGACGCCCTCCTGCGCGGCGCGCTCGCTCTGCGCGACCATGCGCCCGGAGGTGGTCTCGAAGTCCCCGGGGCGGGTGTTGATCTGTGCGATGCCAATCTTCATGCGGGGCTCCTCCCACCCATCCCAAGGCACGGCGAGAGGGATCACGCCACCTGGACGTGGCCCTCTGCACCCACGAAGTCCTTCACCTCGGCCATGAGGACCATGTTGCGGGCGTCTACCTTGGTCGGCAGTTCCATGCGCATGAGGTCGCCCGATGCGCTCTCGACCATGAGCTCGACGCGGTCCATGCCCCCGTAGCGAGAGAAGATCGACTGGAGTGCCTCCATGCGTCCCGTCGACAGCATGCGCAGCGGCAAATAGACCTCGATGACCTTGGGTCTGTTGGTGTGCTCGTTGAGCTCCATCGCCGATATGGAGCTCACGATGACCTGGATGCCACGATCGCCGCGTTCGAGCCTGCCGGTCGCCTCGATGAAGACGTTGCCCACGCGCTCGCCAGTCTGCTCGTCGACCTCGCCCTCGAGGGCGGCGGCACACTCCCTGTACGCCTTGGGGAAGACCACGAGCGTCACCTCCCCCTCCATGTCCTCCAAGGTGACGATGGCCATCTGATCGCCCCTCTTGGTCACCTTCTTGACCACGCCTCCCACAGGCACCATTCCCGCAAGGCGTATGGGCTTGCCCTCGGGGACCTTGTAGCGGGTGGCGGCGGCACCCGAGACGGGGTCGACGACCTCCTCGGACTCCTCTATCTCGCTCAGCGTGTAGTCACGCGCCTTGGAGATGGCATACTCATACGGGCGCAGCGGGTGGTCGGAGACGTAGATGCCGAGGACCTCGTGCTCTTGGGCCAGCTTCGTGTTGCGGTCCCACTCGTCGTGGGGGTTGGGCTCGGGAATGTCGTCCTCGAAGCCGGCGCCGGCGACGTCCGCAAACATGTCGAACATCGAGACCTGGCCGTTGGCCTTGTCCTTCTGGCGCTTGGCGGCGGCGTCGATGATGTTGGCAGGGTCGTTCTTGTCGACGAAGCCCATGAGCTGCTTGCGTGGGTAACCCGTCGAGTCGAAGGCACCCGACTTGATGAGGGCCTCGACCACGCGGCGGTTTGCCTGGCTGCCGTCGACACGCTCGCAGAAGTCATGGAGGCTCTTGAAGGGGCCCCGGACCTCGCGCTCGGCCATGATGGCCTCGCCCACGCCGTCGCCCACGCCGCGGATGCCCGCGAAGCCGAAGCGGACGCCCTGGGGGGTGGCCGTGAAGTCCTTGCCGGACTCGTTCACGTCAGGAGGCAGGACGTCGATGCCCTCACGGCGGCAGGACGTGACATAGTGGACGATCTTGTCCGTCTTGCCCATGTAGGACGTGAGGACGGAGGCCATGAACTCGCGGGGGAAGTGGGACTTGAGCCAGGCGGTCTGCATGACGAGGATGGCATAGCCGGCGGAGTGGGACTTGTTGAACGCGTAGGAGGCGAACTCCAGGACGTCGTCCCAGATGCGCTGGGCGACGTCGCGCTGGTAGCCGTTGCCAAGGGCGCCGTTCATCCAGTGGTCGTAGATGGTCTCGTCGGCGCCGTCGCCCTCCCAGTGGAAGACCTGGCTCGTAAGCATCTTGATCTTCTTCTTGGCCACGGGCTTGCGGATGCGACCGTCGGACTCGCCGGGCGAGAAGTTGGACATCTTCATCGAGATCTGCATGACCTGCTCCTGGTAGACCATGGTGCCGTAGGTCTCGTCCAAGATGTCCGAGAGGCGGTCGTCGTAGAAGACGACGGGCTCCTTTCCGTTCATGCGGTTGATGTAGCTCGTGACCATGCCGGCGCCCAGGGGGCCTGGGCGATAGAGGGCGATGAGTGCGACGATGTGCTTGTACTCGGTGGGTTGCATGCCCTTGATGGTGGCGGTCATGCCCGCAGACTCGACCTGGAAGACGCCGGCGGTGTGGCCGGAACCCAGAAGCTCGTAGATGGCGGGATCAGAGAAGTCGCACTTGTCGACGTCAAGGTCCACGCAGGTCGCCCCGGGCTTGATGGCAGACCTGACTTGCTCGGTCAGCTCGTCTGCGCGAGAGAGGTCAGGGTAGCTGCGACGGATGTTCTCGAGCGCCTTGTTGATGACTGTGAGCGTGCGCAGGCCCAGGAAGTCCATCTTGAGGAGGCCCATGTCCGCGACCGAGTGGCCCTCGTACTGGGTGATGGTGACGTTGCCCTTGGTGTCGAGCTTGGTGGGCACGTGGTCTGTGACGGGCGTCGGCGCGATGAGCGTCGCGCAGGCATGGACGCCCTCCCCACGCATGAAGCCCTCGATGGAGAGTGCCGCATCGATGATGCGGTGCGCGTCCGCATCCTTGTTGTATGCCTCCTCGAAGTCGGGAGAGTACTGGTCCGGCTTCTTCTCGTTCTTGTGGAGGGCGTTGGGGAGCGTCAGCTTGGGGTCGTTCGAGAGCATCTTGGAGAGGCGCTGCCCCATGTAGACCGGGAAGCCCAAGACGCGGTTGGCGTCGTTGATGGCCTGCTTGGCCTTGATGGTCGAGTAGGTGATGACCTTGCAGACGCGGTCCTCGCCGTACACGTCGCGCACGTGCTGGAGGACCATCTGGAGGTGCTCGTCATCGAAGTCCATATCGATGTCGGGCATCTCGGAGCGCTGGGGCGAGAGGAAGCGCTCAAACATCAGGCCGTTCTCGAGCGGGTCGAAGTTGGTGATGTTCATGGCGTAGGCGACGATGGCGCCCGCCGCCGAGCCACGGCCGGGACCCACGCCGATGCCGTTGTCCTTGGCCCACTGCACGTAGTCCTGGACGATGAGGAAGTAGTTGGCGAAGCCCTTCTCGGTGATGATCTTGTACTCGTGCTCGAAGCGGTCCCTCACGTTCCAACCGCCGATCTCGAGGTCGCGCCAGCCCTCGCCGTAGCGCTTGGCCAGACCGCGCTCGCACTCCTCGCGAAAGCGCTCCTCGGCCGTCTCGCCCTTGCGGAGCCCCGGGAACTCGGGCAGGTACATGGAGTTCCAGTCAAGCTCGTAGTCGCACTTGTCCGCGACCTCGAGCGTGTTGTCGCATGCCTGGGGGTACCATGAGAAGAGCTGGCGCATCTCCTCCTCGCTCTTCATGTAGAACTCCGTGCCCTCCATGCGCATGCGGGAGTTGTCGTCGATGGTCGTGGCCTTGCCGATGCACGAGAGGATGTCCTGGGTGGAGGCGTCCTCGCGGGTGAGGTAGTGGATGTCGTTGGTGCAGACGACCTTGACGCCCAGCTCGTCGGCGATCTTGATGAGGTACTCGTCCAGCTTGCGGTCGTTCCAGCCATTCGGGAACTCGAGCCCGTGGTCCTGGATCTCCATGTAGAAGTCGTCGCCAAAGACGTCCTGGAAGGTGCGCGCCCACTGGCGGGCCCCC
>ERZ773006.884-NODE-884-length-11313-cov-7.32741_pt1 | contig 11313 bp, 9 predicted proteins | sample MGYA00580843_ERZ773006 | MGnify/ENA primary metagenome ERZ773006 (study PRJEB29015, sample SAMEA2738011) | human oral metagenome | biome: human oral; feature: human-associated habitat; material: dental | place: China | collected 2052 ... | reverse complement strand
GCCGGACGCTGCGCATCATCAAGGAAAACCTGTTCTGGGCGTTCTTCTACAACGTCCTCATGGTGCCGCTCGCAATCGCTGGGCTCCTCTCCCCCATGCTGGCGAGCGCCGCGATGGCGTGCTCGTCGGTGTTCGTGGTCCTCAACTCGCTGCGCCTGCGCCGAGCACGGTAGGGTCGCACCGCGGGTGCCTCGGCGCCGCTCTGACACCCCGCGTGAAACCCGGACCACCCACGCACGGCGCCCCAGGCCCGCTCTCACGCCCCGCGTGAAACCCGGACCACCCACGCACGGCGCCCCAGGCCCGCTCTCGCACCTCGCGTGAAACCCGGACCACCCACGCACGGCGCCCCAGGCCCGCTCTCACGCCCCGCGTGAAACCCGGACCACCCACGCACGGCGCCTCAGGCCCGCTCTCGGGCCTCCCATGAAACCCGGACCACCCCTGTATGCCCGATTCACCCCATTTCGATGCATTCGGCGCCAGCAGGGGCGGTTTCGGTTTCACCGGACCGACAGACCCTCCCCAGCAGGGGCTGCTCCGGTTTCACAACCACTTGCCAATCGGCACAAGCCAGCATCACCGACATCAACCCGGTCGAGTCGGCACTAATCAGGGCTTACCCAGCCATGCAAGACTTTGTCATTCTTTTAGAATCCTTATGTGATTTTATGTAATATCACAGCATGCTCAGGGAGGAGGCGATCAGTGCATCATGAAGCACCTGCGGACATGGCTCGCCGTCGCGGGAGTTGTCGCCATTGGCGATCAGGCGTTCTTTGTCGTCCTGAGCCTCTTTCTCCTCTCGTTCTACGGATCGGCGATTGCAGCTTCCTTCCTGACCGCCGCCTCGGTGACGCGGCTGTGTCTGATTCTTGCCGGAGGATACGCTGCGGACCGCTGGTCTCCCTACCGCTGTGTCCAGGTGGGGCTTGCATTACGCATCGTCGCTTTCCTTCTCGTCGGCTGTGACTCCCTGCAAGGCCCACATGTTCCCCTCCTGTCGTGCGGCATCGTTCTCTTCGGCGCGGGCGACGGTCTCTACCTGCCTTCTTCGGGCGCGCTCCTCAAGCGGCTGACTTCCCACGGGGACTTCTCCCGCACGATCTCCTGGGTCCAGGTCATCACGAGCGTCGCAACAGGACTCGCTGGCGCATCGAGCGGACTCAGCTTTGAAACCGTTCCCCTACACGCACTGTTTCTGACGTTTGCGCTCCTCGCAGCAGTCGCGCTCGCATTATTCTGCGCGATTCCAAACGTCGCCGCAGCAACACAAGCAGACGACCAACCCCCGCAGGCCCAGGCCCCTTCGATCGCTTCCGTCTCCCTCAGGGTCGTCATGGCGCGAAACGGGGGAATCGTCGCAATCGGCCTGATCACCGCCCTGCTCATCGACGCGTCACTGTCCGGTGTCATGAACATCGTGCTCCCAGCACGCTACCTTGAACTCGGATGGGGTGGAGGGACCTTTGGTGCCGCAGTGTGCGTCTTCGCCCTCGGCGGCATTGTCGGAGGACTCATCGCATCGCGCATTCCTAGCGACCGCACGAGCGCGCGCAATGCGGTCATCAACTGTGGGATCCTCGTGTTTGCCGCGCTTACTTGCGCCCAGTACATCGCGGTTTCGAGCTCACTATCACTGCTCCTTGTCGCTGTTTCAGGTTTCGGCGCTGGAGTAGTCGCGCCGACTCTGATCGGCGACATCATGAACAGCACGCCCGAGTCGTTCGCTGGGCGCATTTACTCTGCTATCAACCTCGTGACCTACGGATCAGCGCCCGTCGCTTATGCGGCATGCGGATTCCTCATGACTCGTTTCTCGACCTCCGCGCCCTTCCTGGTTGGCGCGGCGTTGCTCGCACTCGGAGGACTCGCAAGGCTCATCGCGACATTCCGGTCTTCCTAGGGCACCAGGATAGCCCCATGCGTCGGCCGAAGGCACCCGCGTGAAACCCGGACCACCCCCGCATGGCGCCCCGGGCCCGCTCTCACACCTCCCATGAAACCCGGACCGCCCCCGCATGGCGCCCCGGGCCCGCTCTCACACCGCGCGTGAAACCCGGACCACCCCTGTATGCCCGATTCACCCCATTTCGACGCATTCGGCGCCAGCAGGGGCGGTTTCGGTTTCACCGGACCGACAGGCCCTCCCCAGCAGGGGCGGCTCCGGTTTCACGACCACCCCTTGAGCACCGCGCATGCCCACCTGAGTTCCCTCGCGAGCTGACCGCGCGAGCAGCGGCAAGCCGCCCACGCGACCCCGTTCGGGTGGAGCCGCGCCCGCCACAGCCGCGCCCGCCACAGCCGCGCCCGCCACGGCCATGCACGCTGCGCCTCGGGCATGTCGCTGCCCAAACAGCCGGTGCCCACCCTTACGAGGTGCGTCGCGCGACGCGGAAGCCCTGCTTGGAATAAACCGTTTCGTAGGTGTGGCCGGGGTGGGCGGCGGCCGCCCATGCCTGGGCGTCGACGCTCGCACCACCCCACGCGTAGGAGCGGTCGTCGATGACGACGTACTGTGGCGGCTCCTCCATTGCCTGGGTTGTCCCAACCCAGTACACCTCGCGTCGCGGCACGAGCCTCGCGAGCAGCGTCGTGTCGGTTTCGACACTCACTCCGTCCGGAACTGCGGCGATCGCTTCCTCGGCGGCGCTCATGCGGGGGCTCTCGCGGAGGGAGGGCAGCTGCGAGAGCGGCAGGGACGTCCAGGTGAGGGCCAGGGACACGGTCGGAACGAGAGCCGCCACCCACGCGGCACGCCGCCAGGAGACGCCGAAGGATGATACGGTTCCGTCTCCGCCCGGGTCGGCCTCGTCGGGCGTACGCGCGCCTGTGCGGCCTCCCTCAAGGTCGGCGGCATCGGCCTCGTCGACGCCGCCACATCGGGTGCGGCTCGCAGGGGCATCCGGGTCATCGCCCCCGTCGCGGGCCGCCTCCTCGTCCGCGCGCGACTTGCCGAGGTGTGGATCGGTTGACCCCGACTCGTGCCCGCCCGTAATCCACCTGCTCATCACGTCGAGGAGGGCGCACGCCGCGATCGGAACGAGGACCGCGTTGTAGTGCCACGAGTCCCACACGTAGTAGGTGTCGACGGAACCGGCGAAGCGCCAGGCTAGCGTCGGCGCCGCGAGAGCAAACCAGGGGGAGGACATGCCCGCCAGCCCGGCCCCGGCGGCGGCGACCAGCAGGGTCACCAGCTTCACGGGTGGATCGGCGAGGATGCCCCAGACCGAGGGAAGGGACCTCGCCGCGGTCGCGCCGCCCGTGGAGGTGCCCGCACCGGTCGCGGAGCCGTCAAGGGAGTAGGCCCACGTTCCCGCCGGATTCACTGCGGGAAGAAGAACCTTAACGGTCACCACAAAAGCAACGATACCGAACAGGGCGTACGCCAGGGAGCACAGGACGCCGGGCCGACCGTGGCCTCGGCGCCGCCACGCCATTGCCAGGCCGGCAACAAAGACCGTCAGCCCGAGGTCCTCCTTGACGAGGACAAGGGGGGCAAGCCACGCCATGCACGCTCCCCACCGCCTCTCCACGAATGCGACGCCCCCGAAGGCCAGCAGCGGAACGGCGCAGCACACCTCATGAAACTGGGCGGCGACGGCGCCCTGGAGGCCCCATCCCAGCCCGTACGTGATGCCGACCAGCAGGGCGCCACCCCGGCCGAGCAGGCGCTGGGAGAGGCGCGCGATCGGAAGCACCGACACCGCGAGCAACACGTCCTGGGCAACCAGGAGAGTCAGGGCCGACGGAAAGATCCGATAGACCGGACCGAGGAGCGCCAGGATCGGGTGAAAGTGGTCCCCGAGGAGGTTGTAGCCCGGACTTTTGATGGGAACGATGGGCGCCTCGAAGCGCGAGTACGCCTGGATTGCCTCGGTGAAGATACCCAGGTCCCAGGAGGGGACGACGAGGGCGCGCCACTGGGCGAGCGAGTAGCACACGTAGAGGGTGCCGACCGCGAGCGCAACCGCCGCGGGAACACCCCAGGCGGAGACGATGCCTGGGATCCTCGCTCGGCTTGCGCGCCTCACCCAACCATCTCCGCGGGCCGGGTACCACCGCCCGATGCGGGGCTGTCGGAGTCGCGGGAGCCAGCCTGCGCTCCGGAAGCTCGGCTCACGCGCGCCGCGTTGGCTGGCGACGCGGCGGCATCGTCGGAGTCATCACCGGAGGAGGCGGGGGCCGGGTAGGGCACTCCAATGCCCTGTTCGTGGGCGGCGGGGCGCTTGGAGCGCGCGTTGGAGTGGAACCCCTGGAAGACGGTGGCCAGCAGCGCATCGACCATCCGCGCGGGACGGTTGAGGGACCCCAGCGAGCGATCGGCTCCCGAGTGGGCGAAGTTGCAGGGAACCTCCATGACGGACAGCCCGGCCCGCAGAACGTTGATGGTCATGGCGGCCTCGAGGACGTAGCGCCCGCTGAAGGGCATGGCCGCGTCGATGGCCTCGCGCGTCAGGCAGCGCTGGTAGCTGAGGGGGTAGTGGCAGTACCAGCCGGTCTTTCGACGAATGAGCCTGCGAGCGACGCCGGGGCCGAAGCCGGAGTACTCGCGTTCCCGCGCGGGCACCGCGATCGCCATGTCTGCCTGCCCGGCGGAGACTGCCTCGACCAGGGCGGTGGCTTCGACGGCTGACTCCCCGAGGTCGGGCGAAAGGAGGAGGATGTGTCGAGGCGGGCCGTCGGGGCGGTCGCGCATGGCGGCGACCTTCACGCCGGTTTCGATGGCCGAGGCGCGGCCGCGCTCAACGGAGTGACGCACGACGACGGCGCCGGCCGCTCGGGCAGCGCGCCCCGTGTCATCGGTGGATCCGTCGTCAACGACAATGAGGAGGTCAACGCCGGGGATGGCGCGGCAGGCGCGCACGGTGGCGGCGACGACGCGGCCAACGTTGTGTGCAGCGATGACGGCGGCGACGCGCTGAGGCTGGGAACCACGGGACCCACTGCGATAGTTCACAACTAACATTCTACGGGCGGCGGGGCGTTGGTGCGCCCCGCCGCCCGTAATGTGAGCGACAAGCCTAGTTAAACAACAGGCAAAATCGCGCTCAGCGGATGGTGACGGCGCGCGAGACCAGGCCCTGGCGTGCGCGACGCTCCTTGTCGTCCAGCCGCTCGGTCACGGTCAGCGCCTCCGCGAGGGCCTTGGCCAGCGCCTGCGTGCCCGGCGCAACGTCGGTCGCGCTCGCACCCTCGGGCAGCTCGAAGACGGGAACAATCAGTCCGCACGCGCGGAAAGACCCGACGTATCGGGATCCCTCGCCGACGTTAGCCTCTCCCCGCGCGGCCAAACGCGCCAGGGCGTCGAAGAGCTTCGCCTCCTCGTTGTCGGTCAGGAGGCGCACGAAGTTGCGGTTCATCTCGCACCAGTAGGCGCCGGGGACTCCGGGCACGGGTTCGGTGGGGATGATCTCGTCGCGGTTCTGATCCAGCGCTCGGCGCGTCTGGTCGTCGATCTCCTCGGCGGGATCGAACCAGAAGGAGAAGTCCTCTTCGAGCTTCATCTCCGTGAAGCCATCGGTGTCGACGATGTCCTGGAGGCGCTCGGAAGGCTCGCGCACGTCGACGGAGATGACGCCCTCGTCGCCGGCTTCCTTCGCGGCGATCGCTGCCAGCAGGGCGGCGCCCGCGTCGTGGCTGAGGTCCGCTGAGTTCGAACGCGTCTGCAGAGCCACCAGAATTCGCCCGTCGGGGCGCACCATGGCGGGGTGGCCCTCGGGAAGAAGGGTGACGAAGTCGAACTCAACGCTGCCGTGGTCGGCGTCGGTGCGTGCGGTCAGCGTGGCCGCCGGGATGAGCTCGCGCATGGCGACCAGCTCGATCTCCTTCGGCAGGCCCTCGTAGGGGCGGGCGACGAAGGGGATCGGCGGGCGGTACGCCTTGAGCTTGGCGGGATCGGTGACCTTCTTGCGGCGGCTAGCTTTACCCATGTGAGTATCCTAGCGGGTTTCGCGGGCGTGACGAGGTTGCGGCCGGGTGAGCCAACCGTCTCACCCGGCCGGTTCGGTTTCTCTCCGGCACGCAGACCGACGAGGTGGCTAGGCTGAACTGCGGCTCAGGCGAGCACCCGCGTGAAGCTGTCCCGCACGCAGACCCACGAGGTGGCGACCTGAACCCACAAGGTGGCAGATGGGCGCGGGCGCCCACGCTCCACCAGGTGGGTTAACATGCGCATCGGCGGGTTAACCGTGCCAGCTACCGGGTCGCGCCGCCATCCACGACCCCGTACCCGCGCCACCACTCATGCGCCCGCTCTGACACCCGCGCGCCACTCACGCGCCTTTGACGCCGCCGCTCACCGGAGGGGTGCGCCGAGCGCGGTGGCCTCGACGCCGCCCAGGCCGGTTCGGTAGGCCTCCAGGAAACGCTCGTACCCGGCCACGCCCTCGGGGGTGGGAGCCAGCGTCGTCACGGAAGCGTCGGCAAAGACGCGGTCTCGCAGGTACTCAACGAGGGCCTGCGGCGCACCCCCACGCTCGGCCATCGCGACGCATGCGCTGCGATACCGGGCAAGCACGGCGATGCCCCAGGCACCACCCTCGCCCGCGGTATCGCCGACGGAGACGGGAATTTCAAGCGCGTCGGCGAGGATCTGCTGGGCGACACGGGGGGTCTTGAACAGGCCGCCGTGGGCGAAGAGCGAGTCGAGGCGCACGCCCTCCTCGGCGAGGATGTCGACACCGATGCGCACGGCCGCGAAGACGCTCATGAGCTGGGCGCGAACCGCGTTGGCCAGGGTGACTCGCGCCTTCGGCGTGTGGGTAAAGAGAGGCTGCGCGGCGGTCAAGCCGACAAGCGGTTCGGCGGAGAGCGTGTTGTAGGCGACCACCCCGCCCGCGTCCTCGTCGCCCGTCAGGGCGTGCTCGTAGAGGGCGTCGTAGACGGCGGGCGTGGGCACGTCGGCTCCGATGAGACGCGCGAAGGAGGCGAACATGGCAACCCATGCATCGAGTTCGGAGGCGCCGTTGTTGGAGTGGACCATGGCGACGGGTGAGCCATCGGGCGTGGTCACCATATCGAGTTCGGTGTGCAGCCCGGACAGGGCATTGTCCAGGACCGCCATGAGGAACACGGAGGTGCCGCACGAGATGTTGCCGGTGCGCTTGGCGATGGCGTTCGTCGCGATCATGCCGGTTCCCGCGTCTCCCTCGGGCGGGCACAGGGGGATGCCGGGCTGCAGGGTTCCCGTCGGGTCGATGAGAGCCGCGCCGGCGGGGGTGAGCGTCCCCGCGTCCTCTCCGGCGCGCAGCACGGTCGGCAGGAGGTCACGCAGCCGCCACGGTACCCGGTCGGCAACCAGCTCCTCGTACGCCTCGATCATGGAGCTGTCGTAGGTGAGCGTCGCCGAGTCGATGGGGAACATTCCGGAGGCGTCACCCACGCCGAGAACCGCCCTGCCGGTGAGCTGGTGGTGGACCCAACCGGCCAGGGTGGTCAGGCGGGCGACCTCGCCAATCCGATCCTCACCATCCAGGACCCCCTGGTGAAGGTGGGCGATGGACCAGCGCAGGGGAATATTGAAGGAGAACAGGCGCGTGAGCTCGTTTGCGGCGCGTCCCGTGTTGGTGTTGCGCCACGTTCGGAAGGGCGCAATTTGGCGGTCGTCGGCATCGAAGGCAAGGTAGCCGTGCATCATCGCCGAAACGCCGATGCAGCCGTAGGAGGTGGGGGTCGTTCCGTAGCGTTCACGCACGTCGGCGACGAGCGCGGCGTAGGCGTCGCGCAGCCCGTCGCGCACCTGATCCAGGGTGTAGGACCACAGCCCGTCACGCAGCTGGTTCTCCCACGAGTGGCCGCCGGTGGCCAGCACCTCGTGGTCGGGGCCGATGAGGACAGCTTTGATCCGGGTGGATCCAAACTCAATGCCGAGCGCGGTGTCGGAGGCTGCGATGGCGGCGCGGGGGTCGGTGGTCATGGGTTCTCCTTGGGTCATCATTGACGAGGCCTGGGGCCGACGTTGCGTTAACGATAGTACTCTTGCACTCAGGCGGGTAGCGCCCGTCGCTCAGGTACCGAACGCACTGTTCGTTATCGCTCTTTTGCGACTGGTCACGGATCTACCGATGACTACTGAGCGCCGAAGCTGCCGATGAACAGCTCGCGGGCACGGTCGATCGCGGCGAGCTCCTCGTCCGTGAGGGGCTTGGCGGATCCGCGCTCGATCAGGGTAAGGACGACCGAGGCGTAGATGTCCGAGGCCAGGGGCAGGACATGGTCGTCAATGCGTCCGGCGGCCCACCGCTTGAACACGGACCGGCACATCTGACGCAGCCGCTCGCCGAGGTCGCAGTCTCCGTCCCCGTGAACGGACAGGAGCGTGGTCAGGGCATGCCCATTGCGGGCGTAAAAGTCGGCCAGGTGTCGGCTCACGGTGACTCCGTCTTCCCCGGCGAGCCACATCTCTTCGATGGCCGGCGTGATGTCCTCCAGGAGGAAGGACACCACTTCGGCCAGAAGGGCATCCTTGTCGGTGTAGTGGTCGTAGAAGGTGGTGCGCGAGACCATGGAGGCCTTGCAGATGTCGGTGACGCTCACGCGCGCGTAGGGCTTGGCACGGCATGCGGCGACGAGTCCGGAGCGGATCGCGCGCCGTGTCTTGCGGATGCGCAGGTCAAGCGTTTTCTCGGCGTCTCGTCCGTGCTTGTCGGCCGCTCGCAAGAACATGTTTCTCCGATCAATGTCTCTGCATCTGTGGTGCTATCCTACGCATACCGGATGGGCTGTCCGGTATCGAACACTCCATTCGTCATTGTGCTTTTCGCCATTCGGCCAAGCGCTCTATCCTCGAAGCATGTTCACGCACTACACCGGCAACCAACAGTTCGACCTCCAGCTGAACCGTTCCCTGGGCCCGATCCTGGATCGGCCGGGCATGGATCGATTGACACGTGTCCTTCCCCGCATCCGCAGCACTCGCCAGATCACGCAGCTCGCCGAGCGCCTGGCGTTGCGCTTCGATTCAGCGGGTGACGCGGCGGCCGCGTGGCGTCTGTACTCTCTAGCCGCCTTCTACCTGCCCGAGCACGACCCGCGCAAGCGCCGATTCATCGACGCCATGTCGCGTGAATTCGACGCCTCCCACGCTCACCTGGCGCTCAGCCGACACGCGATTCCCTACGGCGACGGGGCACTCACAGCGATCCGTTGGGAGGCGGACTCAGCGGACCGCTCCCGCTTCCCCGAGGCGCCTGCCACCCTCGTCATGATGAATGGCTTCGACGGGTATGCGGAGGAGATCATAGGGTTCGCGGAGCACTTTTCTTCCCGCCCCTTCGACATCATCACCTTTGACGGCCCCGGTCAGGGGCACACGGCGCTGGCCGGGATGCCTCTGGAGCCAGCTTGGGAGCTCCCAACGAACGCGGTCCTGGACTACTTCGACCTGACGAGCGCGGCGGCCCTGGGGCTATCCTTCGGGGGTTACCTGGTGATGCGAGCTGCAGCCCACGTTCCGCGCATCAGCCACGTCATTGCCTTCGACATGATGTACCGACTGCTGGACGGGCTGACGATGCCTCTGCCCGCGCCTATCCGCCCGCTCGCGGCCTCGATAGTTGAGCGCGCACGCCCCTCGTGGCTGATCGACGCCGCGATGTCGATCGGCCCGCGCGCGAACGCCGACCTCGCATGGAAGCTGCAGCAGGCGCGCACCCTGACGGGGCTGCGCAGGCCCAGCGACGCGCTGCGGGCGCTGGGGGCGTACACGATGGAGCCCCTGGCGGGCATGATCCGCCAGCCCTGCCTGGTGATGGCGGGAGACGCGGACCAGTACGTTCCGATCACACGCCTGTCCGACGTGCGCCGCATCCTTACGGGGGCGGCCAGCCTTGACGTGGAGGTGTTCCACGAGGCGCAGGATCCGGATATGGCGCAGCACTGCCAGGTCGGGGACCTGGACCGCGCTTTCGCGATCATGGGCGACTGGCTCAGCACCCCCCGCAGCGGTGCATGAGGGCGTGCATGACGGCGGCGGCCCCATCATTCTCGACGGCCGCGGTCACGTGGCGCGCGTGGGAGCGCACCTCGGCCGACGCGCCGCCCATGGCGACGCCGAAGGCCGCCCACTGGATCATCGCGATGTCGTTGGTGCCGTCCCCCACGGCGACCGTCCCGGCGCCGGGGACATCGAGGCGGACTCGCAGCTCCTCCAGGCCGCTGGCCTTCGTCACGCCTTTGGGTTCGATGTCCGCCCACGATGTCCAGCCGACGAAGACCTCGTGCGTGCGCGCCACGGCGAGGGAGGCCAGGACCGACTCGAAGTGGTCGCGGTCCATGCCGGGCTCGCGCACGACGACCTTCGGGGTGGGCGTGGAGGCCAGCTCCTCCATGGACACGACGCGGCGGTCGGTTCCCTCGATTTCGTTGTTGGGGAAGGGCGCGGAGAGCAGCGTGTCGGGGTGGGGCATCGAGGCAAACACCGCCTCCGGGAGGGCGCCGGCGATCTCCGCCAGGACAGGGCCGGGAACGAAGGTGTGTTCCTCGACGATCTCGCAGTCCCCGCCTCTGACCCGAACGAGGGTCGCGCCGTTATTGCACAGCGCCCACCCGTCCGTGAAGTCCAGGACCTCCAGGACGGGGGTGACCCCCTCGAGCGCGCGGCCCGTGGCGATGACCACCTGCGCACCCGCGGCGGACAGGCCGTGGATGCCCTCCAGGACACGCTCGGTCGCACCGGCGGGTGTCAGGATCGTGCCGTCGATATCGAGGGCAACGAGGACCTGGGAGACGTCAGCGGGAAAGCCGGGGGGCAGCGCGGCCTCGGCCTCGTCGCACAGGATCGCGAAGGGCCGCGCGGCCTCCCCGGAGGAGGGAACCGTCAGGAAGCGCTCCTGGGTCATCACGCCACCGGGACCAGGACCTCGAGTCCTCCCAGGTAGGGACGCAGGGCCTCGGGCACGTGGACGGAGCCGTCGGCGCGCTGGTGGTTTTCGAGGATGGCGACGATCCAGCGGGTCGTGGCCAGCGTTCCGTTGAGGGTGGCGACCGGAGCCATGCCGCCCTCGCGGCGCTCGCGAATACCGAGCCGGCGGGCCTGGAAGGTCGTGCAATTCGAGGTCGACGTGACCTCCATGTAGCGCTCCTGGGTGGGCAGCCACGCCTCGCAGTCGAACTTGCGGGCGGCGGAGGTGCCCAGGTCGCCGGCCGCCGTGTCGATGACGCGATAGGGCAGCTCGACCTTGGCCAGCATCTCTTCCTCCCACGCAAGGAAACGCTGGTGCTCCTCGGCGGCGTCCTCGGGGCGGCAGTAGCTGAACATCTCGGCCTTGTTGAACTGGTGGACGCGGATGATGCCGCGGGTGTCCCTGCCGG
>ERZ773006.881-NODE-881-length-11342-cov-5.33702_pt1 | contig 11342 bp, 10 predicted proteins | sample MGYA00580843_ERZ773006 | MGnify/ENA primary metagenome ERZ773006 (study PRJEB29015, sample SAMEA2738011) | human oral metagenome | biome: human oral; feature: human-associated habitat; material: dental | place: China | collected 2052 ... | reverse complement strand
TTATTAGACTTTCTTGAATCACGAGTGATGAAAAGAAAGTCAATAAACCACTGCGTATACTTAGATGCGTATAAATCTGGTGATGCACCAGGGTGCAAGGGACTGCTTGCAGTCGTGCGGCTTTTCTGGGAAGTGGACGTCAGTCCTGTGAGCCCGAACTCAACTACTAGGATACGAGCCATCGCGTTCAGAAATGGAACGTTGCAAAATCCTTCACAGTGCGAAGGATTTGGGCGTGGGCATTGCCACTTGCATAGTAGTATATATAATATAAGACATTGCAATATATATTCTTTATAACCCGATGCAATCCACTGCACATGGCACTTACAAAAAAACCAGCACACCAGCCCTCAAAGCTAGTGTGCTCTTCTTTTTTATTATCGAATTACTGATCGTGCCATACGAGCTACCGTATGACGAACTCCTCGAATCGCAACCGACATTGCGTAAATATTTTCTACGGTTGCTAAACCACCGTATCCGGCATCGCCAATATGTTGAATATCCACGCCAGCTATCTTATTGCGGATGGCGATTTGTTCGATTACTTCCTTACTAGACCCTTCTTGGCTTGTTCCAATCGCAGATAATACAAGTGCATCATTCGCATGAGCCACTTTAACGATAGCCACTAGTTCTTCATCCGTGAATCCGGGTACAGTACCGACCGCTGGCACTAATAGAATATCTGCTCCGGCTTGAATAAATCTCTTCGCAATTTCTTCATTCATAACAGGTTCCTTTGAGCCTGCTCCATGCATCTTCCCAGCAATCACGATTCCTGTAAAATGAGATTTTGCCATCGAAATAGATTTTTCAATAGCTTCATTCGTCACCCCTGTACCAGGATTTCCAGTTAAACAAATAAAATCTAAACCGAGTTTTTCAGCTCTAGATACTGTTTCAGCTGTACATTTTCTTCCGGGGGCAATTTCAATTCTGGACTCTAACATTTCTGCATGCTCGTCCACTGGTTCCAAATTGGCTCCAATCGGCAAGCCACTAAGATCTTTAACCCGTTGCACTGGATTCTCACTTTCTTCTGCTCCGAAAATCAGTGGGTCGAAACAATCAAATCCATTTAATAAGACCATATCCGCTCCAAATGCTTTTGCAATTTCTGCATTGGATAATTCATTCAAAAAGGTTGGTCTCACACAAACCGTTTCACAACAGACCGTTCTACCTTCTGCTGCTTCAATTGCTTTTTTCAGTGCGTTACCTCTCATTTTTTTAAAGTCACTCGCAACACAATTCAGCATTCTTTTACCCATTTTAACTCCTCCTAACGATTAATAAGTGCCATTACTGTTTTTAATAAAAGTTCATTCGTTTGTTCGTAGTCTCCACTTTCATGATAGGCATAACTCATTCCATGATTTTTTGTCGTTGGATCAACCTTCCACATTTTAAAACTACCGTGTATTTGATGAATTCCTGTTTCTTGGATTAAATATTGAATATTCTCTTTAGTTACACCACCCCCACAAAGGAGCTGAATTTCTTCACCATATTTTTCTTGCAATTTCTTTAGTAAAGGGATCCCTTCTTCGATGTTAGCTTGTTGTCCTCCTGTTAAAATGCGCGTGCATCCTAATTGAATTAATCCCTCAATCGCTTCATATACATCAGGAACAATATCAAAAGCTTTATGAAATACACTTTCTGCATGAAATTGCTGACATAAGTCAATCATTTGTTTTGTACGATTCCAATCAATCGTTTTATCTTCTTTCAAAAATCCAAATGCGAGTCCACTTGCACCGGATTCTAATAATAGTTTTGCATCCAACATCATACTTTCAAATTCTTCCTGAGTGTAACAAAAACCTGCTCCGCGCGGGCGAACCATACAGATGATAGGGAGTGTCACTCCTTTATCAATCACTGTTTTCAATGTTCCTAAACTGGGGGTTAATCCCCCTAGAAACAACGCACTATTTAATTCAATGCGGTGAGCCCCTTCTTGTTGGGCAACGAGGCAATCTTCAATACTTCCAGCACATACTTCTACAATGGTCATTTCATACCTTCTTTCATATTCGATAACGCTAAGAGTGCCAGTCCGTAAATAATCGTATCTGTTTCTAAGTCTTTGACCCCTATCCATTCATTCGGTAGATGCGCGATATCTCTTTGACCTGGGAAGCTTGGCCCATACGCAATAATATTTGGAATTATTTTTGCATACGTACCCCCTGTGGTCGTGACAGGAATGCTATCGCTTTTAGTAACGTCAGTATATACCTGCTGAAGCGCTTGGACATACTTAGAACTTTTATCATATAGCACTGGAGACCAATGGGAAATAACCTCTAATGTCGCCTTTTCTGGCAGATGCGCAGTGATTTGGTTTAATAAATCCGATTTTGTGCAACTGGCAGGATAGCACATCGTCCATTCCACATAATGCTGATTTTCTTCTATCCCAAAGGTTTCTCCCCTTAGTTGCATCATCCCAAAGTCTTCATCATGATAAGCAATTCCAAGCTCTTCGCCACGATGATTTGTATGCAATAATTTACGATTTGCAAAATCATACAAATCTGCCACCCTCGATTCTGGCAGCGATACTCTTACTTTTAATCTTCCACGTTCCCCGTATACAACGGGCCATTTACAATCTGGCGTCCACCCAAACGTCGGCGGAATTTCTTTAGTGAGATAGTGCTTCACACATCCAAATCCGGTCTCTTCGTTCGTCCCAAACACGATTCGCACGGGACGGTCAAAGGTCACTCCGTTTTCCTTCAACACATATAGAGCATATAAATTCGATAAAATGGGCCCTTTGTTATCTAAAGTCCCTCTTCCAAATAATTTCCCCTCTCGAAGAGTTAAACTAAGTGGCGGAGAATTCCATCCTTCCCCAAGAGGCATGACATCCACATGACCAAAAACCCCATAATAAGCGCCATCTGCACGATTTTCTCCATATTCGGCATATCCAATTTTATCATCGATATTTTTAGTGTGAAACCCTAATTCTGTTGCAATTTTTAAAACTTCTTCTAGTGCTTGTTTAGGACCTCTTCCAAATGGGGCATCGGGTTCCTCTTTTCCTCGAATACTAGGAATCGCCACCATTCGTCTTAAGCCATCAAAAAGCATTGGTTGTACTTCTTTTAGTCGATTAATCCACTCTTCTCGATTCATTCTTTAACCTCCAAAGGCTTCATTCTTTCTTCTAAATACGATTCCAACCATTCTTTAGACGCTAGCTCATGAGACATTGTGCCATCTGGTTGAGGATGTACTCGAAATACCGTTGGCGCTAAGGATTTGGTAGCTACCACGAATGAAAAGTTATCGATATTCGTCGCTGCACCAAAATCTCCGTTTCGATTCATCGCAACTACTGAAATATCCCCTGCTTCTCCTCTCGTTCTCTTTAGCCGAGCATCCAACTCTTTCACCGCTTTTTCACACGCTTTTTGAGGAGAGAGCCCTTCTTTCATTAATCGGACGATTTCGTATGAAATAACTCCCTTCATCAAATCCTCCCCTAGTCCAGTCGCCGTTGCACCGCCAATAGTACTATCTACATAAAGTCCTGAACCAATGAACGCAGAATCGCCCACTCGACCAGGTTTCTTCATAAAAAGTCCGCTAGTGGACGTTCCAGCAACCATATCTCCGTGCGTATCTAATGCTACCATTCCTACCGTATCATGGCCTGCATATGGAGAAAGTTGCTCCTTCTCTAAATCCTTTAAGCGATTATGATAATGAATTTTGGCCCGGTCCGTCAACATCTCTTTTTCTTCAAAATGACGGCTTCTAGCAAACTCTTGTGCTCCCTGTCCTACGAGTACATTATTCACTTTATAATGGCTGAGTTCTCTTGCAATCGAAATTGGATTAGCAAAGTTTTTAATAGCACATACTGCTCCAAAATCAAAACGACTTCCATCTAAATAAGCGGCATCCAGTTCCACTTCCATTTTTTCATTTGGAAGACCACCATATCCTACAGATTTAAAATATGGAAAATCTTCTACTTCTTTAATCGCTCCTTCAATAGCGTCCCCGGCAACTCCTTCCTGAGATAGAATAGGAGTTACTTTTTGAATTCCTTCTAGTGCCATTCTCCATGTTGCAATCATTCCCCACATGACTCTTCACCTCTTTTATTGAAATTGTTGCATCCGCGCTTCTTTTTCGCCACTAATAATCGCAATGGCTCCACTTAAAGCTTCGCGCAACCCTACTGCTCCTTTTTTAGGCATTTCTAACATAATGATTTTATCTTTAAAATTCGCAATCGTTTCTTCATTTTCTTTTGAACAAATCACATAAGGTTTGCAATCCGTTTGTTCTTGTATGGCTAAAGCAATTTCCGCAGCCATTTGAGCATACGTATCATAATTAAAACACGGGCCTGCAAATAGTACCTCAGCTTTCGTTTTCAAAATAAGATTATGAATCTTATGGATGACCTCTTCTTTATGCGCTTGAAAATAATCAGGTCCACAATAAATCGTCGCTAGCGCACTTAATCCTGCTTTTGTAAATTCATCTTTGAACATTAAAAAGGAGCCGATTCCTCCCTTTTCTAATCCTAGTTCCGTATCTGCGCGTTCCTTTCCACCATATCCTGCTTGAATTTGATCAAAAAGTAATAACACTCGCATACTCTCACCCTCTCTATGAAAAAGAGTGGCCATGCCGTTCCCCGCATACCACCCTCTTCATTATGAAATTAATGACTTCCTTTTTTCTAAAGATTACAAATCATCAAAAGATAAGTCGTTTAAGTCAACATCATCTAGCTCATCGCCTTTTAACATACCTGCATTTTCTTCTTCGTGTAAGTATTGTTTATCTAATGCTTTAAAGAATGGATAGTAGATTAAGCAACCGATAATAATTAATCCAATTTGGAAGAATCCCGCTACAATGCTACCAGTTGATAACCAACCTGAGAAGAAGAATGGTGTTGTCCAAGGAAGAGATGCCCCCGTCGTATAAGGAATGATTCCCCATAAGGTCGCAAGTGTTGATAATCCAATATTTACTAAAGGTGTTAATATAAATGGAATTGCAATAATTGGGTTTAATACAACAGGCAAACCAAATGTAACCATTTCATTAATTCCAAAGATACCAGGAATGATGGCTAATCGACCTAGTTTCTTCATTCGTTCTGATTTAGCAAGGAAGACCATAAGGAATACTAGTGATAAAGTACTACCTCCACCACCAAAGTTACCAAAGAAGTCCCCAAATGGACCTGTAAAAATATTTGGTAATGGAAGTCCTGCTTTAAACGCTTCTAAGTTTTCTGTTGTTAAAGCTAAGTGAATTGGATTAAATACCGTATTCGTTACGGCAGGTCCATTGATACCAAAGAACCAGAACAATGTAGATAGGAACTGATAGATTGGTTCAAAGAAGATATTTCTACCAAAACCTAATAATGGTGCTTGTAAAATCTTGTAAATGAATGTATGTGCATATTGATACTCTGTTAATGAGAATAATAAGTACACTGCAAAGAAGAAGAACATTGCAAACATACTTGGGATCAATGCTGCAAATGATTGATAAACTGCTGGTGGTACCCCATCTGGTAATTTAATGACCCAACCGCGTTTTTGAACAAAGACGAAAATGCGAACTGAAACAATCGCTGTAATCATTGCTAAGAACATCCCTGCAGATCCTAAATGTCCTAGAGAGAATCCATTAAACACTTTGTTGGTAGTTGCATTCACAAAATCGGGATGAACTTTAGGTGTCATAATTAAGAAGCAGACTAGGGATAATGCTCCCCCTGCAATCGGATCACTTTCTAATTGCTTCGCATAAGCATACCCAATACCAACAGCACCTAGTACAGCAAGAATACTAAATGTTGAATCAATCACCGCATCCATTGATTTTTCCCAGCCTTGTCCAAAGAATTGGGCTATAAATTCGCTGTATCCAGGAACAGGGAAATTTGCAATCACTAAGAAAATAGATGCCACAATAATTAATGGTGTTGCTACTAAGAAACCGTCACGAATAGCTACGAGCACTTTGTTCGTACTAAGTTTTTCAGCAACTCTACCCATTACTTTTTCTAACTTAGAAAACATGTCACTGACCTCCTATTTTTTTGATTTCAATAATTGTATAGCTCTTTTTAAAATACGTTCTCCATCGACATTCCCGTATCTTCCAAATTGATAACATCTACTGGAACGCCTTTTGGTTCATATTTATCGCGTACCGCATTAAATTTAAATTTCACTTGCGGCCCTAATAAAATAACATCTGGATGATATTGTTCATAAATAGCATCTAGTTTTGGGTCTGGAAACGCTTTTATTTCTAAAGGCAAATTATGCTTATCCGCAACTTCTTGCATTTTACTTGCCACTAGACTTGTGGACATTCCCGCACTACAAAATAAATAAATCCTTTTCATCTCTATTTCCTCCTTTCTTTTCTATTATTTGATAGCTTCTAAACGTTCATATAGCGCAATAATTTCTTCTGCGGTAATCTTTAGAAATTCTGCACTCATTAATTGATCTTCTGCATGGACCAATAGCAATGATAATGTCACTGGATCTCCAGAAGTTTCCTGTTGTAAAAGACCAAAATGCGCTTCATGGCCTTCCACTTGAAAATTGGAACCTTCTTCAATACAATTTCTAGCTTTATCAAAGTTTCCTAATTTAGCCTCTTGGATAGCTTCCATAAAACTGGATTTTGCAGCCCCCAAGGCACTAATCATCTTGAAACAGACTAATTCGATACCTTCCATACTTATTCCTCCTTCTTTCTATCGAATCGCTTCTATAAATGATTCCACATTTTTTGCTTCTAATAATGACATCATCTTTTCTGGAGAATCTAACTGCTTTCCTAACCATCCTAGAAACAGCTGCATAAACTCCATATCCTCTTCTTTGAGTGCCAGTAAAATAACCAATTTAACAGGGAAATGATTCCACTGAATGGGTTCTTTTAAAACGGCTATCGAAATCATTGATCGTTTACTTTCTGGACGTAATGGATGAGGAATCGCTAATGCATAATCAAAATCCGTCGAAGATAAATTTTCTCTCTCCAGAACTGAGTTTAGAAACTCCTTCGTAACGATATTCTCTTGAATTAAATGGTGTCCCATCTCACGGAGTAATTCATCTCGATTATTGGGCTGGATGTTCGCATAAAAGAACTTTTCACTCATGAAATTCCCGATTTGCGAGCGAATCTTATGACTCATTTGTTCTGTCTCTAAAGTATTCATCACCTTTATGAGCTGAATTTCATCTTGTGTATTAAAGAAAAGTCCTAAGCGAACCATTGGAATTTCGAGGGGATGCTCTATTTGGTCAAATGTAATGAGCAAGTTTGCATCGTAGAATTCGGATAAATCAGTCGTAAATGTACTCTGCTCCACGACAAAATCTAAACGATGAGAAAACTGATCTTTCATGCGACTAACACTCCCTGCAATGAGTGGATACTGTGTATTCGCAATAAGAATCGCACGTAATTTCTGCGGTTTAACTCGCTGCATATATGCTGCTCCAATATGTAGAGCGATAAATCCTATTTCCTCCTCTGTCATCTCACATTGAAAGGCTGACATCAAATATTGACTAATCGATACGGCCGTATCAAATACTAGAGGGTATTGTCGTTTAAAGGTTTGAACATAGACGTTAGGTAAGCTCAAATTCAGCTGTACTCGTTCCAAAAATCCTTGTAAATGCAATTGGAAACGCATGGTGAAATCCTCTTGTTCTATAAAAGAAACCCCCATGATACTGTAAAGCTGTTCCCCGATTTGTCTAACTACTTCTTCTAAATCGACTATTTCTCCACGAAAAGAAATTTTTGATTCAACGGCATCAGAGTTATGATAGGCTTTTAAAAGTTTGGCAAAAGATACCACCTCAGCTTCTGGAATGATTGTTTCTTCTAGAATTTTGGAGAAAATAGAGCGTACAATCTGATACTCTACTTCCAAATCCAATTCATCCTGCGAGAATTCTTGAACGGTATGTCCCACTTTAATCCGTTGTAATACAATCCCTATATGAAGAAGTAAAAATGGCATCAGTGACTTACGAATAGAATAGCAATTATGCTTTAGTTCATCCCAAATGATTGACTGAATATGTTCCATATCCAATTCTGGATATACTTGCATTAACTCGCTACTATTTAAAAAGTCCTCTCCCACTTCTTTTTTTAATAGATTTCTATACAGTTTTCTTTTGCTCGTTTCAGATCCTTCTAATTGTAAAAATCCATTGTTCAACTGTAATGACAGACCTTCATATTCTTGCAATTTTTGTTGAACACGAATTCGAACTAACTCAAAAGTTTTAGCGCTTACAAAACACTGTTCACAAAAATGATCAATGAACACTCCATCCTCTTTAAACAATAGTTGTTTTAACAAATGGACACTGCGTTCTTCATTGTCCTGAGGAGTCTTTGTCATATTCAATGGTGTAATATATCTGTTTTGTTGAAAGGCTACGAGATGGTACCCTTTTTGACGATTTGCTTGAATGATATGAGGAGCTTCTTGGTTAATATGTTCAATATCTAGTCGAACCGTTCGAGTACTCACACCCAAACAGGTCGCTAGCTCTCTCCCTTTCATCCATTCTTGACGAGATAGTAGTTGTAATAACTGTTGGTGACGCTGTTTCATAAAAATCCCCTCCATCTCAACTTGACTATACCAAATTCTTCACATCTATTATACCTAAAATCTTTTCCTATTGTTAGGAAATTTTAGCTCATTCGTGAAATTATTCGTAAATTTTCTTACTTTTTGACAGGTTTTGGATGATTGGTGTACAAAAAAAGATGTCTCTTAGATTGAAAAGCTTCTAATAGTAGCTGTAATCGGGCACCGGCTTGAGCCGAAGTCTCAAGCTCTTTCAAGATTCAAACGACCTCTAGAAAATCAATTTCAAGAGGTCGTAATTCACTTTGAACGCTATCCCCTATTACTGCTACTATGGAACTTTTCAACTCTTTCGAGAAATCTTTTTCAACTACTCAATCAAAATCCAGTCAACAAGAGAATTACAAATGGTTTCAGGTGGGGAAACCAAAACAACAAGGTGCGCTGCAGCAATAACGGCACCCCCTCGAGCCTTCATCTCAAGGGTAGCAAGCCTTAAACTGAGGGTAAGTGATCAATCGCTAACCCTCAGTAATTCGCATTGCTTGCGATTACCTTATTGTTATTATGATGAAATCCATTAGGAGTTCTTTTGAGACTCCATTTAATTACTGCTTTCTATAGATTTTCCTTTAGCACATATCACAAATTGAGTGAATAAGTAAATTCCAAACGGTTTCAGAAGGGGGCACTGGAAGAAGGTTTGTGCTTTGACGGTTGGAAAAAATGAGATTCGTGCAGAAAAAACGGGCAACAAAAAAGGCACCGGAATCGGTGCCTGTAGGACTGGGGTAGCTGGATTCGAACCAACGAATGACGGAGTCAAAGTCCGTTGCCTTACCGCTTGGCTATACCCCAATGGTGGAGGGGGGCAGATTCGAACTGCCGAACCCGAAGGAGCGGATTTACAGTCCGCCGCGTTTAGCCACTTCGCTACCCCTCCAGCAAATATTAAAATTTCGTACTCAGATATCTTACAACAGTTTGAAGGAGAATGCAAGGATTTTACCGCAAAAACATAAAGAATCTAGTCGATTTCCTGGCTAGATTCTTTATAAGTTTATTTTAATTTAGACGTGACTTTCTTCTTAGAGAAAGTTCGCTCTTGTTTATTCCCTAATGCGTTCAGACGGGCATCCAATAGAATATGACGGCCTTCTACGTTACGAGTGTAAATGATTTCGTACTTACCAATATATTTTTCAATGTTGGCTACAAAGGCGACGACGTCTTCTTTACGTTTATCAAACATACTTGGAACGGCAAAATATTTTGTTTGATCATTAACCCTAGTCGTAGCTCTTAGAATATAGCGCTGGTTCTCAATTGGAGCAAAGAATTCCGATAACGCCTGTGCGAAGAGTTCCTTCTCACGCAAGGTTCCCCCTTTTAGATAAGTGGCTGTTTGAAAAGAATCTTTATCCTCATGAACGACTCTAGCCTTGCAGTTTTGTGTCTGCAAGTGTCCTGATGCCAGCAAGGCTTTTCGGACGGCTTCCGCAAAGAGTTCGAGGCGTTTATACGGACTCTTATAAAGGAAATATCTCAACCAGACGATATTTAACACGATAAGCGATAAAATCCCCACTGGATATAAGAGTTGGGACGGTCTTTTTGCGAAATCGAGGAATAAATAGACGATCAATTCCGTCAGTACAATTGCTTGCGCGTAGGTGAGAATTTTTCGTGCATCTGTTAGAAGAACGGTCGGCAAGAACGCCTTGTCCACTTGCACTTCATTAGCGACTTCCATATCTTCTAGAAGCGGAAGAGATTCATTCCAGCGCTCTCTCAACTCTTCGCGGTTCCGCGAGCGGCTGATGGTTTCTTGGTTGAGTTTTGTTAAATTCTTCTTCGTAAACTCAATCTTTCCAAGGTCTAATCGATCCACACCCGATTCAATCGTATTTTGATTGTAGTGTAGGCCTATGAACTGCTTCATACGGCGTCGTAATAATTCCATATCCGGACTGTCGATTCCAATTGGTAAATCCTCTTCGTCTTCTTCCTTCTTGAAGAGTTTTTTCTCTGCAAGATTAATCGACACAAGATGCCAAACACTACTTGTCTTATCCGGATTTTCCGGCCAAATACGAATCGCGCGTCCTCGCATCTGATTGCTGAGCATGAAACTTCCGACAAAGCTAGCGAGAATCAATGAGTTCACGCATGGTGCATCCCATCCTTCGCCGAGGAGAGATTTTGTTCCAATCACGACATGAATCTGCCCTTCTTGGAAGAGCTGTGTTACGGCACTGACTAAATCATGTTGCGAACCTACTAAACGGACCTTCACATAGTCCTTCTCGTCTAGTTGTCCTACTGATTGGAAGGTAATTTTATCGGCTCCAAAAATATCCTCTAAACTCGATTTTACACCTGTTGGGATAATCACGATACTTCCCGTTAAAACAGCGACAGGAACGTCTAATTGATGCTCCATAAGCTCTCTACGAAGGACTTCGAAGTAGGGCAATACGCCCAGTTGGCTATATTGAACTTCTGGGTTTCCTAAGTGCACCTCAAAGTCCTTTCGAATGAAGTCTGTCAGAATCAGTTGTCTTAAATTTCCTCCTAATGTTTCGTATTCTGCCTTAAAAATATCTCTGACGGCATTTAATTTTCCAAGAGATTGGTTCAATAACTGGTCTATTTTTTTATTGCGACATAACTGTACTTGTTTGCGGTCGAT
>ERZ773006.879-NODE-879-length-11354-cov-83.4238_pt1 | contig 11354 bp, 11 predicted proteins | sample MGYA00580843_ERZ773006 | MGnify/ENA primary metagenome ERZ773006 (study PRJEB29015, sample SAMEA2738011) | human oral metagenome | biome: human oral; feature: human-associated habitat; material: dental | place: China | collected 2052 ... | reverse complement strand
CCCAGGTTCGGTTATGATGATCCACATAGTCAGCTGTGTAGAAGAACTGATAGACCTTGGTCTTGCGAAATTGACTCCAAGCCATGATAGCTGAAGCTTCCATATCCACCACTTGGGCTCCAGCAGCCAAGCGACGCTTGACCTTATCAGGCGTTTCCCGATAAAAGGCATCAGTCGTCCAAGACTTGGTGCGGATATGCTCAATATCATGCTTGTCAAAGATGGCTTCTAGCTTAACTAACAGAGACTCGTCATAGGCGACTTCGTCACCCGGTGGGGTATAGTGATAGCTAGTTCCTTCATCTCGCAATGCAGCCGCAGGCAGGATAATTTTATCCGCCTCAATTGAGCAGTCCAAAACGCCACAGGAACCTAGAATGATGAAATTCTTGAAGCCTCTGGCTGCCAACTCCTCAAGTTGGCCAACTATCATGGGAGCCCCAATTGGAGCCAACATAACTGCTAGCTTGCTAGGTCCTTGGCCATAAATATACCATGGATGCTGGCCGTTTATGCTTTTCAAATAGCCTCCCTGATAGACTTCCTCTGACTCAACCAAACGTTTCAGAATTTCGCCATTAAAGGACAGGATGATGGTTTCGCATACCTCACCCTTGTCATGGACTGGCTTTTCAGTTGGCTCAATAACTGCTGCTACATCTTCAAATTCCTCTAATAGCATAACTTCTCTTTCTTTAAGGCTTCAGCAAATCCGCCTTCATTTTATTTAGACGGCGCAGTTTGGTCTCATCTTTTTTGGCCTCACTGATATAGCGAGCCCATTCTCGCTGGTGGCTAGGTGGCAGTTTGTTAAAGCGCTCCTTAGCAAGACCATCCAAGTGTTCTTGCAACTCAAGAACTGCCTGGTTCAAGATTGCATCTGATAAATCTGACATAGTTCTTACCTCCTGTCATACTTCACCTCGATAACTTTGCTACCCTTTCCTACAGACTTGACGAATGGTGGCTGGCCTCACGGGCATGCTCTAGCTTGTCTAGATAGTATTCCCGTTTCTCCTCTACTTCGTGAATGGTTGGCTCATCTTTCTCACCGTGAACACGGACAATTTTAGCTGGAACTCCGACCACCGTCACATCACTAGGCACATCAGATACAACCACTGCACCCGCCCCAACTTTGGCTTTCTCTCCAATTTCAATAGGGCCAATCACCTGAGCGTGGGCCGAAATCAGCGCCCCTTTTCGGACAGTCGGATGACGTTTGCCCGTATCTTTTCCTGTACCACCTAAAGTAACACCGTGGTAAAGCATAGCCCCCTTCTCCACAACAGCTGTCTCTCCAATCACTAGACCACTGCCGTGGTCAATAAAGACACCTGATTCAATCTGGGCTCCAGGGTGAATCTCTATCTGGGTCCAAAAGCGCCAGAATTGACTGTGCATTCTTGCTAATAACTTAAAACCATGCTTCCACAAAAAATGAGAAAGACGATGAGCTGCCAAAGCTTTAATACCTGGATAAGTCAAGAGGACTTCCAGAGAATTTCGAGCTGCTGGATCATTTTCTTTTACAATATCAATGGTTTCTTTCCACCATCCCATCTTCTTCTCCTTTCATGATGTAAAAAACAAGGGAGCTGGCCCAAGAATTGCAACGCAACTGAGCCCTACTACTCCTTGTTTGTCTTTTATTCTTCTGTTTGAGTATGAGGTGCTTCTTCATGTTTCTTATGAGGATGCCCCTTACCATGATGCTTATCATGGTGCTTGTCTGATTTTTCAGGTTTAGGCGGACGTGGCAAAAGTGCTTTCATGGAAGCATCTACCCGGCCTTTGGCATCAATCTTGATCACCTTGACATCCACTTCATCACCGATTTGTACGACATCTTCGACGTTGTTGGTCCGAGTCCAAGCCAGCTCTGAGATGTGAACGAGGGCATCCGTCTTGTCAAAGAGATTGACAAAGGCACCGAATTTCTCAATCCGAACAACCTTGGCATGGTAAACTTCATCCACTTTTGCTTCGCGGACCAAGCCAGCAATGATTTCCTTAGCACGATTGATGGCGTCTTGGTCGCTAGAGTAGATGGACACATTTCCTTCTTCATCAATGTCAATCTTAACACCGGTCTCAGCGATGATCTTATCGATGGTTTCTCCACCTTTACCGATGACAATCTTAATCTTGTCCACATCAATCTTGATGGTGTCGATTTTCGGAGCAGTTGGAGCCAACTCAGGACGTGGAGCTGGAATTGTCGCTTCAATCAAGTCCAGAATTTCAAAGCGGGCTTTCTTAGCCTGAGCAAGAGCTTCTGTCAGGATTTCCGCTGTAATTCCTTCAATCTTGATATCCATTTGGAGAGCTGTAATCCCGTCACGGGTACCTGCAACCTTGAAGTCCATATCACCAAAATGGTCTTCCAAACCTTGAATGTCCGTCAGAACCGTGTAGTTGCTGCCATCTGAAATCAAGCCCATGGCAATTCCGGCAACCGGTGCCTTAATCGGCACACCACCGGCCATCAGAGCCAAAGTGCCCGCACAGATAGAGGCCTGTGAGGAAGAACCGTTTGACTCCAAGACTTCTGCCACCAAGCGGATAGCGTAAGGAAACTCTTCCAAGCTAGGCAAGACTTGCTCCAAGGCACGTTCCCCAAGAGCACCGTGTCCGATTTCACGACGACCAGGAGCACCATAACGGCCTGTCTCTCCGACAGAATATTGCGGGAAATTATAGTGGTGCATGAAGCGTTTCTTGTATTCTGGATCCAAGCCGTCAACAATTTGCGTTTCTCCCATTGGTGCCAGAGTCAGAACAGACAAGGCTTGGGTTTGCCCGCGAGTAAAGAGACCAGAACCATGCACGCGAGGCAGATAATCCACTTCTGCATCCAGCGGACGGATTTCATCAACCTTACGACCGTCAGGACGGACCTTATCTTCGGTAATCAAACGGCGCACTTCAGCATGCTCCATTTGCTCCAAGATTTCAGCCACATCACGCATGATACGGTCGAATTCTTCGTGGTCCACGTATTTCTCTTCATAGACTGCTGTGACTTGGTCTTTGACAGCCTGAGTTGCTGCTTCACGCGCCAGCTTTTCTTCAACCTGAACAGCCTTTTGCAAATCGCTGTTGTAGGCTGCGACAATCTCTGCCTGCAGCTCCTCATCAACATGCAGCAATTCAACTTCTGCTTTTTCCTTGCCAACTGCTGCGACAATTTCTTCCTGGAAGGCAATCAATTCTTTGACCGCTTGGTGCCCTTTGAGAAGAGCTTCCAGCATGACATCTTCAGAAAGTTCCTTAGCTCCAGATTCTACCATGTTGATAGCATCTTTGGTACCAGCCACTGTCAGTTCCAAAAGCGAAACTTCTTTTTGTTCCTTGCTAGGGTTGATGATGAATTCACCATCTACATAGCCAACCTGAACTCCTGCGATAGGGCCATTAAAAGGAATATCTGAGATAGAAAGAGCCAGAGAGCTACCGAACATAGCAGCCATTTGAGGCGAAGCATCTTCGTCATAAGAAAGAACAGTATTGATAACCTGAACTTCATTGCGGAACCCTTCCGCAAACATAGGGCGAATCGGGCGGTCAATCAAGCGGGCAGTCAAAGTCGCATCTGTTGACGGACGGCCTTCGCGCTTGTTAAAGCCACCAGGGTATTTCCCAGCCGCATACATTTTTTCCTCATAGTTGACTTGCAATGGGAAAAAGTCACCAGTAGCCATCTTTTTGGACATGGTTGCCGCAGTTAAAACGGTACTTTCTCCATATCGAACAACGGCGCTGCCATTTGCCTGCTTTGCAACCTGTCCGGTTTCAACTACCAGCTCACGGCCTGCAAAAACGGTTTTAAAAACTTGTTTTGTCATAAAGACTCCTTGCCGAGCACATGCTCAAATTTTTTCATACGTCTTGGCTACAAAGATCAAGATACTCAGACCGTCAAAAGCAAAGTAAAAATAGGAAACTGGCGAGGTCTTCGATGAAGACAAGACAGTTTATCTTTTTTACACAGCTTTTAGGTCGTGTTCAGTTCATCAAGATACTAAGACCTTAAGCAACTCAAAGGAAATTTATTTTTCTCAAGAAATGAGACCTGAGCTCAATTCAGATAAGCGCAAAGAACTTAGGACCTGTTCACTTAAGATTCTCAAAGCGACTCAGCTTAGCTTTGATTTCATGACCTTAGTAGCTTATTATATCCTCATCTTTGTATCAAGCACGTATAGACCTTATTTTACCACAATTTCAGGCAAAAGAAAAAGGCTGAAAATGGCTTTTTTCTATAAAAGTAATAAAAATCTATTTTTCTTTTCTATAGCTGATTATAGTCAACTGTCAGAGTTCGTTTTTCCCTTTTCGATTCGTCAAACAAGATGGCGGTATAGCCACTATTCACTTTTCAAAGAGGATTTCTTGCTTTATAATAAATACAGTAACTCATTTCAAACATATAAAGGAGACAATCGTGCCAAATCATCAAACAGTTGAAAAGAAAGATTTTTTCTCGCTCCTTGCGACAGCCTTAGTCTGCTTTGCAGGCATCTTATCTGAAACCAGTATGAATGTAACCTTCCCGCATCTAAGTAAGGTCTTTGGCTTAGGATTGGGAACACTGCAATGGATTACGACAGGGTATTTGTTAGCAGTGGCTATTACAATTACTTTAGGAGCGACCCTAGCCCACAATTGGAAAGAGAGAACCATCCTCTTTACCGCTTTGGCCAACTTTTGCCTGGGCACACTGATTGCCATGTTGGCTTCAAGCTTTCCCATCTTGATGATAGGGAGAATCCTGCAAGGAGGAGCTACTGGATTAGCCATTCCTTTGCTCTTTAACTTGATTGTTGAGCGTGTTCCTAAGCAAAAAATCGGAACCTATATGGGCTTGTCTGGGATGGTGGTCAGCCTAGCACCAGCAATTGGCCCGACTTACGGTGGTTTTATGATTAGTCGTTTTGACTGGCATATGATTTATACCTTTATTCTTCCTGTCCCAATCATTTCCTTTATTCTTGGCTTTTTCTTTTTAAGAAATTCCGAGAAGTCTAGGAAACGCATCTTTGATCTTCTCTCATTTCTCCTCTTAGCAAGCTCACTCGTCTTTGCCATTGTAGCTATCTCTAGCTTAGAAGAAGGACATATCGATTGGCTCTATCTTGTTCTCTGCATAGTGCCACTAGCTTGCTTCATCTATCGGAGCTTGAAAATCGATCATCCATTCCTAGATATTCGTATCTTAAAGCAACCAACAGTCTTATTGGCTATTTTGCCCTTCTTCATTTTTCAATTTATCAACCTATCGGCCAATTTTCTGATTCCCAACTTCCTAGTCATAGAAAAAGACATTTCAACAGCTCAAGCAGGCTTTGCACTGCTTCCAGGAACCATGCTCGGAGCCTTCCTATCTCCTGCCTTTGGCAAACTCTATGATACAAAAGGACCGAAACTAACCCTTTTTACAGGCAATTCACTTCTTTTCCTAGCTGTCCTCTTGCTCCTTCTCTTCACAAAAGAACTCACCTTAACAGCTGTTATTGCGATTTATATTTGCTTTACCTTGGGGCGAAACATGGCCTTTAATAACACACTAGCCCTAGCGACGACTCAAGTTGATAAAGGAAAGACTGCAGATACGACCGCGCTCTTTCAGCTGGCCCAGACCTTTGCGGGCGCTATAGGTACTGCAGTTACAGCTGTCATCGCCAACCAAGCTCCCAATATGACAAAAGGAACTCAAAATGTCTTCACCCTTTTATTGGGCTTGGTTCTCTTCGTCTTCTTGTCTTATCTACTGCTTTTTAAAAAGATTGCAGCAAAGAAAAATTGACTTTTATCCTTGACCTGATAAACACTAAAAAAATACTGACTTATCCTTCCTCCCCAAAGACATTTTGGGGGATTTTTTGCTATACTATTTCTATATATGACAAAAGGAGTATACTATGGAACAAAAACATCGTTCTGAATTTCCGGAAAATGAACTCTGGGACCTAACGGCCCTTTACCAAGACCAAGAGGACTTCCTGCGGGCCATCGAAAAGGCAAGAGAGGATATCAAAAAATTCGTCCGTGATTACCAAGGCAAGCTCAGCACTTTCGAAGATTTTGAGCGAGCATTTGCTGAGTTAGAGCAGATTTATATCCAAATCAGCCACATCGGCAACTACGGCTTTATGCCACAGACCACTGACTTTGGTGATGAGAGCTTTGCGCAGATTGCCCAAGCAGCTATGGAGTTTGAGACCGAGGCCAATGTCGCACTCAGCTTCTTTGACGACGCCCTGGTCGGTGCAGATGAAGCTGTCTTGGAGAGACTAGGCCAAGAACCCCATTTGACTTCAGCTATCCGCCAGGCTAAAATCAAAAAAGCCCACTATCTGGGAGCGGATGTCGAAAAAGCCTTGACCAATCTAGGTGAAGTCTTTTACAGTCCACAGGATATTTACACCAAGATGCGAGCCGGCGATTTTGCTATGGCTGACTTTGAGGTAGACGGCAAAGTTTACAAAAACAGCTTTGTCACCTATGAGAATTTCTACCAAAACCATGAAAATGCAGAAATCCGCAAAAAATCTTTCCGTTCTTTCTCAGAAGGCCTTCGCAAGCACCAAAATGCCGCTGCAGCTGCCTATCTGGCTCAGGTCAAGTCTGAAAAACTACTGGCTGACATGAAGGGCTATGACTCTGTCTTTGACTACCTACTAGCTGAGCAAGAAGTTGATCGCTCTATGTTTGACCGGCAGATTGACTTGATTATGAGCGAATTTGCCCCAGTAGCTCAGAAATACCTCAAGCATGTCGCTAAGGTAAACGGACTTGAAAAAATGACCTTTGCCGACTGGAAGCTGGACTTGGACAGCGAGCTCAATCCCGAAGTCAGCATTGATGATGCCTATGACCTCGTCATGAAGTCAGTCGAGCCACTCGGACAAGAGTATTGTCAAGAAGTTGCCCGCTACAAGGAGGAACGTTGGGTTGACTTTGCAGCCAATGCCGGAAAGGATTCTGGAGGCTATGCTGCTGATCCTTATCGGGTTCACCCTTATGTCCTCATGAGCTGGACTGGTCGCATGAGTGGTGTCTATACTCTGATTCACGAAATTGGTCACTCTGGTCAGTTTATCTTCTCTGACAATCACCAAAGCTACTTTAACGCCCACATGTCCACCTACTACGTGGAAGCACCGTCTACCTTTAATGAGCTCTTGCTCAGTGATTATCTGGAGCGCCAGTTTGATAATCCTCGTCAGAAACGCTTTGCCCTGGCTCACCGTCTGACGGATACCTACTTCCACAACTTCATCACTCACTTGCTGGAAGCTGCCTTCCAACGCAAGGTCTATACTTTGATTGAAGAAGGCGGAACTTTCGGTGCAAGCAAACTCAACGCTATCATGAAAGAAGTCTTGACAGAATTCTGGGGCGATGCCGTTGAAATCGACGACGATGCTGCCTTGACTTGGATGCGTCAAGCCCACTACTACATGGGGCTGTACAGCTATACTTACTCCGCAGGTCTGGTCATCTCTACTGCTGGCTACCTACATTTGAAAAATGACGAAAATGGTGCCCGTGACTGGCTTGAACTGCTCAAATCTGGCGGCAGCAAGACTCCGCTTGAATCAGCTATGATTATCGGAGCAGATATTTCCACAGATAAACCACTCCGCGACACCATCCAATTCTTGTCTGACACAGTTGATCAGATTATTGCCTACAGCGAAGAGTTGGTGGAATAAGTCCATATCTTTAGAATCAGACTCAGATTATTCATCTGGGTCTGATTTTTGAATTCATTTAGAAAAAAATCTATATTTTAAATTTTTACAAAAATATCCATTGAAAACGCTTCCTTTTTGTGATATGATGTCCTTGGATATATATCCGAAGGGAGAAAAATTATGAAAAAATGGTTATTTTTAACAGCTTTGACTGCGCTACTGCTTGGAGCTTGCTCAACAGAGAATGAGGTTTCCCAAGAAAACACCGATAAACAGATAGGCTTCGTTCAAAAAGAGGATAAAAATAGTTTAGAGAAAGCGGAAAAAGAAAAATTAGAGAAAGAGAAAAAAGAAAAAGAAGAACAGGAAAAAGAGAAAAAGACTGAGGAAGAAAGAAAACTACGAGAAGAAGAGGAAAGAAAAAAACAAGAAGAAGAGAGGAAAGCTCGCGAAGAACAAGAAAGAAGAGACGCGGAAGCCAAACAAATTGCAGAGCAAGCAGAGGCAACTGTTCAACAACTAGAAAACAATCAAGTTCAAGACTACGTTGCCCCTGCTCAAGCTGCAGTTGAGCGTGTTGCTGATGAAAATATAAAGTCTAAACTGGTATATCGTATTGGACTTGTTCAAAATGCGATTAATATTAGGGCTCAACAAGCTGCAGAAGCTGAACAAGCGCGCCAAGCTACAGAAAGTCAGATAGTAGAACAGCAAGAATCAGTAGCTGCCGGTGGATATTTTAAAGATTATAGAGGCAGATGGCATCGCCCCAACGGTCAATACGCTTCAAAAAAGGAAATAGCAAATGCAGGGTTGGCATGGTAATATTAGATCTGCTCAATAGCCATCAGGCAATATGTATATGCTTAACCACTCCGCGACACCATCCAATTCCTGTCCGGCACAGTTGATCAGATTATCGCCTATAGCGAGGAGTTGGGGGAATAAATGAAGAGTAAACTCGCTATAAAATAATGCTTTTCGGTTATTAATCATTCTTGAAAATGGCTTATCTATAGCCATTTTTAAGAAGACCGTTGAAGGTCCTGATGTTAGAACTGAACTTGCTATTCAGTTACTACTGAAAAAATTTGATGTTTAAATAATATAAAGTCATCTACGGATGGCTTTTTGATAAGTTACTAGAAATGTAGAGGTGCTAAGGATGTATCAAAAATTACAAAGAAAAGTGACAGAAGAAAGACCAAGCTATAGCCAAGAAGAAATCCATTGGTTACTGAAGCATTTGGGAGATCCCTCACCAGAAATTCGCGATGACCTCGTTTTTATAAGCTTAGCTAGAGGGATTCAAGAAGAGCTATTTACAGAGAAACAATTCCATTTCATTGCGGAGGAAATTTTATCTGATGGAGGACTAGAGAAAGAGATTGATAAGATAGGGTTGCCAACACTTGAACGTTCTTTTAGGGCACTTATTTATGCAAATCTCCTGTCTGCAGATGCCAATCAGCAATCGATTTTTTATCAGGAATTAAAAGGAGAAATTCGCAATATCATTTTAAATCAAGGCTTGCACTATCTTTCAAAAGAAAAGGATACAACAGGTTTTTCAAGTCAATATGGTTGGGTTCACGCTTTTGCGCATGGTGCTGATCTCTTGACAGAGGTAGTTTGTCATCCAGAATTTCCTAAAAACAGAGTTCATGAAGTAATTGACATACTTGACCAACTATTTAAAAGAATTTCGATTCGTTTTACAAATGATGAGGATTGGCGTTTAGCAAGAGTGCTTTATGAACCCATTTTACAAGGAAAGTTAGAGCAAAAACAAGTAGTTTCTTGGATAAAAGCTATTGATTTTCCGTTAGAAGAGACTGATGATTTTTATAAATTTTCCAACTTCAGATCCTGTCTGTTGGAAGTTTATGTCCAACTTGACCAAAGAAACATTTTACAAAATGAGTTAAGAAAAGTTATTCAATCTTTTCAATACTAAAGATAAGTTAGTCATTTTATGATTTTCAAAAAAATTTCAAGTCACTTTTCTTGAATCCGGTTGCTTCTTTTGATAGACTAGTGCATAGTTTTAGAAAAAGGAGACAGAAAATGAAAAAGTTTTTTGCTGAATTAATCGGTACATTTTTACTTGTGTTTGTAGGAACAGGCGCAGTTGTTTTTGGTAATGGTGTAGAGGGCCTTGGTCATCTTAGAATTGCCCTTGCCTTTGGTTTATCAATCGTTGCTGCTGCTTACTCTATCGGCACGATTTCCGGAGCCCACCTTAATCCTGCAGTATCTATTGCTATGTTTGCAAACAAGCGTTTGTCGTCTAAGGATCTTGTCAACTACATCCTTGCACAAGTTCTTGGGGCCTTTATTGCTTCAGCGACAGTATACTTCCTCTTAGCTAACTCAGGTATGCCAACTGCCAGTCTAGGTGAAAATGTCTTGGCTAATGGTGTAACCGTCTTTGGTGGCTTCTTATTTGAAGTCATTGCAACCTTCTTTTTTGTCTTGGTTATCATGACTGTAACTTCTTCAAGCAAGGGGAACAGCTCTATCGCTGGTCTCGTAATTGCTTTGACTTTAGTAGTGATGATCTTGGTTGGTCTCAATATCACTGGCCTCTCAGTTAACCCAGCTCGTAGCTTGGCTCCAGCTCTTCTTGTAGGTGGTGTAGCCTTGCAACAAGTTTGGATCTTCATCTTGGCACCAATTGTTGGTGGCCTTCTTGCAGCAGTAGTTGCCAAAAAACTTCTTGGAACAGAAGAATAATCGAACATAAAAAGAGCCTTGCTCCTTATCTTGAGGAACAGGGCTTTTTCTTTAAACATTAAAATACACTCCCATTTTACTTACGGGAGTGTATTGATTTTAACTCAATTCAGCAACGATAGCCTTGATTTGTTCTGCAGTATGAACACCTGCAACTTGTTTAACTACTTGGCCATCTTTTTTAAATAAAAGTGTTGGAATAGACATAATTCCAAAGGAACGAGCTGTCAGTGGATTTTCATCCACATCTATTTTGACAATTTTAAGTTTATCTTCTGAAAATTCTTCCGATAGTCTATCTAAGACTGGTCCTTGCATTCGACAAGGTCCACACCATGTTGCCCAAAAATCAACTAAAACTAAGCCAGCCTTTGTTTCTTGCTCAAATGTTGCATCTGTAATTGCTTTTACCATTATTTTTATCTCCTTTTAATCAAACTTTGTCAAATCCTGCTTCATTAGGAAAAAGAATACATCGCCATAAGTCCCACGATAATCCAAATCATGCCCATTATAGGTCAGTTTCTGAACCGGATAATAATCCGCAACCCCAATCAAGCAGGCCTGTTGAGACTGTTCAAATGCTTGATATGACTCAAATGTCATCTTGCGCTCTTGCTTGACAGCATCCAAATAAGTAATTTCAATCATAATTTCTCCTTTTTCAAATTACTCTTGTAATTTTTATTTTATGATTATATTGTAATCGTCTTGATTACATCTGTCAAATAAAACGACTCAGAGAAATTCATTCACTTTTCAAGTTTCTCACTGATTGCCTAGTAAATGAAAAAGCCTCCTATCGGAAGACTTTTTATGTGAATAAGAAAAACTAGGCTCAATGCCCCTTGTGCTTTTCTAATCGTTTTTGCTGTTTGAGTTCGAATTTCCTTTGCTTAGCCAGTTCTTTCTGCT
>ERZ773006.873-NODE-873-length-11423-cov-3.99032_pt1 | contig 11423 bp, 1 predicted proteins | sample MGYA00580843_ERZ773006 | MGnify/ENA primary metagenome ERZ773006 (study PRJEB29015, sample SAMEA2738011) | human oral metagenome | biome: human oral; feature: human-associated habitat; material: dental | place: China | collected 2052 ... | reverse complement strand
GAAAATGCTTCTTCACAACAACAGAATATAAAACAACCACAATTAAAAGAAAATACAAATACAAATGTACTAGATAAAAAACAGGAAAATAAAACAATACTAACTAATACTGACAAAAAAGAAAATAAAAAAGTATTAGAAAATAATAATAAAAAAGAAAACAAAAAAGTAATAGAGAATACAAATAAAAATGAGGATAGAAAAGTATTAGGGGTTAATACAGTGAATCCTCAAGATGAAGTTTTGGCTGGAAAGCTGACTAAACCTGAATTATTATATACTGATAAAATAGTAGAGACACCGATACAATATAATCAAGTTATAGAAAATAATAATCAGTTGTCTGAAGGAACAACAAGAGTAAAACAACATGGAAAAGTAGGTAAAAAGACAGAAGTTATAAGAGTATTTACCGTAGAAGGGAAAGAAGTTTCTAAAGAATTAATTTCTACTAATATAAAAGCGCCAGTTTCAGAAATTATAGAAAAAGGAACGAAAAAAGCAGTTAGTACTATTACTCCAAAAGGTGAAAAATTAGTAAAACCTGCTGTTGAAGTAAAACCTGAGTATAAAGGGGTGCAAGCTGGAGCGATAGTCGAACCAGCAAAAACAGAAGCTCCTAAAGAGTACACAGGAGTGCAGGCTGGAGCGATAGTAGAGCCAGCAAAAGCAGAAGCACCGAAAGAATACACAGGGGTACAAGCTGGAGCTGTAGTAGAACCTGAAAAAGCAGAAGCACCGAAGGAGTATACAGGAGTACAAGCCGGAGCAATAGTAGAACCCGAAAAAGTAGAGCCACAGTACGGTGGAGTTACTTCTGGAGCGTTGGTCGAACCAGAGAAAGTAGAACAACCAAAAGAATATACGGGGGTACAAGCTGGAGCAATAGTAGAACCTGAAAAAGTAGAACCACCGAAAGAATATACAGGGGTACAAGCCGGAGCGATAGTAGAACCAGCAAAAGCGGAAGTACCGAAAGAGTACACAGGAGTGCAAGCTGGAGCAATAGTAGAACCTGAAAAAGTAGAACCGCCGAAGGATTATACTGGAAAAATCGAACCACTGAAAACAGAAAGTCCAAAACCTGCGGTAGAATCTAACAATACAACAGAAAACAATAATGTAGAAAAAAATGCTAGTGCACTTCTTAGAATGAATTTTGTTAAAGATAATAAAGCATTATCAGGAACGGGTTCAGCTACTTTTATAGCTCCTAATGTATTGTTGACAGTAGCGCATAATTTTATTAATAATTCTTCAGATAACACTACTGGTGAATTTAGAGGAGATAAAGCTAAAAACACATATGAATGGCAGACACCTGATGGCCAAAAAGGTTCATTCACATCAAACGACATACACTTCTATAATCAAAAAGATTATCCAAAAGGATTTATCTACGATTTAGCAGTTATTAAATTACCTGAATCTACTAGAAGACCATATGCCAACTTAGTAGAAAATTACTCGAAGGTAAATGTTCATGACAAACTAAATGTTCATGGATATCCAGCTGGGAAGTATACTCACTTAAAAGACACTACCGTTGAGATGGAACAAAAATACGCTAATAATACTTATGGGGTCCAATACCAAGGTGGAAAAGCTGGTATGAGTGGTGGAGGAATCTTTAACTCTAAAGGAGAGGTCATTGGTATACACCAAAATGGAGCTGAGAATCGTTCAGGAGGATTAATTTTATCTCCAACACAATTAGATTGGATTAGAAGTATTCTAAACGGTAAAGAAATTACACCTAAATATGATGCTCTTGAACGTCATAAAGATGAGAAAAAAGACGATGTTAAAGAAGAAAAAGAAGTTATTAAAAAATTAGAACTTAGAAATATTTCTTCTGTAGAACTATATTCAAAAGATGGTACTAAGTATCGTCATGTAACTTCATTAGCTTCTGTGCCAAATGATCCACAAAATTACTTTATGAAAATTAAGTCAGAAAACTTTAAAGATGTAATGCTTCCGGTTGAAAGTATTACTAATGCTAATAAAGATAATAGAGATGTTTATAAAATAGTAGCCAGTGCAAATAATCTGATACATCATGAAAATAATAATGTATTAGAAAATTATACTTACTATTTACCAAAAACTCAGCAAAGTGAATCTGGGATATATACATCATTTAAAAATTTAGTAGATGCAATGAATAGAGATCCTTACGGAGAGTTTCGTTTAGGTGCAACTATGGATGCTCGTGAAGTTGAACTTCCAGATGGTCAAGAAAGTTATGTGAAAAATGAATTCCACGGTACACTAATAGGTCAAAATAGTAATAAGTATTATGCTGTGTATAATCTGAAAAAGCCGTTATTTAATGTTTTAAGTAATGCCAGAGTACAAAACCTTTCACTAAAAGATGTCAATATTTCAGCAAAAGATGATACCGCAACACTTGCAAAAGAAGCGAATAGCAATACCCATATTGATAATGTTCATGTTGCTGGAGCAATAGCTGGTGAACGTGGAATAGGAGGATTAGTATCACAAGTTAATAATTCTACTATTTCTAACAGTAGCTATACAGGTAGAATAACTAATACATATAAAACAGTTGCTAGTTATCAGATTGGAGGTTTAGTAGGTAAACTTTCAGGTTTGGGAGCATTAATAGACAAGTCGATTGCATCTATCGATATGGCGACGAATGCAACGCAAGGTGATCAGTCTATTGGTGGAATAGCTGGTGCAGTAATTGATAATGCCGTGATAAGCAGTAGTTATGCTGAAGGGAAACTAAATAATGTTAAACCTTTTGCTTATGTAGGTGGTGTAGTTGGAGACCTTTGGGATCCAGTGGATGGTTTAGAAAAATCTGGAAAACTATTAAATGTACTAAGTGATGTTGATATTACGAACGGTAATGCTATAACTGGTAAAGACTTTACTAGGATGAAAGCAACTTCTGTTTATAGTAATAAAAATAATAAGGTTGTGAACGTAGTACCAGAAGATGATGAAATCTTAACTAAGGATTCTACTGTTCAAAGAGGAGAAGTATTAGAAGACGCACAGATTAGAGAGAAAAAAGCTGCTTTTGCGACTAAGAATACTATTAAAACAGAAGACTTTAATTTATCTTCTAGATATGTAACTGACTATAGAAATCTTGAAAATGCTGATTCCTCAAAAGAAAAAGTATATAAAAATATAGAAAAACTATTACCATTCTATAATAGAGAAACAATAGTTAAGTACGGAAATTTAGTAGAGGCAAGTAGTAACCTTTATAATAAGGAATTATTGTCAGTAGTTCCTATGAAAGATAATGAAGTAATTAGTGATATTAACAAAAACAAAGAAAGTATAAATAAACTGTTACTATATTACGCGGACAACACATCAGAGACAAAAAATATAGAATATCAAAGTGATTTTTCAAGTGTAGCAGAGTATAGAATAGGCGGTACAAATTTAATTTACACACCGAATACATTACTTCGCAATTATCAAAATATTTTAGATGAAGTATTACCAGGATTAAATAGTGTAGAATATAAATCAGATGAAATTAGAAAAGTATTAGATGTTTCTAAGGATGTTAGTTTAACGGAGTTATACTTAGAAGAACAATTCAATACTACAAAAACTAATTTAAAAGATAGTTTGACAAAACTTCTTACTGCAGATGCTGCAATAGCTGAAAATAATAATAAGATAATAGATAATTATGTAATCGAAAAAATTAAAAATAATAAAGAAGCTCTACTTCTAGGATTAACATACTTAGAGCGTTGGTACAATTTTAAATATGGTGAAACGAAAGCAAAAGATTTAGTCATGTACCACTTGGATTTCTTCGGTAAATCAAATAGTTCAGCGTTAGATAATGTTATCGAATTAGGGAAATCTGGATATAATAATCTACTAGCGAAAAATAATGTTATTACTTATAATGTTTTATTAGCGAAAAATTATAAAACTAATAATTTATTTGATGCTTTGGAAAAATATAGAAAAGCTTTCGTGCCAGATAAAACAAATAACGAGTGGTTTAAAGAACAAACTAAAGCCTATATTGTAGAAGAAAAATCTACGATTAAAGAGGTAAGTGATAAACAATCAATAGCTGGTAGTCCATATTCAATTGGAGTATATGATAGATTAACTAGCCAATCTTGGAAATACCCAAGTATGGTCTTGCCGCTATTAACATTACCTGAAAAATCGGTGTTTATTATAGCCAATATTTCGACTATAGGTTTCGGTGCTTATGATAGATATAGAAGTAAAGAACATTCAGCAGGAACAAATTTAAATAACTATGTTGAGACAAAAGCTAGAGAAGCGGCTGCTAGATTCAGAGATCACTATGATTACTGGTATAAAATACTAGATGATAAAAATAAAGAAAAATTATATAGAAGTGTTCTAGTCTATGATGCATTTAGATTTGGTACAGATGAAAGAGAAGATAAGGATACATACCAAGCTGATTTTGAAACTAATCATCCAGCGATAAAACATTTCTTCGGTCCAGCAGGAAATAATGTTGTTCATAATTCTAATGGAGCATACGCTACAGGAGATGCATTCTATTATATGGCGTATCGCATGCTTGATAAAGATGGTGCGGTAACTTATACACACGAAATGACACACAACTCAGATAGAGAAATTTATCTTGGGGGATATGGAAGAAGAAATGGACTTGGACCAGAGTTTTATGCTAAAGGATTGTTGCAAGCTCCTGATCATCCATATGATCCTACTATTACGATTAACTCTATATTGAAGTATGAAGAAGCAGAAAATCCAACTAGACTTCAGGTGAAAGATCCTACAAAACGATTTAATAATGCAGAAGACTTGCAAAAATATATGCATAATATGTTTGATGTAATTTATATGCTAGAATATCTAGAAGGTAATGCAGTTGTTAAATTAGAGATTGATAAGAAAAACGAGTTATTGAGAAAAATAGAAAATAAATTTGAAACAGATCCAGATGGAAGTAAAGTTTATGCAACCAATGTTATTCGTTATTTAAAACCTGAAGAACTTACTAAATTAACTACATTTAATAGTTTAATTGAAAATGATGTTATTACTAGAAGAGGATACGAAAATGGAAATGACGATACTTTTAAACGAAATGGGTATTATACAATTAAACTATTTTCACCAATATACGCAGCTTTAAGTAATAATGAAGGAACACCGGGTGATTTAATGGGACGTCGTATGGCGTTTGAATTATTAGCTGCAAAAGGATTTAAAGATGGAATGGTACCATATATTTCTAATCAATATGCAGAAGAAGCAAAAGCTAAAGGTAAAGTGATTAAGTCATATGGTAAAGTAGTCGGTAATGTAACTGATAAGTTAGTGCTTGAGAAAGTATTTAATAATCGTTATTCATCTTGGGTAGAATTTAAAAAAGCAATGTATGATGAACGAATAGCTAAATTTAATAATCTAATAAGTATTAGTTTCTATAATCCAAATGTAAGTTTCTCAAGAAATAGTAAGGTAACAATAACTAATATTGATATGCTTCGTAAAATGATAACTGAGGCTGTTAATGCTGATGCAGAGGATGAACGTGTAAATATTTATCCTGAATATAGTCGAGTTCATAAACTTAAACAAGCAATCTTTAAAGCATATTTAGATCAAACTAATGATTTTAGAAGTTCAATTTTTGAGAATAAAAAATAGTGTTTGCTATTAGGAAATAAAAAGTAAAGGTAGAGGATTACAATTGTCATTATTAAAAAAAGATAAATTTTCCATTCGGAAAATAAAGGGTATTGTTGGTTCGGTATTCTTGGGGAGTCTTTTATTTGCACCGTCAGTTGTTGGTGCATCAACTTATCATTACTTGGATTATAGTAATTTGACACAAACTGAACGTGATCAACTCAAACAAGGTAGACCTGACGAATCAAAAGAATCATATGCTTTAGTTTATGAGAAAGACGCACTACCAAATACTGGTCAATCACAATCTATTATGACTGTATTGGGTTTATTGACCATCGGTAGTCTTGTTGTAGTTATTACAAAAGATAAGAGAAATAAAAAAATAGCTACATTTTTGATTGTAGGGGCGACAGGTTTAGTTACACTATCAACTGCTTCAGCACTTAATTTGAATACTAACATTCATGAGTCTGGTCGTGATGGTGTGTTGCAAATTTCTGGTTACAGATATGTTGGTTACCTGGAGCTTGATGATAGAACTGTTTCGTCGGTTTCTCCGGCATCAACTGTTTCGCCAGTTGAGCAACCCAAAGTTGTAACAGAGAAAGGAGAACCAGCAGTTCAACCAGCATTACCTGAAGCTGTTGTGACTGATAAAGGGGAACTAGAAGTTCAACCAACGTTGCCAGAAGCCATTGTGACTGACAAAGGCAAACCAGAAGTTCAGCCAGCATTACCTGAAGCCATAGTCACTGAAAAGGGGGAACCGGAAGCTCAGCCAGCGTTACCAGAAGCTGTTGTGACTGATAAAGGCGAATCTAAGGTTCAACCAGCATTACCTGAAGCTGTTGTGACTGATAAAGGGGAACCAGAAGTTCAACCAGCATTGCCGGAAGCTGTTGTGACTGATAAAGGGGAACCAGCAGTTCAACCAGCATTATCTGAAGCTGTTGTGACTGATAAAGGGGAACCAGAAGTTCATGAGAAACCAGCATACACTGAACCTGTAGGCACCACAGGAGTAGATGAAAATGGAAACTTGATTGAGCCACCTGTTAGCGACATTCCAGAGTATACTGAACCAATATCTACAGTTTCAGAAGTTGCACCAGAAAGAGAAGAGCTGCCTTCTTTACACACTGACATTCGGACAGAGACTATTCCTAAAACGACTATAGAAGAATCTGATTCTACCAAATTTATAGGCGATGATTCTATTAAACAAGTTGGTGAAGATGGCGAACGTCAAATTGTTACTAGCTATGAAGAGTTACATGGCAAAAAAATCAGTGCCCCAGTTGAAACCGTAACTGTGTTAAAAGAAATGAAGCCTAAAATTCTTGTAAAAGGTACAAAAGAAAAGCCTAAAGAAAAAACAGCTCCCGTTTTGACTTTGGAACGAACAGATACAAATGTATTAGACCGCTCCGCAAATCTTTCTTATCATTTAGTTAATGCAGATGGAGTCAAGATCAATAAAATTACTGCGACAATTAAAGATGGAAATGAAATTGTCAAAACAGTAGATTTAACTTCAGAGCAATTAGATAAGCAGGTAGAAGATTTAAAATTCTACAAGGACTATAAGATAGAAACCACTATGACCTATGACCGTGGTAAGGGAGAAGAAACTGCAACATTAGAAGAGAAGCCACTTCGCTTGGATTTGAAAAAAATTGAGTTGAAAAACATTGCCTCAACAAATCTTGTAAAAGTTGAAGAAGATGGAACAGAAACGTTGAACGACTTCCTGACTGAGACACCAACAGAGACTGACAAATACTATCTCAAAGTGACTTCTCGGGATAACAAAGTGACTCGTTTAGCAGTTGATAAAATCGAAGAGATTAATCAGGCTGGCCAAGTTCTCTACAAAGTAACCGCAAGAGCTGTTGACCTTATTCAGCACACTGACCCAAGCAAGATACGTAATGAGTACGTTTATTACATGGAAAAACCACGACCAAAGATTGGAAATGTATATTACAACTTCAAAGAACTCATTGAAGATATGCAGAAAAAACCTGATGGTGAGTTTAAACTTGGGGCTGACTTAAATGCAACTAACACACCAACCCCGAACAAATCATATGTGACGAATGTGTTCAAAGGAAAATTATTGAGTGATGGAAGTAATCACTTCACTATCCATAATCTAGCACGGCCATTATTTGCAAGAGCTGAAAATGCTCACATCCATGACATTAATCTGGGTAATGTAAACATAAACATGCCTTGGGCTGACCGAACAGCACCACTCGGTGAAAACTTTAAGAATTCAACAATAGAAAATATCAAAGTGACTGGCCAAGTTGTTGGTAACAATGACGTGACGGGTATGGTGAACAAACTTGACGAATCTATCATGCGCAATGTTGTCTTCATTGGTAAAATCGAAAGTGTGGGTAACAAAGGTTGGTGGTCTGGTGGACTTGTCAGCGAAAGTTGGCGAAGTAATGTTGATAGCTCTTATGTAGATGCGAATATTAAGGCAAACAACGCCAAATTCGGTGGACTGATTGCGAAAATCGACCACGGTGTAAACCCTATGGATGTAAAACAAAAAGGTCACTTGACTAAATCCGTTGTTAAAGGATCCATGACTCTCAAAACAAATAACCAAAGCGGTGGACTCATTCACGATAACTACAATTGGGGATGGGTTGAAAACAACGTCAGCATGATGAAAGTAAACAATGGTGAAATCATGTACGGTTCCGGTTCAGTGGATTCGGGCGACCCAGACTTTGGATTCCATTACTTCAAGAACAATGTATATGTGAAAGATGTTGCGTCAGGCAATGTTTCATATGAACGTTCAAAACAAATTCAGGGTGTAGATCAAGCTGAAGCTGATAAACGTATCGCAACCTTCAATATCACTGCTGATAAATATGAAATCACAGATCCTCTTGTAAATAGACTTAACAACCTAACAACTCGTGATAATGAGTATAAAACAACTCAAGATTATGACGCAACGCGTGAGCAGGCATACCACAACATTGAGAAACTACAACCCTTCTACAATAAGGAATGGATTGTAAACCAAGGTAACAGATTGGCTACAAGTTCAAACCTACTGACTAAAGAAGTGTTATCTGTGACAGGTATGAAGTATGGTCAGTTTGTGACAGACTTATCAGATATTGATAAGATTATGGTTCACTATGCGGATGGCACTAAAGAAGAAATGATAGTTACCGCTAAAGCTGATTCTAAAGTAGCTCAAGTAAAAGAGTATGATGTAGCAGGTCAAAACATTGTCTATACACCAAATATGGTTGTTAAAAATCGAGACAAACTGATTGCAGATGTGAAAGAAAGACTTTCAAGTGTTGACCTAATTTCAGCTGAAGTACGCGCGTTAATGGATATACGTAAGAAGGCAGAAGAAAATACAGATGCTCGTAAAGATGGATATATTCGTAATCTATACTTAGAAGAAAGTTTTGCCGAAGTGAAGCAAAATCTAGATAAGTTAGTCAAATCCTTGATCGAAAATGAAGACCATCAATTGAACGGTGATGATGCCGCGATGAAATCGCTACTCAAGAAAGTAGAAGATAATAAAGCTAAGATTATAATGGGACTGACTTATCTCAATCGTTACTATGATATCAAATATGGTGATTTGAGTATCAAGGATATGATGATGTTCAAACCTGATTTCTATGGTAAAACACCAAGTGTCATCGACCGTTTGATTCAAATTGGTTCAAGGGAGCATTTCTTGAAAGGTGATCGTACACAAGATGCCTACAAAGAAGTGATTGCTGGTGCAACTGGTAAAGGTGATTTACGTAGCTTCTTAGACTATAACATGCGTTTGTTTACAGAAGATAAAGATTTGAATGACTGGTTTATTCATTCTGCGAAAAACGTTTATGTAGTAGAACCTGAAACAAGCACAGAAGCCTTTAAAGATAAGCGACATCGTGTATTTGACGGTTTAAACAATGACGTTCACGGTCGTATGATTTTACCATTGCTCAACTTGAAGAAAGCCCATATCTTTATGATTTCAACCTATAACACGATGGCTTATAGCTCATTTGAGAAATATGGTAAGAACACTGAAGAAGAACGTAAGGAATTGAAGAAACGTATTGATGAAGTCGCTAAAGCGCAACAAACTTACTTAGATTTCTGGTCTCGTTTAGCTCTCCCAAGTGTTCGTAACAAACTTTTGAAGAGCGAATATATGGTGCCAACACCTGTTTGGGATAATCAATCTTATGCAGGAATTAAAGATGCAAATCGTCAAGGTTATGGAAAAGGTGGAGCCGTGGTATCTCCTATTCGTGAACTATTCGGCCCGACTGACCGTTGGCATCAAGTTAATGGAGCTATGGGAGCGATGGCAAAAATCTACGAAAAACCGTGGAAAGATGAGCAAGTATACTTCATGGTAACCAATATGCTTGACCAGTTTGGTATTTCTGCCTTCACACATGAAACCACACACATTAATGACCGTGTAGCTTACTTTGGAGGACATAACCATCGTCAAGGTACGGATTTGGAAGCCTTTGCTCAAGGTATGTTACAAACTCCTGATAAGTCAACAACAAATGGTGAGTATGGTGCATTAGGTATTAACATGGCCTATCATCGACCAAATGATGGAAACCAGTGGTATAATCCAGACCCTGACAAACTTCAAACACGCGACCAAATCGACCACTATATGAAGAACTACAATGAAGCTATGATGATGCTTGATTATGCAGAAGCTGAAGCTGTGCTTCCTAAGGTTAAAGGTGACAATAGTAAGTGGTTCAAGAAAATTGACCGCGAAACACGTCGACCTATGGATAGAAATAAACTAGGTGCTCCTCACCAATGGGACAAAGTGCGTGACTTGACAGACGCTGAGAAAGCAACCAAGCTGGAAACCATCGATGACTTGGTAAATAATAATTTCATGACCATTCACGGAAATCCAGGCAATAAAGTCTTCCACCCAGAGGACTTTGGTACAGCCTATGTCAATGTTAATATGATGGCGGGTATTTACGGTGGTAATACGAGTCCAGGTGCCCCCGGTTCTCTATCCTTCAAACATAATGCTTTCCGTATGTGGGGTTACTTTGGCTATGAAAATGGATTTATCGGATATGTATCTAGTAAATACCAAGGCGCCGCTAATAAAGAAAATAAAGGTCTCTTAGGTGATGATTTCATTATCAGAAAGGTTTCAAACAACCAATTCTCAAATCTTGAAGCTTGGAAGAAAGAATGGTATAGAGCTGTTAAGGAAAAGGCCGAAAAAGGATTTACAGCCATTGAAATTGATGGCAAACGAATTAGTACTTATATTGAGATTAAAGCGTTATTTGATGAAGCTGTTCAAAAAGATCTTGATGGTATGTCAGATCCGAAAATTAAAGATCATTTCAAAAATACAGTAGACTTGAAATCCAAAGTATTCAAAGCCCTTCTTAAAAATACAGACGGTTTCTTTAACCAACTGTTTAAGTAAAAACAAAGAGATAAGATTTGAATATAAACATATAGTTTGAACCAAAAATATTTTTCCAGACTCTATGTTTTTCGGCTCTTTGTCGACTATAGTGGGGCGAAGAATAAAATCTAGAAGAAGCTGGGAAAAAGTCTTTGGAATCAGAAAAACGCATAGTATCAGGTATTGGATGTACTGACCCCAAAAAGTTAGACAATTAATTTATCCGAAGGATTTAGTTCTGTATTGCACAGGGCTAAGTCCTTTTAGTTTTACCTTAATTCGTTTATTGTTG
>ERZ773006.871-NODE-871-length-11428-cov-15.6527_pt1 | contig 11428 bp, 6 predicted proteins | sample MGYA00580843_ERZ773006 | MGnify/ENA primary metagenome ERZ773006 (study PRJEB29015, sample SAMEA2738011) | human oral metagenome | biome: human oral; feature: human-associated habitat; material: dental | place: China | collected 2052 ... | reverse complement strand
GATAGGAGCTGTAGGAATTGCGCGAACTTTTTCCTATGGTGGCCACAAAGGGAGGCCCCTTACTGATACCATCCAACATTTCCATGACAAGTTGCTCCTCTTAAAAGATGAAATGAACACGGAGACTGCCAAACAAATGGCAGAAAGTCGCCATCAATTTGTAATCACCTTCCTAAATGAACTAGAAAAGGAATTGTACTGAATAAAATATTGAAATTAACTTTTATAAAAGACTCATTCGATAGGAAGATATGTTAAATCGACTATTAAAAACCATTCTACTGTACCTAAGTATTTGGATGAGCTAGTCTCTGAAAATAATTTAGATGAAGAAGAGCAAGAAATATTGCATACCCTTTTTAAAGAGGTTTATGATTATTTTAATGCAGATTGATGGTTTATAAGATAAAGTCTCAATAGGTAAAGATTAGTATATTTTTGTTGAATGATTTTACATTTAGATTTTGTTATTAGTTTACTTTATCTTAAAAAATGTAGATATGAAATTGACAGTGTAGATAATATTAAAGCGAGAGAGTAATATGTTATTTTGGATTTGTTTTATATTATTTTGAGTAAAAAAATATAAACATTAAGTTCAAAATTTAGTATTCGGAAGTATGTGCTGATTCAACGCTGGCCACCAATATAGTGTTATAGACTAGGTCTCAGGACCTTGTCTTTTTTTCTCTCGAGGATATCTGTTGTTACTTTTGGAATAAAGCTTTTTTCTTCTAGTTCTATACTTCGTAGGCTTTATTCATTCCCAAGAGTTTCCCTATTAGTGATTACTAGGAATCTATTTGTGTTATCTTTCTTTTTGCATAATAGGGGGTGCCCTTTTGATGTTCTTCAAATAGAGAAATGATTTTAGGGCTAATATCATACCTTTTAGAAAGGAATATTGTATGAAAAAAATAACTGCAAATTTTTTGAAAAATAATTGATGTTTGTATTCTAGAATATTTAATATGAGGGATTAAAGAAAGTTTAAACTTTTTACAATAAATTGACATCGGAAATGAAATGGCAGATTATATTAGAATTGCTTATGTTTGCAATCTTACAATACTGTAAGATTATAAGTTTGGAACGTAAGATTTATGTAAGATTAAAATTTTAATATTTTGCTAGAATGAAGTTAGTAAGATGTTTTACTATTTCATTCAAAAATTCTTGACGGTTGATTTTAAGAATCTGATCTACAAGCAGTTAACTACATTATTTTCAAGAGGATAAATTCGATGAATTTTAAGCAAAAAAATGATAATCATTCGTTTTCGAATAAGTCTTTTTGTAGTTTTTCTTGAAAAGGAGGCTTTTTATGAGGAAAAATATTGTCTTATTTAGCTACCTATCCTTGATTTGTCTTGGGTTAGGATTATCCATGAATCCTTACTTATCTTATAGTTTGTCTGCAAAAGATTATGGGATTGTTGGTGTAGTGAGTCTGCTTGAACTCTTCTATATTGTTCCTGTTATAATATTATTGGCCTATTTAGCTCGCAAATGGCGAACACCTTCTGTTGCTCTTTGGCTAGCTTTTGTAGGTGGCTTATTTTTATCCAGTTTTTTTGCTATAGTTGGTGATGAGAGCATTTTTGCTTGGTTAAAGTCAACTTTTCCTAGCCACTCATTCTTTAATATCTTTAAAGATTCTTTAGTAGCCCCATTTATTGAGGAGCCAGTCAAGTTATTAGCTGTTGTTTGGGCAATATATTTTATGCCTGTGAAAAATATAAAATCTATACTGTTGCTAGGCTATGCGGCAGGAACAGGATTCGAGATTAGGGAGCAGTTCACTTTTATTGCTAAAAATTTAGATAAAGGATTGGCTTATTCCATTTCTCAGGCTCTGGGGAGAATTTTCGCAGCTTTGACTTCTCACGGGCTTTATACAACTTTAACGGCTTTTGGCTTAATACTCATGCTACTTTATTATAAGAAGAATCAATCAGTATTTTATAAAGGAATATTTTGTTTCATTTTGCCTTTTGTTTTGCATTTTCTATGGAATTTGCCAAACGGTCACTTATCCTTCAGTCCCCTTATGACTGCTTTTGAAGTTTCTTTCAGTTTAGTTGTTCTTTACGAAGCTTTTCAATTTGCCAAAAAATTTGATCGAAAACAAGACTTAAACATTGGTAACAACCATTTCCTTGATTTCAGAATGGGGGTAAAGGAATGAAGAAAAGACTTATTCTTTTTATTTACTTTTTTCTAGTGATACTTGGACTAGGAGTCGTTACAGAACCTTATATCTCCTATAGTTTGTCAGGTACTGATTATGGGATAGTGGGAGTAGCTAGTTTATTAGAAATTTTCTATATTGTTCCAGTCTTTCTTTTGCTCTTTCTTTTGGCTAAAAAATGGCAGACCCCCTTGGCAGCTATTTTATTAGCACTGATAGGCGGACTTTTCCTGTCGAAGTTTCTATCTAGTACGGCTGATAGGGGACTGACTTATTTATTAGAAAGTAACTTTCCTAAGACTTCCTGGGTGAATATCATTCAGGACTCTGTTGTTGCTCCGCCTATTGAGGAGCCTGCCAAACTTCTAGCAGTAGTCTTCGCCTATTACTTTGTTCCAGTAAAAAATCTAAAATCAATATTGCTGCTGGGCTATGCTGCGGGTACAGGATTCGAAATTCAAGAACAATTTGTTTGGATTGCTAATAATGTAGACCGTGGTTTGGCTGATTCTCTATCACAAGTCATAAGCCGTTTAGTTCCGGCTTTTATGTCTCACGGGCTATATACATCTTTGCTTACTTTCGGTCTTGCACTGATATTACATTATCATAAGAAGAATCAATCTGTATTTGCTTATGGCCTATTCTGTGTTATGCTGCCTTTTGTTTTACATTTCTTGTGGAATCTGCCAGCGAATCAGACTTATTGGGGTCGGATAATTCTAGCTTTTGAGCTTGCTTTTAGTCTTTTAGTCCTCTATAAAGCCTATGGTTTAGCAAAAGATATAGATAGGCAGTCAGGTGAATTACAATTGAAAAATTCTCATCTTTTTAGAGGCCGTTATACCGGCAGGGGTTAAGGATAAGGAGTTAAAACTCCTTTGGGATGGGAAATTTTATGCCCTGACGTTTAGGAAATAAATCAGAAGAACCGGACTTTGTTTCCGGTTTTTTTGCGTTATTGAGGACATTGATTGTCAGACGTAATTGGCCCTAGCAATAGTGGTCTGATTTGCGAATGAACCATACAAATCGTCCACCTTTTCTAAATGACAAAAAGCTAAACAAATGTTAAAAAAATCTCCTTTTGTGTATAGCCATTTTTCTTATAGTATGATAAAATGTAGATGTAATGTATCTATAAATGTTCGTTTTCTAGAAAGCGCGCACTGACAAGATGGGGAAGCTCAGTTAGTATACAATTACATTGTACATTTAAAACTGAATATTGTGAGAAAGGAAAATTGCATGAACAAAAGGATTAGAGCATTGCTCCACCTTATTATTCTTTTTTTAGGAGTAATTCTGCCATCTTTGGCGCCACTGACTCAGGTGCAAGCAGCTGAGATTGGTAATGCTATCACGGAGATGAGTATAAAGAATTCTTCTGGTGGAGAATTAACGCAGGGGGTTGATATTTGGGAAACTTTTCGAGTTTACGCAAAGTTTGTCTTGCCGGATAACCAAGTACATCAAGGTGATACGACAACAATCGCCTTGCCTTCTGAGTATGCTTTTGGGAACTCTTCAGCTATTGAACTTAAGGACAGCTCGGATAACGTAGTGGCAAATGGATTTTTGGATTCAACCAACAAGACGATTACTTTGACCTATACAAATTATGTTGAGCAAAAGTCTGGTGTTCAAGGAGAATTCTTCTTCTATGCACGAGTTGACCATGATGTTGTGAGACAAGAAGGTGACTTGAATGGTGGATTTACCGTAGGAGGACGGACACTGTATCCGGGAATCGTCCATTATAATGGACCACCCAAAAGATATGACTCAAAAATTGAAAAGAGCTCTTATCAGGCGGCAGAAGACGGTAAGAATGAAGTTCATTACAATATTGCGATTAACCGCAATATGGAACATTATACCGGTGTAACGATAACTGACAAGATTACCTCGCCTAATTTTAAAATCATGAGGGACTCAATTCGGGTCTATAAAATTGCTTGGCGCTGGAATAATGGAGATTGGGTGCGGGATTCAACAGAAGACGTGACAGCTAATTTCCAATCAAAGATCACGGAGAATGCCGCTGGTGATGGATTCACGATTGACCTTGGCGACATGGATGGTTTCGGGTATTTGCTGGACTATAAGACAAAAGCAGATTACGATCTAGTTGATGGTGAGCGTGTTTCCAATAGTGCTACCATGACCTATAATGGTGGTCAAACAACGACATCATCTGAAAATCGCTCTTATCAGATTGCTGGCGGTGTTGGAGAAGGCTATGTTTTCACCATTAAGCTCCATAAGGTCAATGAAAATGGTGAGAACCTACAAGGTGCAGAATTTGAAGTTGTTCGTGATCGGAGTGGTGCAGTTGTCGGAAAATTAACCACAGATTCTAACGGGAATGCCAACTTGGGTGACTTGTTGCGCGATGATTATACCATCCGTGAAGTGACTCCTCCTACAGGATATGATAAATTAACTGAGGAAATTAAGATTGGTGCCCAGGATTTTGGAACAGACAAATCTGTATCGCGTGAAATCGTCAATAAGAAGACGGTAACCGAGCAGGATGTAACTTTCAAAAAAGTAGATCCAAACGGGAAAGAAATTCCTGGTGCGGAACTGAAAATCTATAAAGGTGATCATGTTGATCAGGAAGAAGCTCCTGTTGCAGACTGGACTTCAGAAGAAAATACTTCTAAAGTGATAAAACTGTCTCCAGGAACCTATACACTGACTGAAGCTAATGCTCCTGCTGGTTATCAATATGTAGAAGATATCACATTTACTGTCGGTGCTAATGGTACTGTTACTCTTGTGAAGAAAGGAGCAGAAGATACCGTTCAAGCAGCGGGTTCAATTCTGACGATTACCGACAAAGAGGACAATAGTCCTAAAGCCATTACCTTCAGCAAGGTTAACCTAGGCGGTACTGAAATTGCTGGTGCTCAAATTAAGATTTTCAAAGGCAACAAGGCTCAAGGTCAAGCTGTTGAAAGCTGGACATCCGAAGCTAATCAGTCTAAAGAAATTAATTTGGAGCCTGGTACTTACACCTTCCATGAGGAAGCCGCGCCAACTGGTTACCTCAAAGTAACTGACATCACTTTCCAAGTCAAACATGACGGTACGGTGGAAGTGACTAATGTCGGAGAAAAAGACTCCAAAGGTGAAAATAACAAGGTTGTGACTGACGGAGCAACTTTGAAGGTAACAGACAAGGATGACGACTCAGAACGTGATGTGACTATCAAAAAAGTAGATCCAAACGGGAAGGAGATTCCTGGTGCGGAACTGAAACTTTACAAAGGCAGTCGTATTCGTCCTGAAGCTAAACCTCTTGCAGAGTGGACATCCGAAGCCAACTCATCTAAGGTAGTAAAATTAGCTCCAGGAACCTATTCTCTGAAAGAGAGTCTTGCTCCAGCCGGATTTATAGCTGTAGAAGATATTAAATTCACAGTGCATCCTGATGGTACCATCACAGTTGATACTAAAGGTGCAAATGACTCTGTCGAAGCTAATGGCTTGGTTCTTACTGTAACCGATAAAGAGGACAATAGTCTGAAAGCCATTACTTTCAGTAAGGTCAACCTCGGTGGTACTGAAATCGCAGGAGCTCAAATCAAGATCTTCAAGGGCGAGAAAGCTGAAGGAAACGCAGTCGAAAGCTGGACATCCGAGGCCAATCAGTCTAAGGACATCAACTTAGCACCGGGCACTTATACCTTCCATGAGGAAGCTGCACCAACAGGTTACCTCAAAGTGACTGACATCACATTCCAAGTCAAGCATGACGGTGCAGTGGAAGTGACCAATGTCGGTGAGAAAGACGCTAAGGGCGAAGAGAACAAGGTCGTAACTAACGGCTCAACTGTTACAGTAACCGATAAAGATGATGATCTTCCACGTAAGGTGACCTTCAGTAAGGTAAATCTTGGGGGTACAGAAATTGCTGGTGCGGAAATCAAGATCTTCAAAGGCGACAAGGCAGAAGGCACAGCTGTAGAAAGCTGGACTTCAGAAGCTGGTAAGTCTAAAGACTTGAACTTGGCCCCAGGAACTTACACCTTCCATGAGGAAGCGGCTCCAACCGGTTACCTCAAAGTAACGGACATCACATTCCAAGTCAAGCATGACGGCACAATGGAAGTGACAAATGTTGGCGAGAAGGATGCTAAGGGTGAATCTAACACCGTTGCGACCAATGGTGGAACTCTGACTATTACTGATAAGGATGATGACCTACCACGTAAGATTACCTTCAGTAAGGTCAACCTAGGCGGTACAGAAATCGCTGGTGCGGAAATCAAGATCTACAAAGGCAACAAAGCGCAGGGTCAAGCAGTCGAAAGCTGGACTTCCGAAGCTAATCAGTCTAAAGAAATCAATTTGGAGCCTGGTACTTACACCTTCCATGAGGAATCCGCTCCAACAGGTTACCTCAAAGTGACCGATATCACATTCCAAGTCAAACATGACGGCACAGTGGAAGTGACAAACGTTGGTGAAAAGGACTCTAAAGGTGAAGACAACAAGGTTGTGACCGCTGGTTCTAAAGTGACCGTAACGGACAAAGACGACGACAGTCCGAAAGCCATTACTTTCAGTAAAGTCAACCTAGGCGGTGCTGAAATCGCAGGAGCTCAGATCAAGATCTATAAGGGCGACAAGGCAGAAGGCCAAGCAGTCGAAAGCTGGACATCTGAAGCTGGTAAGTCTAAAGACTTGAACTTGGCACCAGGAACTTACACCTTCCATGAAGAAGCTGCTCCAACAGGCTACCTCAAAGTGACAGACATTACATTCCAAGTCAAACATGACGGCACAGTAGAAGTAACCAATGTCGGAGAGAAAGACTCTAAGGGTGAATCTAACACCGTTGCGACCAATGGTGGAACTCTGACTATTACTGACAAAGATGATGACCTCCCGCGTAAGATTACCTTCAGTAAGGTCAACCTCGGTGGCAAAGAAATCGGTGGTGCGGAAATCAAGATCTACAAGGGCGACAAGGCAGAAGGTCAAGCAGTCGAAAGCTGGACATCCGAAGCTGGCAAGTCTAAGGACATCAACTTGACTCCCGGCACTTATACTTTCCATGAGGAAGCAGCTCCAACCGGTTACCTCAAAGTGACCGACATCACATTCCAAGTCAAGCATGACGGCACAGTGGAAGTGACAAACGTTGGTGAGAAAGACTCTAAGGGTGAGGAGAACAAGGTCGTAACCGATGGTTCCAAAGTGACTGTAACGGACAAAGACGACGACAGTCCTAAAGCCATTACTTTCAGTAAAGTCAACCTTGGCGGTATTGAGATTGCCGGTGCAGAAATCAAGATCTTCAAAGGCGAGAAAGCTGAAGGAAACGCAGTCGAAAGCTGGACATCTGAAGCTAACAAGTCTAAGGACATCAACTTGGTACCTGGCACTTATACCTTCCATGAGGAAGCCGCTCCAACTGGCTATCTTAAAGTTACTGACATTACTTTCCAAGTCAAACATGACGGTACAGTGGAAGTGACGAATGTTGGTGAAAAGGACGCTAAGGGTGAAGCTAACACCGTTGCGACTAATGGTTCAACAGTAACTATTACCGATAAAGACGATGATCTTCCACGTAAGATTATCTTCAGTAAGGTCAACCTCGGCGGTACTGAGATTGCCGGTGCAGAGATTAAAATCTACAAGGGCGAGAAAGCTGAAGGCCAAGCAGTCGAAAGCTGGACATCTGAAGCTGGTAAGTCTAAGGACATCAACTTAGCACCTGGTACTTATACCTTCCATGAGGAAGCCGCCCCAACCGGTTACCTCAAAGTGACTGACATCACATTCCAAGTCAAACATGACGGCACAGTGGAAGTGACAAATGTTGGCGAAAAAGACTCTAAGGGTGAAGAAAACAAGGTCGTAACAAATGGTTCAACTGTTACAGTAACGGACAAAGACGATGATCTTCCACGTAAGGTGACCTTCAGTAAGGTCAGCCTTGGTGGAGAAGAAATCGCGGGAGCTCAGATCAAGATCTTCAAAGGCGATAAGGCAGAAAGAGATGCAGTCGAAATCTGGACATCCGAAGCTGGTAAGTCTAAAGACTTGAACTTGGCACCAGGCACTTATACCTTCCATGAGGAAGCCGCTCCAACCGGCTATCTTAAAGTTACTGACATTACTTTTCAAGTCAAACATGACGGCACAGTGGAAGTGATCAATGTTGGCGAGAAGGACGCTAAGGGTGAAGAGAACAAGGTCGTAACCTCTGGTTCCAAAGTGACTGTAACCGACAAAGACGATGATCTTCCACGTAAGGTGACCTTCAGTAAGGTCAACCTCGGCGGTACTGAAATCGCCGGTGCTCAGATTAAAATCTACAAGGGCGAGAAAGCTGAAGGCCAAGCAGTCGAAAGCTGGACATCCGAAGCTAACCAGTCTAAGGACATCAACTTAGCATCGGGCACTTATACTTTCCATGAGGAAGCAGCCCCAACGGGTTACCTCAAAGTAACCGACATCACACTCCAAGTCAAACATGATGGCACAGTGGAAGTGACAAACGTTGGCGAGAAAGATGCTAAGGGCGAAGAGAACAAGGTCGTAACTAATGGCTCAACTGTTACAGTAACCGATAAGAATGATGATCTCCCGCGTAAGGTGACCTTCAGTAAGGTCAACCTCGGCGGTACTGAGATTGCCGGTGCAGAGATTCAAATTTTCCAAGGCAAAGAGGCAACTGGTAATCCTGTAGCGAAATGGACTTCAGAAGCAAATACATCGCATGAGCTTGGATTAGCTCCTGGAGTATATACCTTCCATGAAGCTGCAGCCCCAACCGGTTACCTAGCTGTTACTGACATTGTGTTCCAAGTGAATCTCGATGGCACAGTAACAGTTGTTAATGCCAATGGAAATACAGTTGAATACAAGGATGGGAAGTTAGTCGTAACTGACCAAACAAAACCGACTGGTCCAGATAAAGATCCGACTAACGGAACTGATGATCCAAATCCGAAAAAATCAAATCAAGATAAACCAACAGATAAAGACCAAGATAAACCTGGAGATAAGGGGAACTCGAAGAAAGTTCTGCCTTTCACAGGTACAGAAATCAGCTTTACGCTACTTGCTATAGGCTTGATTATCATAGTTGGTTGTGGGGTTTATTTCGGAATCCGTTTCAAAAAATAAAACAGAAAACAAGTGTCAATGAAAATTGACGCTTGTTTTTTTATGCAATTGACCGTCGTTTTCTTACTGGATACCTGATGGTTAATACCACTTACTGAAAAGCTCTTGTTTTTGCCTCTGAATCTTCTATAATAGTTGTCAAAGAAGAAAGGAAATTTTTACTATGTCTAAACAAATTATAGACCCGATTCAATTGCGTCACGGTGCCAAATTAACCAACCGTTTGGTGCTGTCCCCTATGTATACTTTCAGTGGCTTAGAAGGAGGATTTGTGTCTGATGATACTTTGCAATACTACGGAGCACGCTCTCAGGCAGCAAGTCTTTTGATTACTGAATTTCATTATGTTAGTCCATCAGGAGGGCCTTGTTACCAGACTGGCTATCCAGTTCAATTAGGTATTTACTCTGATGATCACATCGAAGGGGAGAGAAAATTAGCTGCTACCCTTCAAAAAGATGGTAATAAAGCGATTTTGCAGCTTCATCATGGTGGGATAGCAGCTTCCGGCCGTGCTTTGAAGGGTGAGGAAGTATTGGCTCCCAGTGCCTTAGATTTTTCTTTCTTGCCATATCCGGTGAGAGAATTGACTGATGAAGAAATCCTTGAAATTATCAAGGATTTTGGTCGGGCAGTAAAACGTGCAGTTCAAGCTGGTTTTTCAGGAGTGGAAATTCATGGTGCCAACCACTATCTGCTGCAGCAATTCTTTTCTAGGACTTCCAATGTTCGTCAGGACAGATGGGGCGGAACTTTGGAAAAACGTATGGCCTTTCCTTTGGCAGTAGTCGAGGAAGTGAAGCGTGCTGCGGCCAAGTACGCGCCGGAAGATTTTATTATTGGCTATCGGATTAGCCCAGATGAAATTCATGAAGGCCAAGTGGGCTATACTTATGAAGAAGCCAAGCTTTTGGTCAAGGAGCTGGTCAAGCACGAACTAGACTACATCCATTTGTCGCTTTTGACTGGCTATGCTTCAAAACCTGCAGGATCTGACAAGACCTATGCAGATCATTTTAAGGAAGTGATGGATGAGCAAACCAAACTGATTACAATCGGTGGTGTCTTTAGTCAGGAAGATGCAGAAGCTGCTATTGAGGATACAGCTGCGGATTTAGTTGCAATCGGGCGTGGTACCTTGATTGACCCGCTGTTTGGCTATAAAGTACAGACGGGACGAGGAGCAGAAATTGTCCATGAGATTAGCCCTGAGCAATTGAAAAACTCTCAATTGACACCGGGTTTGCTTGAAGTGTTCAGCCGTAAGGATTCTGGCGGGCTGCCTTCTCTCCCTGGTCATGACAGTATTATCCACCTTCATACTGGTAAATTTGGGGATGAGGGACAGTAAGAATAGCCTGCTCAAGATAGTATTGAAAGAAGTCTGAACCTCCTCTGGAAAGAAAACTTCTACATCTTTAAATTTAGGAAATATATCATGAAAACCGGAAACAAATTCCGGTTTTTTTATTCGCTTGATGAAAGAAGCCGATATACATCGGTGAATTTAGGGCTATTGACGCGGTTTAAGGGCAATCGAAAACTATTTTTTCTAAGTGACAAAAATGTAAGTTTAAAGGCTAAAATGAAAGGTTATCTTATGGCAGCTAGCTTGGGAATTCGGTATCCTATAAGTGTAAAGAAAAAGAAGATAACTATCTTCCAAACTAAAAATCAGATTTCAAGAAGGAGGTTCGCTATGAAAATCAATCTTTTTAACCATCGCCAAAGTAAACCTAAAGCTCAAAAGATTTCCAAGGAAGAAATCGAGAAGACTCGCCTAGGCTGCGCTTCCAGTCAATATTATTTCTGGCTGCAGTACAGTCATTGAGAGATTCCAGTATTCAAGGATAAGAGAAAGGTCAGTTGGCTTTTCTCTTTATCCGACTTGGAGTACAAGATGACAAAAATGTAAGATTGGCAGGCAAAATGAAAGATTAGGTTATGGAAACTTGTCTGTCTTTCCGGTATGATAGTAGTATCAAGTTAAATAAAGAAGAGGTTCGAGTATGACATTATTAGACGTACAGCACGTGAAAAAGATTTATAAAACCCGCTTTCAGGGCAGCCAAGTAGAGGCCTTGA
>ERZ773006.869-NODE-869-length-11445-cov-18.7661_pt1 | contig 11445 bp, 9 predicted proteins | sample MGYA00580843_ERZ773006 | MGnify/ENA primary metagenome ERZ773006 (study PRJEB29015, sample SAMEA2738011) | human oral metagenome | biome: human oral; feature: human-associated habitat; material: dental | place: China | collected 2052 ... | reverse complement strand
CTCGTATCTGTTTTTAAGGAGCAATTTTTAAAATTTAACAACTACCTGACAGAGGAAGACTTTGAGAGAGAACTGGCCAATATCAAGTTGGAACTAGATCAAAATGACTTGGGACGTTCTTTCTATAGACGCCTGCAAGGTCAAGAAGATACCGTTTATATTGACTGGGAAAAACCTGAAGCCAATACTTTTCATCTAGCGCTTGAAGTCACTTGTAAAAATGGCCAGGATGAATTCCGTCCTGACATTGTCGTATTTATCAATGGTCTGCCTCTTTCTTATATCGAAGTGAAACAGCCAAATGCGATTCGAGATGGGAAAACAGGAATTCAGTCGGAGCAAGACAGAACTAGACAACGCTTTGAAAATCGCAAGTTCCGCCGCTTTAACAATATCACCCAGTTGATAGCTCTGTCTGATAACTTGCCCTATATCAGTGGGCAAGGTCAACAGAAACAGGGTTCTTACTACGGTTCAAATGCCTATTCAAAAACTAAGTTTAATGCTTTCAAGGAAGAAAGAGAAGAAGATTTCCTTCATTCCTTGGCAACCTTAACAGAGGACCAAATCGACTTCGTTTTAGATGACATGAACCACTTTGCCCTCAAGTCCCAGCCAGAATTCAAAACAAACCTAAACCCTGACACACCTTGTAATGCCTTTCTGTCCTCCTTGTATCAGAAAGAACGCCTGCTCTTTATGCTTCGTTTTGGATTAGTCTATGTAGAGGAAGAGAGCAAGGATGGTCAGATGCAACTGCAGAAGCACGTCATGCGCTACCCTCAGTATTTTGCGACACGTGCCATTGAAGAAACAATTGCAAGAGGTGTTAAGAAAGGCATTATCTGGCATACACAAGGTTCAGGGAAGACAGCCTTGGCTTTCTTCAATATCCGCTATCTGACCAATTATTTCTCGAAACAGGGAATTGTCCCTCAGTTTTATTTTGTCGTGGATCGTTTGGATCTAGCAGACCAAGCCTTTAAAGAATTTACCAAACGAGGGCTCAAGGTTAAGCGTATCAACAGCCCTCAAGAGCTCAATCAAAAACAAGATGGCTATGATGTCGCTGTGGTCAATATCCAGAAGTTCAAGGATAATTCAGACTTGACTGACCGCTCTGGTTATGACCTCAATCGTCAAAATATCTACTTTATCGATGAAGCCCATCGCTCTTATAATGAACGTGGTTCCTACCTACCAAATCTCTATCAGGCAGACACCAATGCAATCAAGATTGCTTTGACTGGGACCCCATTGATTACCTATAAGAAAGATGGCAAGACCAAGGAAAATCATGCGACCACACGTGATATTTTTGGGGACTATATCCACAAATACTACTACAACCAGTCTATCGATGATGGCTTTACCCTACGCCTGATGCGAGAAGATATCGAAACTTCTTATAAAGACAATCTCAGATCCATCAATGAAGAGATCCAACGTGGAGGCTTGTCCAAGGAGGATATCTTTGCTCACCCTCGTTATGTAGAACCTATGTTAGACTTTATCATCGAGGACTTTAATCGAGCACGTGATGTAATTTTTGATGATCAGACGATTGGTGGCATGATCGTCTGTGACTCGTCAAAGCAGGCGCGTGAGCTTGAAAAGCAATTAGAAAAACGTCGTAAAGCTGGAACAATCAACTTGACATCTGCATTGATTCTCCATGATGAGGGAGATAAGGAAGAGAAGAAAGACAAGGTAGATGCTTACAAAGAAGGCAAAATTGACCTTATCATCGTCTACTCCATGCTCTTGACAGGTTTTGATGCCCCTCGTCTCAAACGTCTCTACCTAGGGCGTAAAATCAAGGCTCATAACCTTTTACAGACTCTAACCCGTGTCAATCGACCTTACAAGGACTATCTCTTTGGCTATGTCATTGACTTCGCGGATATTTCTAAGGAGTTTGACAGGACCAATCGTGCCTATCTGGAAGAACTCAATCAAGAGTATGATACAGCCTTGACTGGGGAAAATGGAGAGGATGTTTTTGGCTCTCTATTTGTCCCTGCAGACGAGATTTCTCACGAATTAAGCAAAACTGAGCTAATCTTGCTTGACTATCCAACGGATAATCTGGAATACTTTTCCCAAGCTATCAATGATATCAAGGATAGAAAGCAGTTAATCGATCTACGAAAAGCTTTGGAGTCTATCAAGCAGTATTACAATATTGCTCGTCTCCTTGGTTACCATCAATTGATTGATCAGATTGACATTGCTCAGGTCGCAACTTTGCTCAATATCCTCTCTAGACGGATGCTGACACTGTCCTTGATTGATAAACCAGCCGACTTTTCTAGTCAAACGCTCTTAAATTTAGCGATGTCTGAGACCAGTTTTAGTTTTGTCAAGATTGCAGAGGAAGAACTTCGCCTAGCAGCCAATGACCTGGAGGATTGGAGACGTCGGGTAGCTGGTAAGATTAAAAAACAGCGTGATGAAAAGGATCCTGAGTGGGTTTCTCTCTACGAAGAATTCCAACGCATCATGCAAAAACATTTTATCTATGGTCAAGAAGGCTATACGATGGAAAATATCAAGGAAACACAAAAAGACTATGAAGAACTCTTTAGGTCAGTGGAGGATTATTATACTCGTATGAGACGTTTGACCATGAACTTTAACGGAGATGAAATGGCAGCTCGTTCATTCAAGCATGTGACTAACTCGACTATGGTCAGTGAATTTCCAGCTATTTACCATGTTATCAAAGGTTCTAAGATTAAATTAGACCATAGAATCGGTCAAAACCAAGGGGTTCTAGATAATGAGGAATATCTAAAGCGAATGATTCGCGAGCAAGCCCGAAAAGAAATGAAGAAAAACCAATCAGCTAGCAATATGACCAAACAAGATTTTGATAGATTGGTTGAATCGCTATTTGAAGAATATGAACAGGAATACCAACACTAATGAATGAAACATACAAGGTCCAAGTCCAAGACTTGGTAGATGATTTGAAAGCCGTCTTTACCCATGCAGGGCTAGGAGGAGAAGCGAGTGAGTACAAACTCCTCACCCAGTCTTTCCTCTACAAATTTTTAAACGATAAGTTTTTGTATCAAGCCAAGGTCCTAGATGAGTCCAACACCTATGAAAATTTACTGACCATGAGTGAGGAAGACTATGACTGGCTCTTAGAGGATATCGGTACCAGCACAGCTTGGCTCAAGCCAGACCAGTTGATCGAAACCCTTCACCGTCAACAAAACGAGGCGACTTTCTACGAAACTTTTGAAAATACTCTCAACCAGATCGCCATTGACAATAACGATATCTTCTCTGTTCATACAGACGGAGATACGGCTATTCGTCTCTTTGACGAGCGCTTGATTACTGATACTATCTCAGATAGCAGTAAGCGTAACGAGGTCGCAAAAGCTATCATCAATCTCCTTGCGCGCGTTAAGTTTGATGAAACCATTTTCTCACAAGGTTTCGACTTTTTCTCTACCCTCTTTGAGTACATGATTAAGGACTACAACAAAGATGGCGGTGGTAAGTACGCCGAGTACTACACGCCCCACTCTGTGGCTAAGATTATCGCTGATATCCTTGTGGGAAATAACCAACCATCAAACGTGCGAATTTATGACCCGTCGACTGGTTCGGGAACCTTGCTTATGAATTTGGCTAGTCGTATCGGTGTGGATAAGACCACTGTCTATAGTCAGGATATCTCGCAAAAATCATCTAATCTCCTCCGTCTCAACCTGATTTTGAATGGACTGCAACATTCCATCCATAATATCGTACAGGGAAATACCATCATCGCCAACCGTCATCCTGAAAAAATGGACTATATCGTTTCCAACCCTCCTTTTAAGCTGGACTTTTCAGAGTGGCGTGACCAAGTAGAGACCTTGCCAGAAGCCAGTGAGCGTTTCTTTGCAGGAGTGCCAAAGGTTCCAGCCAAGTCCAAGGACAAGATGGCGATTTACGAGCTCTTTGTTCAGCATATCATCTACTCCTTGAAGCCAGATGGTCAAGCAGCTGTTGTCCTGCCGACAGGATTTATCACTGCCCAGTCAGGGATTGATAAGGCTATCCGTCAACATTTGGTGGACAATCAAATGCTGGCGGGTGTCGTTTCCATGCCGTCTAATATCTTTGCGACGACAGGTACCAACGTCTCTATCCTCTTTATCGATAAGAAAAACAAGGGCGATGTCGTCCTCATCGATGCCTCAAACCTCGGAACCAAGGTCAAGGAAGGCAAGAATCAAAAGACTGTGCTATCTCCTGAGGAAGAGCAGAAGATCGTCGAGACCTTTATCAAGAAAGAAGCCATCGAGGACTTTTCTGTCACTGTCTCTTATGAGGACATCAAGGAGAAAAATTACTCTCTCAGCGCTGGTCAATACTTTGACATCAAGATCGACTATGTGGATATCACAGCAGAAGAGTTTGAAGCCAAGATGACTGCCTTTCAAGATAAACTCTCAGACCTTTTCCAGCAATCGCATGCATTGGAGCAGGAGATTGAAGAGCAGATGAAGGGGTTGAAGTATGAGTAAGTGGAGAAAAAAACAACTACAAGAAATTGCTTTTTTAAAACCAACGGAAACTCTAAAAAAAGGGGATATTGCTCCCAACATACCGATGGCAAACATTAAAGAATTTCAGAGAGATGTTGTAAAAATTGATTATAGTGAATTTAGAGGTGGAACTAAGTTTAGAAATGGTGATACCCTTTTAGCAAAAATTACTCCATGTTTAGAAAATGGGAAAACAGCATTCGTCAATTGTCTTCAAGAGGATGAAATAGGCTTTGGATCTACGGAATTTATTGTTTTAAGAGCTAAAGAAAATATTGACGAGCGGTTTTTGTACTATCTATCAATTAGCCCGGAGTTCAGAAAACAAGCGATTAGCCTGATGGAAGGAACTTCAGGTCGAAAAAGAGTAAATGAAAATGCTTTAAAAATCTCAGATTTTTTAATTCCAGATTTTGAAGAACAAAGAAAAATTGCAAATATTCTCTCAGCAATTGATGATAAAATCCAAATCAACAACCAAATCAACCGAGAGTTGGAAGACATGGCTAAGACCCTCTATGACTACTGGTTTGTGCAGTTTGATTTCCCAGACCAGAATGGCAAACCCTACAAATCATCAGGCGGAAAGATGGTCTATCACCCAGACCTCAAACGCGAAATCCCAGAAGGGTGGGGAGTGGAGAAGTTGTCTCATTTTCTCACAATTAAAAATGGTAAAGATCACAAGCACTTGCAAGATGGTAAGTTTGCAGTGTATGGTTCAGGTGGGATTATGAGAACCGTTGCAGACTATTTGTATTCAGGAGAATCAATTCTCTTTCCAAGAAAAGGTACATTAAATAACGTAATGTACGTAAATGAGAAGTTTTGGACTGTTGATACAATGTTTTATTCAGAAGTCAATAAAAACACTTCAGCATTGTATGTGTTCTATTCAGTAAAAGATATTGATTTTAATAAATTAAATACAGGAACGGGAGTCCCAAGCATGACTTCTTCAATTTTATATGATTTAAATATAATTGTTCCCGAAGAAAATATTTTAGAAAAATTCAATACGGTAGTTAAACGAAACTATGAGACAATCAAATTAAATAATATTCAAAATCAAGAACTCACCCAACTTCGTGACTGGCTCTTGCCAATGTTGATGAATGGACAGGTGAAGGTGGAGTAGATTAGTTGTAGATAAGTAAATAAAGGAGAAATAATGATTACCGAATTGCAACTCCCTTCAGATCGGTTTATTGACACTACATATAGCGGATTAAAGCAAAAGAATTTCATTTACGGAAAAAACGGAACAGGAAAATCAACAATCACTCAAACAATATTTGATTCATTCCACGATACTCATGATGTACGAATTTTTCAAGGATTTGATTCTGTGGCGGAAAATTCAGTATTAAACGCTATTTCGTTAGGAAAAGAAAATGCAAGTATACAACCTCAAATTGATCAGGTAGATCTTGAAATTTCTGAATTGGAGAATGAACTTATTGCTAATGAGAGCAGACCAGAAAATCTTTACGCTAGATGTCAAGCTAAGGAAAAAGAATATGTGGAACAAAATAAATCTATAAATGATAATTGTAGATCCTCAGCTAGTAAGCTAAAAAGAGAGTATACTGATTTAACCGGAGTTAATTATAATATTCGATACTTCAAAAAGGATATAGAAAGTATTGATAAAAGTGTTACTAGCGTTTCCTTAAGTGATACTGAGACAGAACAACTTCAACAATTGATAAATCAAGAAGAGATTAAGAATGAATCAAAACAATCATTTCCAAATATTGATGTAAGTGGATTTTTAAAAGCTACAAATGAAATTATCACAACAGAACTAGCAAAAAGTATCATACTAGAATTTTCAACAATTGAAGAACAAAACTGGGTTAGACAAGGTATGAACTATCATAATAAAGGAGATGTTTGTGCGTTTTGCAACAATCCAATTTCTGATCAACGTTTGGACCAATTAAATCATTTCTTTAGTGATAATGTTAAGAAGTTCGAGACAAGATTAACACATGCTATAGCACTTTTAAAAATAGAAAAAGATGAGATTAGAAAAATTAAATTGATTGCCCCTTCTCAATTCTATCCGATTTATCATGAACAAATTTCAGTATTAAATACTTCTATCTCGGAATTGATTCTAAAGCATACTTACTTTCTTGATTTCCTTATTGAAACTTTGGAAAAACGTAAATCGGATCTTTTTACAACTATGTCTGAAATATCTTATGAGTTACCAGATAGCTTTGAATCGATTAAGGAACAGTATAGTGAAATTTATGAAGTAAACAGAAGATACGGTCAAGATTTAATCAACAAAAAAGAAGATGCAAAAAATAAGTTGAGACTCAATTTGGTAAATATTGAGCTATCTGAAATGGAATATAGCCAGGATGTATCTAAGTTAGAGAAATTAGATATAGAAAAGAAAGGGTTAACTGATGAGTTACAATTCAATCAAAATAATTTGTTTGAGTTGAGAAAACTAAAACGTAACCTTATTTCTCAAACTATTGATGAAAGTATTGCTGCAGAGAGAATTAACAAATCATTAAGAAGTCTAGGGAACCATTCGTTTCAATTAGAGCTAGTTTCAGGTGAGCAAAAAGGTCAGTATACGATAAAAAATATTGATGGTAGCACACGAGATGTAGATACATTAAGTACGGGAGAAAAAAATATAGTTTCATTTTTGTGGTTTTTAGCAGATTTGGATAACCCTTCAAAAATGTCAGAAAAGCCACAAGTTATAGTTTTTGATGATCCTATGAATTCTAATGACGATACGACGCAATATTTAATAATTTCATATTTGCAAGATTTGATAATTAATTTATCCGAAAATCGCCAATTGTTTATTTTTACTCATAATATTCATTTTTACTTAAATGTAAGATATGATTGGTGGAGGAGGCCGACTTCTACTAAATTGACTTTACACCTTAAAAAGATTAATGGGAAAAGTAAGATTGACCTAATTGAAAATCGAAATAAAGATTTAAAAACTAGTTATGATGCTCTATGGGCAGAGTTAAGATGGCTTTATCAACAAGATAAACCAAATTTCATGTTAAATCCTATCCGACGTATTTTTGAAACATTCGCAAAATTCAATAACATATCACCTGATGTTTTATTTGAAAGTGATGTTGAAGCCAAAAAATTATTTAATGTTAATTCTCATTCAATTGACGATTTAGAGGCTGAATTAAATGGTAAAACTAATGTAGATATTATTTCAAAAGTCAGTGCTATTTTCCGTAGCAATAATGCGCAGTCGCATTTTGAAAAACACTGGACAGAATCGAATGAAGAATAAATATTTTCTAAAAAATCATCTCTTAATTATTAATTAATTTTAAAAATAGAGATTTGAAATCCCAGCCAAATCAACCTTTGGCTGGCTTTTATTTTTTAATTATGTTATAATTAAATTACCGAAAAGGTAATTTAATTTAACGGAAAGGGAACTATGAAGCTTATCTATACAAACAAAACTGTTAAAAAGCAGTGCACAGAGCTGAGGCAGGCGAAAAAGGATTTTTCGGAAAAGGTTGCGGTAAAGTTGCATCAGTTGATCAACTTTTTGGAAGCGGCGGATTCTTTGGCTAGTGTGACGGCTTTTCCTAAGTATCACTTTCACCAACTCAAGGGAAAGAGACAGGGACAGTTTGCTTTGGATATAGATGGTCGGAAAAGTTCCTATCGTTTGATTGTCGATTTTCGTGAAGAGGATCTAGAAAAGGTCTTTTCAAGTCCCATTGAAATCGAAATCCTAAAAATAGAGGAGGTCAGCAATCACTATGAGTAATAAAATTGTTGAATACAAAGACCTGATTGCTTTTCATCCAGGTCAGTATGTTGAAGAGTTGATTGAAGATTATAACGTAACGCAGAAAGAATTTGCGGAGCGCTTAGGTGTTTCGGCAAAGACTGTCAGCAAGATCGTCAATGCTGAGGAGTCCATTAGTAAAGAAACGGCTCATAAGTTAGCCAAGCTAAGCGGAGTTTCCATGCAAACTTGGCTCAATCTTCAAAATGCTTATGATGTAAAAGTGGCTGAGATTGCAGAGGAAAGAGAGCTTGAAGAAGGTAGCGAGAAAGAAATCTGTGAGATGATTGATTTCAAGTATTTTAAGGAAAAAGGCTACGTTCCAGAAAAACGCTATAGTTTGAAGGAAAAGATTGTTGAGCTTCGCAAGATTTTAGGTGTGGCAAGTTTAGAAAACCTTACATCTTTTAACCATCTAGTCAGCTATCGGAATACACGTGAGTTTACGACTAAAAGTATAGTAAACTCTAATATCATGCTGGAGTTGGCATCTAAAAAAGCGCGTGATAAAACGACAACTAAGCTAAATCGCAGAAAGCTAGAGAGAAGCCTGCCAGTGTTGAGAAAGTTGACCAGACAAGACACAGAAGTCTTTCCTCAACGCTTGTATGATATATTGCTAGACTGTGGTGTTGTCCTAGTTGGTCTACCTGCTTTGCCAAATGCCAATCTGAATGGTGCGACCAAAAAATTTGGAAATGGCAGTGCGCTGCTTTTACTCACGGATCGAAACAAAGCGTCAGATATTTTCTGGTTCTCACTTTTTCATGAGATTGGACACATTCTGGAGAATGATTTTTCATCTGATGAGGGAAACAGTGAGTCCTATCTTCGTTCTGAGGAACAGGCAGACCAGTTTGCAAAAGATTTCTTGATTAGACCAGAAGATTATCAAGCTTTTGTAGAAAAAGGAAACTTTGATAAGACAGATATCCTTCGATTTTCTGAGGAGATAGATATTCATCCTAGTGTCGTTTTGGGCAGATTACAAAATGAGGGTATTCTAGGTTTTGACCGTTTCCGAGAACTAAAAGAGAATTATTACTTTGTTTCCTAAGAGTTAGGAAATTTTTAGAAGAAGAAAAAAGATTCATACAGTCAGTCATGTGAAGTCATTTATTCGCTCATTTTTAGGATACAACTTTGTTTCCATATTCCCTGGAAACGGATAGAAAACAAGGAGAAACATGGAACAAATTAACCAAAAATCCCAGTGTCAGCAACTCTGGGCGGAAAATAAATACCTCGTTTTGAGTCATTCTAGCAATATTTACAATGAGATTCGCCAGTATCTAAAGCAAGAAGAGGTAGAGCTGAGTCTGGTTCAAGAGATGATAGACCGTGCCTGCCAGATCCCAGAACACAGGGGTCAGGTTTGCAATGCCTTTCAGCATATTTGGGGCTATTTCAAAAAGAAAGCGACAGATGCCGAGCGTAAGGACTATATGCTCTTGCTGGATCGCTACCGCTTTGCTCAAGCTTCCAAGGAAGACTTGATTGTTAAGACTCGAGAGTTGCTTGAACTCTATCCAAATAGCTACTTGCAACATTCGACTTTACTGAAAGGAGACTCCCATGAGACTTTGGCATGAGGCTTTGATTTCACAACTTCCCCGTCCGCAGCTTTTGGGGCAACATCGAGAGTGCTGCGCCCTGCGTGGCAATGGCTGGGGCAGAAAGCATGCGACGGTGGACTATGTCTTTACCCACTCGCCCTATCGTCTCTATGCCTATCATCGCTTGATCATGGAGGAGATGGCTGACCGTGGCTACAATGTCAGTCCAGAGTGGCTGGACAAGAACTACCGTGGCAAGATCTGTCATCCTTATCAAGACTTGCCTGAGGAAAAGTTGGGGAATCCTATCTATAGCGAACATGACACAGCCTACTATGAGGAGTGTCTGGCTAATCTCCGAGAGAAGGGGATTGAGCTGAAGTAAGAGTCAGGATTGGCTCCACATTATAACTCTTCTCGTAATTTTTTCGAATAATAAAAATGAGACCTTTAGAATGATTCTAAGGTCTTCTTTTTATGGGTATTAGAATTTACTTTTAATAACTTTTAAGTTATAATTAAATTGAAAAGAGGTTGCTTGGTGCATACAATTTACTTCTATAAGGACAAAAATGGAAATGAGCCAGTCTTAGATTATATGAGAGAATTGGCTAGAAAGAAGAGTAAGGACAGTCGCATCAAACTCAATAAACTAAATGACTATATCGAGTTGCTTAGTCAGCATGGGACTAGAACTGGTGAACCCTATATCAAACATTTGGAAGATGAGATTTGGGAACTAAGACCTCTAAGAGATAGGATTTTATTTGTAGCGTGGCTTGATGGGAGTTTTGTTCTTTTACATCATTTTTTCAAAAAGACTCAGAAAACTCCTAGGAGAGAAATTGAAAAAGCCAAGCGGGAATTGAAGGACTTAAAAGAAAGAGGGCTAAGTAATGAAGAATAGTGCTATCGGGAGTAATTGGAAGGATGTTCGGTCTCAACTCTTTACCAAGGAGGAAATCCTTGAGAGTGATATGCGAGTGACTATCATGAGTGAATTAATCGAGGCTAGACATGAGCAAGGTATCAGTCAGAAAAAACTAGAAGAACTCAGTGGAGTGAGCCAGCCTGTCATAGCTAGGATGGAAACTGGCAAGACCAGTCCTCAGTTGGATACCGTCTTAAAAGTTCTAGCCAGTTTAGGCAAGACACTCGCAGTTGTCCCACTTGAACAGGAAAATAGTTGAGAATCAGTGCCTATAGTCTTTTCTAATAGCAAGCCATAGTCAGCTATCTGTTTACTCAAGTTTGACTATGAATAAGACTATCTTAAAAATCTGTTAACCATTGTCTACCAAAGGATTTGGGGAATCTTCTCCGAATCCTTTTTTGTGCTTTAAAAAGCGGTATAGTTTCAAACTATATCAAAGCCTAATTATTTACAATTATACAGACAGTTTCTTTTCTGTTAAGATAGTTTCAACAACAAATTTTGGAGGACACATCATGTCAACTACGATCATCGGTTTCCCACGTTTGGGTGAATTCCGCGAATTAAAATTTACAACTGAAAAATACT
>ERZ773006.858-NODE-858-length-11609-cov-92.2015_pt1 | contig 11609 bp, 8 predicted proteins | sample MGYA00580843_ERZ773006 | MGnify/ENA primary metagenome ERZ773006 (study PRJEB29015, sample SAMEA2738011) | human oral metagenome | biome: human oral; feature: human-associated habitat; material: dental | place: China | collected 2052 ... | reverse complement strand
TTTTACCAATGATTTGACCGTTCTTGCTGGTAATCCCTTCAATCGCATTAATAGAACCGTTTGGATTGTATTTAGAATCCATACTTGGTTTACCGTCAAAGTCAACATATTGGCTGAAGATTTGTCCATTATCACGAAGTTCTGCAAATTCTTCATCTGTTACGACGAATTTACCTTCACCATGTGATACTGGAATAGCATGAACGTCACCCACTTCAACACCAAGAAGCCAAGGTGAATTCGTATTGGCAATACGTGTTTCAACCATTTTCGCCACGTGTTGGTTAGCATCATTGTAGAAAAGAGTTGGGCTTGTTTCAGTCGCGTCTTCAAAGTTACCATATGGAAGCAGACCTGATTTCACAAGTGCTTGGAATCCATTACAGATACCGATGATAAGGCCACCTTTTTCAATAAAGCTGTCAATAGCTGCGCGGACTTTTTGGTTCAACAAGATGTTGACAATGAATTTAGCCGAACCGTCTGGTTCATCAGCAGCTGAGAAACCACCTGCAAAGAAGATGATGTTAGCTTTACTGATATTGTCAACCATTGTGTCAACAGATGCTTCAATAGCTGCTTCATCAAGTGTTACAAATGGTACCAAGTTAACTTTTGCACCTGCTTGTCCAAAGGCTTTAGCTGAATCGTACTCTGAGTTTGTACCAGGGAAGACTGGAATGTAAACAAGCGGCTCTGCCACTTTCTTACTTGCTTTAATGACAGCATCGGAAGCAACTGCTGGAACATCTTCAAGTTTAGTACTTTGTTCAAATTCAGTTGGGTAAACATCTTCGAGTTTGCTTTTAAAGGCTGACAAAAGTTTATCGCCCACAAGGTTGACACCGTTGACAGTAAGTGTAAAGTCAGCTGTAGTTTCACCGATTTTGCTAGCTTCAGCGATTTCTTCAGTAGATGTAAAGATAAAGCCACCGAGTTGTGCTGTCAGGCTAGTCGCAAGCTCTGCCAATTCTACTTTAGCACCGATATGGTTACCAAAAGCAGCAAGTGCCAAACTTTCCACCACACCACCGTATTTAACAGCTGAAGCTGATGTGATAGGATGTGCTTTTTGAATCGCTTCAAATTTAGCAAAGTTAGCTTTAATCAAGTCAAAATCGATGTCTTGTGAAATAGCTTGCCCTGGAATGTAGTAAATGTATTCACCAGCTGTTTTAAATTCTGGCGAAAGAACATTACGACTATCAGCTGTTGTCACACCAAAGGCAACCAATGTTGGTGGCACTGTCAATTCTTCAAAGGTACCAGACATTGAATCTTTACCACCGATTGATGGTAAACCTAGTTGTAATTGTGCTTCGATTGACCCAAGAAGGGCTGAAACTGGTTGTCCAAAGCGTTCAGCTTGTTTATCCATACGTTGGAAATACTCTTGATAAGAAAAGCGTGCTTTAGACCAATTCGCACCAGTTGCGACCAAACGAGCTGTCGCTTCGATAACAGCATAGGCAGCACCATGATATGGTGACCATTCTGCAATATATGGGTTAAAACCTTGTGCCATAACGGAAGCTGTTGTTGTTACACCGTTTTGAACAGGAAGTTTTTGAACTGAACTTTCTGTTGGTGTGATTTGATAACGACCACCAATCGGATGGTTAACCGTTGAACGACCAACAGAACTATCAAAGATAGTTTGCAAACCTTTTTGACTAGCATGGTTAAGATCTGAAAGGACATTTACAGTGTCAGCTTCAAGTGTCGCAGCTGATGTTGTGCGTTGTTCTGGCAAATCAACTTGACTGTCAACGACATTGGCATCAACCACCACGCGCACACCGTTTGTATCAAGGAAACGACGTTCAATATCAACGATTGTTTGACCATTCCAAGTCATAACAAGATTTGGTTTTTCAGTAACTGTGGCAACCACTACCGCGTCAATATTTTCTTTATGACATTCAATGATAAAAGCATCAACATCTTTGGGACGAACCACAACAGCCATCCGTTCTTGTGATTCAGAAATAGCAATTTCAGTTCCGTTAAGCCCTTGGTATTTAAGTGGTACTTTATTCAGATTAATTTCAAGACCGTCAGCTAATTCACCGATTGCCACACAGACACCACCAGCACCAAAGTCGTTTGATTTTTTAATGAGGCGAGTCACATTACCATTGCGGAAAAGACGTTGAATCTTCCGTTCTTCAATGGCATTCCCTTTTTGAACTTCTGCGCCAGCTGTTTCAACAGATTCAACGGTTTGAACCTTAGATGATCCTGTGGCTCCACCAACACCGTCACGGCCTGTTTTACCACCGAGAAGAATAACCACATCACCAGCTTCTGGTTTTTCACGAACAACATTCCCTTTAGGAGCTGCACCGACAACGGCACCAAGTTCCATACGTTTAGCGACGAATCCTGGGTGGAAGTATTCTTTAACGTAAGTTGTGGCAAGACCGATTTGATTCCCATATGAAGAATAACCATGTGCCGCTGTCTTAGAAATCACTTGCTGCGGCAATTTGCCGGCACGCGTCTCAGCAATCGGTGTTGTAATATCACCAGCACCTGAAATACGCATTGCTTGATAAACATAAGAACGTCCTGACAATGGGTCGCGGATTGCACCACCGATACACGTTGCGGCACCACCAAATGGTTCAATTTCCGTTGGGTGATTGTGTGTTTCATTCTTGAACATCAAAAGCCATGGTTCTTTAACACCGTTCACATCAACTTCGATTTCAACCGAACAAGCATTGATCTCGTCTGATACTTCCATGTCATCCAAACGGCCATTGGCACGCTCGTAACGACCAAAAATAGTTGCCATATCCATAAGTGTTTGCGGCTTTTCAGAACGTCCAAGGTCATCACGCATAGCAATATATTTATCATAAGTTGCCTGTAATTGTTTTTGGAATTTAGACGCTGAGAAGTCAATATGCTTCAGCTCAGTTTCAAAAGTTGTGTGGCGGCAATGGTCTGACCAGTAAGTATCCAACACTTTCAATTCTGTTTCCGTTGGCACGCGCCCGATGGATTTGAAATAATCTTGGATGAAGACAAGGTCATCCACTTCCATTGCCAAACCTTGCTCAGTTTTATAATCAGCAAATTCAACTGCTGTATAAGTCTTGAAGAAATCAAGATTTGGAATCGTTTTGTCCGACTCTGAAAATGCTTGCGGTGCAATTCCTGTCGTAATATCTTTAAAACGAGAATCTACTGGATTAAGAAGATAATTCTTAACCGCATCAAGTTCAGCAGTATCAATATCTTTGTTAACAAGATAAAGTTGAGCTGTATTAACCGTTACATCATTACTGCTGCCAAGAAGGAGTAATGCTTCTTGTGATGAAGCCGCACGCTGATCAAATTGACCTGGAAGTGATTCGATGGCAAAGAAAGCATAGTTAGCAAGTTCAGCAACCACATCACTTTCAGCCAAAATAGTATCCGTTACTTGTTCAGAGAAGATGTGCTTTTCAGCACACTCAAAAAGCGAATCTGCCAAGCCAAACACATCATACACTTGAATAATACGCAAATCGGTCAAACTCGTTAATTGAAGATTGTGTTTGAGTTCTTTAACAAGCGCCTGAGCCTTAATGTTAAAATTTGATTTTTTCTCAACGAAAATTCGTTTATTCATTTTTTATCCTTTTTAGATTTTTTTACTAGTAAGAAATCACAGCCTTTTAGTTAAGTCCTTTGAGTTTTTCAAGGACAACTTCGTAAACATCTGTCAAACTACCTAAATCACGACGAAAAACATCTTTATCCATGTGGTGACCTTCAGCATCCCAAAGACGGCAGTTATCTGGTGAAAATTCATCCGCAAGAATGATGTTGCCTTCTTTATCTTTACCAAATTCCAATTTGAAATCAATCAAACTCAGACCAATTTGGCTGAACCAATCTTTCAAAAGGTCATTAATACGACGTGTTTCTGCTTTGATATAAGCAATATCTTCATCACTTGCAATACCAAGGAATTTTACGTGTTCATCATTGATAAATGGGTCATCCAAATCATCATTTTTGTAGTAAAATTCAACGATTGGAGTATCTAATTTAATTCCTTCTTCAACACCAAAGCGTTTTGAGAATGAACCTGCAGTAACATTACGCAAAACAACTTCAAGCGGAATGATATCCACTTTTTTGTTCAATTGTTCGGTTTCTGACAATTGTTTAACAAAGTGAGTTGCCACACCTGCTTCATTCAATTTCGTAAAAATGAAAGATGAGATTTGATTATTAAGAACGCCTTTACCTTTAATCGTCTCTTTACGAGCACCATTAAGCATGGTCGCTTGGTCTTTGTAATGTGCAATAATAAGATTTTCATCATCTGTCAAAAATAAATCTTTAGCTTTTCCCGAATATAACAAATCACCTGTCATTTTAATATTCGCCTTTCACATTTTTCTGACTTAAGTCTATCATATTCAAAAAGGATTTTCAAGAAAATACCGTACAATATTCGCAAACATCAAAAAAACAGCTGGATTTTCAGCTGTTTTCTCATATTTTGCTTTATTTAGTCAATAAAATGTTCGTTTTTATGCTCTGTTCAAGTTTTTCTGCACGCAAGCGACAACATCACTCACATTCTTCAACTCATCTATATCTTCGTCTGAAATTTCAATGCCAAATTCATCCTCCACAGTTAGAATAAATTCCATCAAATCAACAGAATCTGCTTGCAGGTCATCTTTCAAACTGAGGGTTTGAGAAACTTGAAATTCCTTTCCACGACTTTCCTGAATAATTTCTACAATTTTTTCATAAATTTTTTGTTCTGTCATTTTGCCTCTCCCGAAAATTCGTTTACTGCTTTTCCGACAACATCTGTTTCCAACATCGTACGAATTTGGCGAATCGTGCTATAAACTGCTTTTGCATCGCTCGCTCCATGTGTTTTAACAACAGGTGCTTTTACTCCAAATAAAACAGCACCCCCTACATCAGAATAATTTAAACTACTCTTCAAAGACTTTAGACTGTCTTTCAACAACACTGCACCTAGTTTTGCTTTCCAGCCACCGTTCAAAATGGATTTCTTGAGCTGACTCATAATTCCCATGGCTGTTCCCTCCATGGATTTTAACACAGCATTACCTGTAAATCCGTCCGCTACCACAACGTCTGCTACATGATCCATTAAATCACGCGCTTCCACATTTCCAATAAAATTTAGCGAGGAGTCCGCTACTAACAAATCATACACTTCCTTACGAAGCGGATCACCCTTGCTCGCTTCTGTCCCATTATTTAAAAGCCCTACGCGTGGTTGCTTGATTCCACGGACATTTTCAGCATAAAATGACCCTAAAATAGCATACTGATGCAAATGATGAGCTGTATTTTCCGCATTAGCCCCCAAATCCAACATATCAAAGCCTTTGCCATCTGTCGTTGGTAATGTGGACATCAAACCCGGACGGTCAATATTCTTGATACGACCAACAATGAAAAATCCCGCAGCCAAGAGCGCTCCCGTATTTCCGGCAGAAAGAACGGCATCAGCTTCTCCATCCTTTACTGCTTTTGCCGCTAGCACCATGCTGGCATTTTTCTTCTTGCGAATTGCTTTAGTTGGCTCATCATCTGAATTGATTTTTTCATCTGTATGAACAATACGAACCCGCTCAGCTACTGTTAAATACTGCTTGATTTTTGCTTCATCTCCATAAAGGATGACTTCAATATCCGAAAAATCGTTCAGTGCTTGATTGACTCCCTCTACAATAGATTGTGGAGCATAATCGCCACCCATGGCATCAATTGCTATTTTTTTCATTTCGACTCCTTGTTCTTTAAAATTTCTCCCCAGTCTCCCAGAGAATCAATAAATTTTTTTGGCTTTAGATGAATCCCAACATATTCTTCATAAATTTGATCAATCACTTTTCGTAATTGTCGTTTTAACTCAGGCTTTAAAGAAATGGTTTCCAATTCACTATATTGAACAGCTTGAAATTGGTCTAATAAGTAAGGAATGTTGGGATCCAAATGACTCCGTCGCTCATCTTTGCCATAATGTTCCGAGCATAAAACGCCATTATAAGTAAAGGAAAAATCAAACGGTAGCCCTACTCGGTGGCAAAAGCAGCATTCATGGAAATTCAAAGAAACACCAAAACGTGACAAAATTTGAATTTCAAAAATATTGGTCAGCACCTCGTAATCCAAGCCCTGCTCCATCAATTCTAACGTTTTTTGCAAAAAAGCAAAGAGAGCCGAATCTATTTCATTATCCTGAATACTAGCGTCCGCTAGAGCTACCACATAAGTCGCATAAGCCATTGTAAACAAATCATGATTGATATGCTGGAAAGTCGTAACCTCTTGATAATCATCGATATAACTCAAACCGTCATCATTTATTTTCATCAAAAAATCGGCCACTACCAATGGTTGGACAACCGGATTCAACTTAGAATTTCTAGCATGTTTCACGAAAAACATTCGCTTACCAGCCTGCTCTGTGAAAATTTTGACCAGCTTATCATTTTCTCGGAAATTACGATTATAGAGAACCAAACCTTTACTTGTGATGGATTTCAGCATACTCCTCCATATATTCCTCAAGCCGCTTCATAGCTTCTTTTATCGTATCCATGCTGGCCGCATAAGAAAGACGTACATAACCTTCCCCATACTGACCAAAAGCAGCACCAGGAATGAAAGCAACTGCTTTTTTTTGTGCAAAATCCTTCAAAAAAGCAAAAGAATCTTGATTATAGTCAGCTGGAATTTTAGCAAAAATATAAAATGCACCATCTGGCTTGATAATCTTAAAGCCCAATTCTGTCATCTTTTCGATAATGTAATCGCGACGCTCAATATATTCCCTTTTCATTGGCTCTGCATCGTCTTTACCCGCTATCAATGCCTCCACTCCTGCAAATTGAGCCATCGTGTTTGCGGCTGTCACCAAGTATTGGTGGCTTTTAATCAATTGAGCCGTAAAAGCAGCTGGAGCAAAGGTGAAGCCTAGACGCCAACCTGTCATCGCGTGTGATTTAGACAAACCATTGATTACAATCGTTTGCTCTGGTAAAAATTCTGCAATAGATACATGTGGTTGCTCGGTATAAGTCAACTCAGAATACACTTCATCACAAACAACAAAGACGTCATACTTTTTCAATACATCGGCTAACGCAGCCATTTGTTCTCGTGAATAAGTCACTCCTGTCGGATTAGCTGGATAATTCAAAATCACCGCTTTAAGCTGATTACCTTGCTCCAAGATAGCCTTTTCCAGCATTTCAGGCGTTAAAACAAAGTCATTGTCTGTGGTATCAATCTCGACAATTTCTGCTCCCACAAGATTAACAATCGGCTCATATCCCGGATAAGCAGGTGCAGGCAACAGTACCTTATCTCCTTCTTCTAAGATAGCTGTCAACGTCGCAGATAAAGCTTCGGTTGCCCCAATTGTCACTAAAATTTCTGTTTCAGGGTCATAAGAAAGATTGTATTTTTCTTTCACAAATTGACTAGCTGCCTGACGCAATTCTAACAACCCACTCATGCCCGTATAATGACTCTCGTTTGCATCAATTGCCGCTTTCGCAGCTTCTTTTACATGATCTGGAGTTGTAAAATCAGGCTCTCCCAATGTCAAACGAAGAACTCCAGGAATGTTCGAAATAGATTGATCAAATTGCCGAATCAAAGAAACTTCAATTTTATCTAAATTTTTGTTAAAACGTTTCGTCAAATCCATATTTTACCTCCAAAATCTGATAGAACTATTATACTATAAAACCTAAGTCATAGCAAAAATATCATAATATTGAGAAAATTCATCACTTATCATCTGATTGAAGCAAAAGAATCACTCCAGCTATCAGAGTGATTCCCTTCTAGATTTCTTATTAAAGAGCCGTTAAAGTTTCAAATAATGGCGAAAGAGGACGTTTTTCATGGATACGTACAATCGCCTCTGCCAAAAGATGAGCAATCGAAATTTGTTCAATTTTATCAATTAAACGTTCTTCTGGCAAATAAATTGTATCTAACACGACCAATTTTTTAATCGCCGATTTCTGAATATTATCCATAGCAGGACCCGAAAGTACTGGATGAGTACAGCTTGCATAAACTTCTACCGCACCTGCCTCAGCAAGCGCATCAGCAGCATGGCAAATTGTCCCAGCTGTATCAATCATATCGTCAATTAAAATACAAGTTTTGCCTTCTACTTTACCGATGATATTCATCACCTCACTCGTATTCATCTTATCTACACTACGGCGCTTATCAATAATAGCAATCGGTGTTTTCAAAAATTCAGCTAATTTACGAGCACGCGTCACACCACCGTGGTCAGGGCTAACAACTACATAATCGCCACCTGTCATCCCACGACGTTCAAAATAATCCGCAATGAGAGGAGCCCCCATAAGATGATCTACTGGAATATCAAAAAATCCTTGAATTTGAGCCGCATGCAAATCAATTGTCAGCAAACGATCAACACCAGCCACTTGCAACATATTTGCAACTAATTTTGAAGTAATTGGCTCACGAGCACGTGCCTTTCGGTCTTGACGAGCATAGCCATAATAAGGCATTACAACATTGATTGATTCAGCACTTGCACGCTTTAAAGCATCCACCATGATTAAAATTTCCATCAAATTATCATTGACGGGCGAGCTCGTTGACTGCAAGATAAAAACATGTTTTCCACGGATAGATTCTTCGATATTTACTTGAATCTCCCCATCAGAAAATTGACGCACAGTTGACTTTCCAAGCTCCATACCAATCTCTTGAGCAACGCGTTTAGCCAGTTCCTGGTTAGATGAAAGAGCAAAAAGCTTTAAATCAGAAAACGACATGATTTCCTCCAGTATATATTCGTTTCTTTGTAAATCAGTTACAAAATTCTCCACTTAACATTGTAACCCTTTTTAGTGAATTTTTCAATTAAAAATAAAAAACGCAAGATGCGCTTTTTATCTTTATATTCATTAATTTGGATAGATGTAAGTAAATGAACCTTGTCCTGCAGCAGCTGGATTGAACCAACCACGATAATTTCCAATAGCTTGATTACCTGCATAGTTTGCTTCAGATACTTGAATACTTGTAGCTGATTGAACAGCTGTTACAACAGCAACGTGTCCATAACCACCATCGTTCCATGAAATGATTGCACCTACTTGAGGTGTTGAACCTGTACGGAAACCAGCTGCAGCCGCACTTGCTGCCCATTGAGCCCCATTGCCCCAATAATCACCAGCCCACGGAGCTAATGTTTTTGCTCCCCATGTACATTGACCAACTGGATAAGTTGAAGCAGATGAACTATATGTAGGACGGCTCACAGTTCTAGTAGTAGTAGTTGCTGCTTGTTGCGTCACATTTGTTTGAGTTGGCGTAGCTGCTGCACCACTATTGTTGTTTACAGCTTGTACTTGTGCTGCCAAACTTGTATTAGCAGAAGAAGCTACAGCTTGTTCTTGCGCCGCTTGTTGTGCTTTATAAGCTGCTTCTTGTGCTGCTGCCTCTTCAGCTGCCTTTTGTGCCGCTGCCTTTTGTGCCAACAATGAGTTCTTTTCACCTTCAGCAGTTGCTTTTTCCGCAGCAAGATTCAACTGCGCTGCTTTTAGTTCAGCTTGCTTAGTAGACAATGTTTTTGCATCATTTGCAAGTGTTTGTTGATTTGCGATAACAGTATTTATCGCTTCATTATTTGCTACTTGTTTTTCAGAAATAGCTTTTTTATCTTGTTTTTGTTGTTCCAACATTTTATTGTTTGCTGAAACAATTTCGCTCATAGCAGAAACACGTGAAATAGCTTCTGTAATCGATTTTGAATTTACAATTGTATTGATATAGCTTGTAGCTGTACCGCCCGTTTGAGCACTACGTGCTTGATTAGCCAATGATTCATTACGCGCTACAATATTCTTAGACAACGTTTCGATTTCAGCCGATAATTTTGTTGATTCAGCTTGAAGTTTTTCGTTTTCAGCTTTCAATTTTTCTTGTTGAGATTGAATAGATGAAACTTGAGCTTGAATTTGATCTACTTGAGCTTGAGCTGATTTTTGTTGATCATTCAAACTATTAATTTTACTATCTTGTGCAGCGATTTTGTCATCAGTAGAATCTGCATGTACATTTACAAGAGATGCTCCCTGTGCAAAAACCATTGTACTTAATAAGATTGACGTAAGTAATTTTTTCTTCATAAACAATTATACTCCTATTCGATAAGACATTTATAAGTATAACAAAAAAAGGCGCTGAGTATGTTACGCCTTTATTACATTTCTATTTCCAATTCATCATAAAATCTTATCATAAATATATCTTCTCCAAAATTGGTTGAAGCAACAAAAAGAATAGTAAATTTGAGACCATTGTCGGAGCAATTGTATAAACGACAAAATCTGCAAAAGACATTTGAGCTAGATGGGTAACATTTGCCAAAGCGAACGTAGCCACCTCAAAGAAAAATACTAAAATAGCAACTGTTAAAAAACGACTAACTCGATTAGACATCAAAACAGAATTATATTTACTAATAACAATCCCCACTAAAGGCAACAATAGTGTCGAAATGCCGATAATATGAAAATAATACACATCATACAATAAACCAATTAACAGCAACATGATAAAATTAGTATTTTCTGAAAGATTTATCGAAATATACAAAATAAAGATAAGCAAAAGATGACTTAGTAAGTGGATATTATTTGGAAATAAATTAGTTAAAAGATTTGAAAGATGGCCATCTACTAACATCACAACAAATAAAACCAAAAAAGGTAAAACGTAGTTTTTAAAAAATTTCATATCAATTTCCTACCAATGTTACCACACGAATATCTGACAAATCTGCACTCGGTTTTATAAATACCTCTTTTGTTAAATGGTCCGATTTTTCAGTAACAGAAAGGACTGTTCCAACCGGAATATTAGGAATGTTGTACGTTCCTAAACCACTGGTCACAACTTTCTCACCTTTTTTAATGGTATCCGAACTATTTAACTGACTGATAATAAAAGCAGATCTTTCTTTACTGTAGCCAACAATCACACCATAAATTGTGCTTGTCTCCGTTTGAATTCTTACTGAAATATTATCAACATTTTTATTATTTGTTAAAAGATTTACTTGGCTAGAATGAGAAGCGACATCTTTCACACTACCAATCAAGCCACCGTTTGCCACCGCTAGCATTGTATTTTGAATTCCATTTTGACGACCAGCATTGACAGTTAATTCAGATAACCAAGAAACCGGCATACGCGTAATAACATCAGATGAAACCGTTTTTTTTGACTCATAAAGATTTTTCATTTCTAATAGCTGTCTTAATTGAGCATTTTCATCTTTTAATGAAGCTGAATCAGCAGATTGTTCTTCTGCTTTAAATAAAGCTTTTTTTAATTGCTTGTTTTCTTTATATGTCCGTGATAAATCAGTCAAATCTGATTTAACATCCACCAAAAAATTAAATGGTTTTGAAATAATATTATCCAAAATAGAAACAACATTAGAAGTTGCATTCACCACACCTAAAGAACGAGTAGTAACTAAAAGTACAGAAGTTACGATTATCAAAATAGCAGTCATAATAATAAATTTGGATTTTTTCATA
>ERZ773006.856-NODE-856-length-11660-cov-3.99741_pt1 | contig 11660 bp, 8 predicted proteins | sample MGYA00580843_ERZ773006 | MGnify/ENA primary metagenome ERZ773006 (study PRJEB29015, sample SAMEA2738011) | human oral metagenome | biome: human oral; feature: human-associated habitat; material: dental | place: China | collected 2052 ... | reverse complement strand
AGAAATTTTAGTATCGTTAGCTAAGTTCATCACACGAAGCGCGATGTTATCTTTAGAAATTTCTTCCGACGCATCATGGATTTCGTTGTCATAAACCATTTTTTCAACAGTCATTTGGTTGAGTGTCAACGTACCAGTTTTATCTGAACAGATAATTTCAACACCACCTAATGTTTCAACAGCTGGTAATTTACGAACTAGAGCATTACGTTGAGCCATTTTTTGAGTTCCTAATGCAAGGATAATTGTAGAAATCGCTGGTAACCCTTCTGGAATTGCAGCAACGGCAATCGCAATTGCTGTTAATAACATATGAGTCCATTCATTTCCTCTAAGCATCCCTACTACGAAGATAATAACAGCAATCACTAAAATCATGATTGTTAGCCATTTACCAAGAGCATCTTGATTTTCTTGAAGTGGTGTTTTACCTTCTTCAGTGTTTGCTAACATATTAGCGATTTTACCAACTTCTGTATTCATACCAGTACTTGTAACCACACCAACAGCACGGCCGTAAGTTACGTTTGTACTTGAGAACGCCATATTTGTACGATCACCAATTCCTACTTCATCGCCTGTAGGAATCACTAAGTCTTTATCAACAGGAACAGATTCCCCTGTTAAAGCAGACTCTTCGATTTTCACAGTGTTTACTTCGAATAAACGCATATCCGCTGGCACGACATCCCCAGCTTCAAGGATAACGATGTCTCCGACTACGATATCTTCCCCTTTAACGTGTTCCACATGTCCATCACGTAAAACACTTGCTACAGGTGAAGCCATTTTCTTCAACGCTTCGATAGCTTCTTCAGCTTTTGATTCTTGGAATACCCCTAGAATAGCATTCAGTAAGACAACTGCTAAAATGATAATGGCATCTGTCGGATCTGGTTCACCACTATGAGCAAACATCGAAACAACCGCAGCGACTAAAAGCACTAAAATCATGAAATCTTTAAATTGATCCACAAATTTTTCTAAAAGTGATTTTTTCTTACCTTCCTGTAATGTGTTTGCGCCGTATTTTTCAAGTCTAGAAGCAACTTCTTGTGAACTTAATCCAGCAGGGCTAGATTGAACTTCGTTAAAAACTTCCTCCACTGACTGTAAATATACGGGTTTTGTTTGTTGTTCCAACAAAATACACTCCTTTTCTTTTTCTATAAAAAGAGAGACTTATGCCCATCATCCTTTTGATAATAAACATAAGTCTCACTGTTCAAGATAATACCAGCGAGAATTCGCTTGCTGTTGATATTATCGCAACGATTGGTTGCCAGTTACTCCCTTATAGAGATCGATTATTGTTGTAGTTACTATACCAAATAAGTGTGAGATTTGCAAATTTTTTAGATAAATTGTTAACCTTTCTTTTTACCTAAATTTCGCGGATTTTAGCCAAATCCAACCGTTCCAATGCCGGTGCATTTTTCGAGATAAAGTAATCATCAAGCACTTTAGCTTTCAGATTCATCGCTTGTAACTTTTCATCCATCATCGGCGTTTTCTTAAACACCCATTGCGTCCCATGAAGGATTCCTTCACTGACACCTGATGTCAGAAGCCACTTCTTAGCACGCTTACTTTTTTCGATATATTTTTCAACCATTTCTTTACGATGCTTCGCGAACATTCCATTTTCAATGAAGAGCGTAAATGTTTTTTGCATCATCACATTCGAATCGTAATCCATCCATTGTTTTCTCATTGAAAAAGCTTCTACCAATTCTTTGGGCAAGACAACAATCCCTATTTTCAAGGCTGAAAACAAAATAGATGAAAAGGATTTTACATAAATAACTCGTCCATCCATATCGTAATAATGAAGTGGTGTTGCATTCCCCTCTACAAAGTCTGCCATATAATCATCTTCAATAATATATACAGAGTAACATCTCGCTAGTTCTACAATTTTTTTCTTGGTGCCTTCGCTGTAACTTCCACCTAGCGGATTATGAAACCTAGAAATCGTATAGAATAGTGAAAACTCTCCACTCGCGAATAATTTTTCTAATCGGTCTAAATCAATTTCACCATCCATCTGCCGTTCAATTGTTTCGTACGGAATATTCAAGTGTTTCACCAATTCATTCATTCGTGCATAAGTCGGTTGTTCGAGCAACACCTTTTTCCCTTGAATCAGCTGTAACAAAATATAGAGCGCTTGTTGAGTTCCAGTCGTGATAACTAGTTGCTCCTTCGCAGCATATACCCCATACTCTTCTAAAATAGGCATTAAAGCCTGAATCAATTCATCCATCCCAGATGCCTGTTCTTGTTTTGTTAGTTTTAAATCATGCGCGCTAGCTAGAGACTGATTAAAACAAATACGCAAGTCCTCAATTGGGAGTTGCCAATATTCTTCCTCAGATTCTTCCAATTGCTTTGCTTCTGAATTCTTTAATACATAATAGCCACTTTTTTCGACCGCATAAATAAAACTTTCATCTTTTAGACTACGCAAGGCTCGTTGCACCGTATCCTTATTAACCCCGTATCGAGAAACTAATTCTCGAATTGAGGGAAGTTTATCCCCTTTTTGTAGATTCCCAATTAATATTTCCTCTTTTAATGACTGAGCTAATTGCTGGTATTGATACATGACACACCTCCACTGTACCGGTACAGTTTGTTTTCATCCCTATTGTATCCTCACCTGTCCCGTTTTACAATACAGATACATTGAAACTCGAGGAATAGATATGAAAAAAATATTAATCGCAAACGACTTGCCAGGAATTGGCAAAGTTGCACTCGCACCCGCTATCCCGATTTTCGCTTGTTGTCAGATTGAAACGATTCTACTGCCTACAGTACTTCTTTCATCTCATACCGGCGGATTCAAAAATATCGCGGTTGCGGACCAAACAGAATTTATGAGACAGTCCCTTTACCAATGGGAGAATCTGGAAATAAAACCAGATGCTGTTTTAACAGGATACTTCCGAAACACAGAACAAATTGAATTAATGGTCGATACCATTGAAAAACTCCCTAAATCTACACAAGTTTTTGTTGATCCGATTATGGCGGACAACGGAAAACTGTATAGCGGATTTACACAAGATCATGTTGAAGCCATGAGAAAACTCATTCAAAAAGCTGATGTGATTTATCCAAATATTACAGAAGCCTGTCTTTTGACAGATACGCCCTATCCAAGAGGAAAAATCACAATGGACTTTACAAGGGAGTTAGCTAAGAAACTAGCCGAACTTGGACCAGAGTACATCATTATTACTGGATGTCCTGATAACGAGGAAGTTACAGGCGTTCAGCTATATTATAAAGAATCAGATTCATTTTTTGATTTTTATACAGCAAAATACCCGCATCATTTTTACGGTACAGGTGATACATTAGCCGCTTTAACAACTGCGTGCATCCTTCAAGACATGACAGTGGAAGAAGCCCTATCATTCACACTTAAATTCATCGACGAAGTGCTTCAACTGAGCAGTCAAAAACCTGAACGAATTCCTTTTGGTCTTCCAATCGAGAAAAAACTTGGAATGCTAACCACAAAATTTACTACTGAGGTGTCATTATGAAAAATACAGATTTAAGAGATTTAGTTCAAACAAGCTTATTCGCAGCTTTAATTTATTTGGGAGTTAGCGTCTTTAGAATCCCAATACCATTCACAACACAGTTCGTTCATTTTGGGAATGCACTTGTTGTTGTGGGATGTTTATTATTTGGAACAAAACAAGGAGCCTTCGCTGCAACCATCGGGCTTGGAGTCTTTGATATCTTAAATAGTTATGCTGCCGTTGTCTGGGAAACCATTCTTGAATCATTAATTGTCTGCTTAGTCATCCATCTTGTTTACGAAAGAGCATTAAAGAAAGATGACAAAATTAGAAATATCATCTTAATTGGTGTTTTAGCAGCCCTCACAAAAATAATTGTGAATATTATTAAATATACATTTTTACGTGGAGTGATCGTCGGAGGTCTCTCCTTAGCTCCAGCCTTTATTCAAGCCATCAATAAGATTACAGGGACTTTCGGTTCAGCAGCCCTTACTATAATTGCAGTTCCAATCATATATCCACTTTTTAAAGAAGCCTTAAAACGTGTAAAAAGATAAACAAAACAGCTATTACGAACTCAATCGTAATAGCTGTTTCCTTTTCCCCCCACAGAGGGCTATTAGAAATACGCAAAAAAACTCCTCGGAGTTATTGTGGCAATAGTAGGGAATCATAACCAATGTGAATTAGGGAGAGTTGCGATTATTCGCTACTCTCCCTTTGAAGCTTGGTAGGTTTGAGATGTTAGGCTCAAACCGGTATCCTACTATTCTTGCCACAATAACAACTCTGACAAACTCTTAGCACTCTTCTCTTTCCCTCCACAGAGGACTATTAGAATCCCCCTTGTTTGTATTCAAAAGAAAGAACTCCTTGGAGTTATTATGGCAATGGTAGGAAATCATAACCAATGTGAATTAGGGAGAGTTGCGATGATTCGCTACTCTCCCTTTGAAGCTTGGTAGGCTTGAGACCTTAGGCTCAAGCTGGTATCCTACCATTTCTGCCATAATAACAACTCCAAAGGAGTTCTTGCTATTAATCTAGTCTTAATAATACAAAGGGATTCTAATAGCCCTCTGGATTTTTCTTTTGCCAGTTCCATGAGTCGCGAACCATATCGTTCAAGTTCTTTTCTGCTACCCATCCTAGCACTTCTTTTGCTTTAGAAGCATCCGCATAACAAGTTGCGATATCTCCTGCACGACGAGGTGCAATTTTATAAGGAATATCCACTTCATTTTCTGCGATAAATGCTTTTACTAAATCTAATACACTGTATCCAATACCCGTCCCTAAGTTAAAGACTTTTGCTCCTTTTTGAGCCGCATTGTTTTTAACTGCAAGTACGTGCCCACGAGCCAAATCAACCACGTGGATGTAGTCACGAACACCGGTCCCATCATGTGTATCGTAGTCGTCACCAAACACACTTAAGAATTCGCGTTTACCAACAGCCACTTGAGTGATGTATGGCATTAAGTTATTTGGAATTCCGTTTGGCGCTTCTCCGATTAAGCCACTTTCATGCGCTCCGATCGGGTTGAAGTAACGTAAGTTTGTAACTGACCAGTCGCCATCCGAGAAAGCAACGTCATTTAAAATTTGTTCAAGCATTACTTTAGTATAGCCATAAGGGTTTGTTGCGCTTGTTGGCATTTCTTCTTTAAAAGGAACCACGTTGTTCATACCATATACAGTTGCACTTGAGCTGAACACGATATCTTTTACGTTAAATTGACGCATTACGTCTAATAACACTAATGTTCCTGTGATGTTGTTGTGATAGTATTCTAAAGGTTTTTCAACAGACTCTCCCACAGCCTTGAACCCTGCAAAATGAATCACTGAATCGATGTTTTCTTTTTCAAAAACTGTTACTAGGAAATCACGATCAAGAATATCTCCTTCATATAACGGGAAATCTTTTCCTGTGATTGTTTTTAAACGGTTCAATACTTCTGGTGAGCTATTTGAAAAGTTGTCGACGATAACAACGTCAAATCCAGCTTTATCTAATTCGATGACGGTATGAGAACCGATATATCCTGCTCCACCTGTTACTAAAATTGCCATGTTTACTTCCTCCCCTTAGTTCAACACGTCTTCTGCGTGATCTTTTTGTAACGTTAAAATACGTGGACCATCTTTTGTTATGGCTAATGTATGTTCAAATTGGCAGCTTAACCCACCATCTAATGTATGAGCAGTCCACCCATTACTTTCCATCTCCGCTTTCCAAGTTCCAGTATTCACCATAGGTTCAATCGTAATAACCATTCCTTCTTTTAAGCGAAGACCTTTTCCTGGTTCACCGTAGTGAGGTACTGCTGGGCTTTCGTGTATCGTTGGCCCAATTCCATGTCCGATAAAATCACGAACAACAGATAATCCTTCACTTTCTACATAAGTTTGGATTGCGTGTCCAATATCTCCAATACGATTTCCAACTTTTGCTTGTTGAATTCCTAAGTATAGAGCTTTCTTTGTCACTTCATATAAGTGGTCAATTTCTGGAGTACTTTCGCCAACAATATAGCTCCAGCATGAATCTGATAGGGCTCCTTTTAACTCTACACAGAAGTCTACTTTTACTAAGTCGCCTGATTTTAATGGCTTGCGACGTGGAAAACCGTGACAAATCTCATCATTAATACTTTGACACGTTGCGTATTTATACCCTTCATAGCCAATTTGAGGAGCAGATCCGCCTGCTTCTTCAATTTTTCTTTGGACAAATTGATCGATATCCCAAGTAGTGACACCAGGTTTAATAAAATCACGAAGTTGAACATGAATTGAAGCTAAAAGCGCCCCTGATTCTTCCATTGCATCAATTTCGCGTTTTGATTAAAAAAAGAAATAATAGTTGCAATCTCTTCAAATATATCTTTTCAAGCAGTTCATAAAGAATAGTTATTTAAACAAGTTTTAACTAGATGTACTACTAAATCTACTAATCAAACTTTTCAACTAATTTTTTCATTTTAAACTTCTATCAACCTCTAACAAAAAAACACCGCCTCATTTCAGCGATGTTTTAAATGGATTATTGTGGTGGTCTAGAACCTCTACCTGGTGGGAATGGTCTAGGGGTAATTCTTGTTGTTGTTTCAGTTGAAGGATCTTCAGCTACAGGAGAAACAGTCGTTGTCGCTTCTGTTGTTGGAGCCTCAGTAGTTTGTACTGTAGTAGTTGTTTCTGTAGTAGTCGTTTCTGTAGTAGTCATTTCTGTAGTAGTCGTTTCAACCGTAACTTCTTCATCTGATTCTGAGGATGCAGTTTCTGTTGTCGCTTCGACTAATACGTTCTCTCTAATATAACCAATATATTTATAACAACTTTCTTCCTGCGTAAATTCTGATGCAGAAATAGTTGCGCTTGTAGCCAAAGCTCCAGATAATACTAATCCGATTGTTAATACTATATTTTTATGTTTTTTATTAGAAAACACAAAATATCCTGCACTAGTGAACACAAGCACCCCTAAAGTCATAAAAATGACATTAGAATTCGTCCCTGTATTTGGTAATGTCGCAGGTAATTGACAAGCCCCTTTATCATATGCATAAACAAGCAAAATACGATCCTGGTTTCCTAACTCCGTATACTCGCCTTGTTGGATATTTGCTTTTTGAATCTCTGTAAGATTCGAGAAGTTTACTTTTTGAATTTCTTCTGCAAAAACATTGTTCGTGAAATATCCAAACCAGCCTAACAGCAGTGCAACAATGAATAAAAATTTCATTTTTTTCAACGTAAATCAGCTCCTTAAAATTTATCACAATAATTATACATCTTTTTTTCACAAAATTCAACCTTTGTTAATTTTCTGTGAATTTTGTTTGAATTAATTTTCGGATATTCGCACTAAAAAAAAGCCTTTAATCCTAAGATTAAAGGCTTTTTACGAAATATTTTCTGAATCAAATTAATCCAATTCAATTTGACCTGTATAGAGTTTGTAGTAAACACCATGTTTTTCCATTAAACTTTCATGGTCTCCGCGTTCGATAATCTCACCGTGATCCATTACCATAATCACGTCCGAATTACGAATCGTAGATAAACGGTGCGCAATTACAAATGAAGTACGGCCTTCCATCAATTGGTCCATACCACGTGAAATTAACGCTTCAGTATGGCTATCGATTGAGCTTGTTGCTTCATCTAGAATCAATACTTTAGGGTTAGCAACGGCAGCACGTGCAATCGCAAGTAATTGACGTTGGCCTTGTGACAAGCCTTCTCCGTCCCCTGTAATTTCTGTTTGATATCCTTGAGGCAGACGTTTGATAAAGCTGTGGGCATTTGCTAATTTCGCCGCTTTAATGACTTCATCATCAGTTGCATCTAAATTACCATAGCGAATATTATCCGCAATAGTACCCGTAAATAAATGCGTATCTTGCAACACGATAGAAATTGTCTTACGTAAGTCATCTTTCTTAATCTTTGTTACTGGAATCTCATCAAAAGTAATGACCCCAGAATCAATCTCATAGAAACGGTTGATTAAGTTCGTAATAGTCGTTTTACCAGCACCAGTCGCCCCTACAAAGGCTACCTTCAATCCTGGTTCAGCCCAAACATTGATATCTTTTAAGATACGCACACCTGGCACATATCCAAAGTCAACATTGTGTAGTTGAATATTTCCGACAACCGGAATACGTTTGTCGCCATCCACCCAGTACCATTGATTTGGATCGCGTTGGTCCAAAGTAACAGTTCCTTCATCGATTTCAGGTTCTTCACGAAGGATGGCAAAGATACGTTCTGCCCCCGCCATCGCACTAAGAAGTACGTTCATTTGTTGAGACATTTGACCAAGTGGTTGTGCGAAAGTTCTTGAGAATTGTAGGAATGAGGCAAGTCCTCCAATATCCATCGCGTTAATAATCACTAAGTATCCCCCAACTGCTGCAGTAATCGCATAGTTCACATAACTGATGTTCCCTAAGATTGGGAACATGATACTTGAATAGAATTGTGCGTTATTGGCAGCTTCTTGAAGTTCAATGTTGAGTTTATTGAATTCATCAAGCACTTTATGCTCGTGGTTAAATACTTTAACGACTTTTTGCCCTTCAATATGCTCTTCCACGAATCCATTCACTTGTCCAAGAATCGCTTGTTGCGCAGCGAATTGTTTTCCTGACTTCGCCCCAAGTTGTTTCACAATTTGGAACATCAAGAATACCATCGCAATCAGAAGCACTGTTAAGATTGGTGAAAGGATGACCATCATCACAAACGTCAATACTAATTGAAGCGTTGAACTGATAATCATTAACATACTGTTGTTAAAAGCGTTTTGAATATTTTCAAAGTCGTTTGTAAAACGAGACATTAAGTCCCCATGCTTATTCGTATCAAAGAAACGAATTGGCAATCCTTGAATATGATTGAATAAATCTGAACGCATTTTCTCGATGGTATTTTGTCCAACTGTGACCATTAAACGCGCAGAGAAGTAGCTGGCTGTTGCTCCAAGCACATAAACAATCGCGATAAAACCAAGCATTTTCGCCAATCCTGCTAAATCCCCTGTTTCAATAAAATCATTGATTAATGGACGAATCGCATACGTTCCGATAATTCCAGAAGCACTTGAAATGATTAAACAGACCACAACAACTGCAAGAGTCATCTTACTCTTCCATAAATACCCCCATAAGTCTGCCAAAGTTTGCTTCATGTTTTCTGGACGTTTTGGCCCTTTAATTTTACTCATCTCCTTTGGCTCCTTTCATTTGGGTTTCATAAATATCACGATACAAGTCGTTTGTTTCCATTAACTCTTCGTGAGTTCCTAGTCCGTTTACTTTACCATCATCTAACACAAGAATATTGTCTGCTCCTTGAATTGATGAAATACGTTGGGCAATAATAATAACCGTTGTATCTGGTAAATGGTTAAAGAACGCTTCTCGAATCTTCGAGTCAGTCGCTGTATCGACTGCTGAGGTTGAATCGTCTAGAATTAACACTGCAGGCTTACGTAGCATTGCTCGAGCAATTGTTAGACGTTGTTTTTGTCCTCCTGAGAAGTTTGAACCACCTTGTTCTACACGAGTATCATATCCGTCCGGCATTTCCATAATAAAATCATGAGCTTGTGCATGTTTAGCCGCTTGAATCATCTCTTCTTCCGTAGCATCTGGATTTCCCCACAAGAGGTTCTCACGAATCGTTCCAGAGAATAAAGTGTTCTTTTGTAATACCATCGATACATTTTGACGAAGGTCTGCAAAACGATACTCGCGAACATCATGTCCGCCTACGCGAACAGTCCCTGCTGTAGTGTCATAGAGTCGAGGAATCAACTGTACAAGAGAAGATTTTCCAGAACCGGTTGGCCCGATAATTCCAAATACTTCACCTGGTTTAATCTTGAAGTTGATATTGCTTAACACTTCTTCATCTTGTTGTTTTCCATATGAGAAATGAACATGGTCGAACTCCACTTCACCATAAACTTTATCAACCGTAATTGGGTATTCTGGTTCTTCCACATCGATGTTTGTATCCAATACTTCGAAGATACGATCCATAGAAGCTTTTGTCATTGTCAACATCACGAACACGAATGAAATCATCATGAGGGACATCAAGATTTGAGTGATATAAGAAATGAAACTGATAAGGTCTCCTGTTGTCATCGTTCCACTGATAACAAGACCACCCCCAAACCACATCACCGCAATTGTTACCGCATAAATCGTTAATTGCATGATTGGGTTATTCCACATTACGACATACATCGCATGTAAGGCACGTTCTCTAAATGTAGAGTTTTCTTTACCGAATTTTTTCTTCTCAAAGGTTTCACGTACGAATGATTTTACAACGCGAATTCCGATAAAGTTTTCTTGTAGTGTGCGGTTAATGCCGTCTGTTGCTTGTTGTAATTTTCTAAAGCGAGGAAAGGCTGTAGAAATGATAAGGGCTAGCGATAACACTAAGATTGGTACAGCAACCATGAAGACAAGTGATAATTGTGCATTAATGCTTACTGCAAAGAAGATGGCGAAGATAAACATCATTGGCGCACGCGCTAAAATACGCATTGTCATAATGGCTGTATTTTGAATGTTGTTCACGTCACTTGTCATACGTGTAATCAAAGAAGCATTTGAGAAGTGATCGATGTTTTTAAATGAGAAAGCCTGAATTTTCTTCATTTCAGCAGAACGTAACTCTGCGGCAACTCCAGTCCCAGCAATCGAAGCAAATTTCGCACCAAGAACTCCAGCTGAAAGAGATACAATCGCTACAAGAATCATAACGAACCCTTGTTGCATAATAAAGCCTAAGTCTTTATTTGGAATCCCTTCGTCAATAATTTGCTTCATAATAATCGGTTGCGCTACTTCACAGAGCACCTCGATTAAGATGGCAAAAAACGCTAAGAAAGGATATTTTTTATACTTACTAAAAAACGGAATAATCTGTTTTAGCATTTTTTCACTCCTTTTTATGATTTTTGATAATAAAAAACTGCCTCTGGGCACACGCCAAAGACAAGCATTCTGCTAAGAATTACTAAAATAAGTTTATCAAGCTTTGACTAGGTTTTCAAATGAAATCCTTTATTTTTTAACTGAATTTTCATTTTATTTTAAGGGAATTCTTTCTTTTTAAAAAAACAAAAATAGAATCTCCAATCGAATGTTTTTCATAGATAGTAGCTCAGTGTTTTGTGTTTGCAACGCGATTTATGGTACAATGAGCCAAACGAAATTTTAGAAAGCGAGGGACTCAAGTGTCCACAATTCAATACATTAGTACACGAGACACAAACAACCGCGTTACAGCTTCACAAGCCATTTTAAAAGGAATTGCTGAAGACGGTGGTTTATATGTACCGACTGCCCTCCCAGAAGTGACTCTGGACTGGGAAGTTTTAAAAACTCAAAGTTATCAAGAAATAGCCATTGACATTTTGTCTGCCTTTTTAACAGATTTTACAAAAGAAGAGATTACAGACTGCGTGCATTCAGCATACGACACAACGTTTGATACAAAAGAAATCGCACCTGTGAAAAAAGTTGGCGACCGTCATTTCATGGAACTCTTCCACGGAAGAACTATCGCCTTCAAAGATATGGCACT
>ERZ773006.853-NODE-853-length-11670-cov-6.95816_pt1 | contig 11670 bp, 10 predicted proteins | sample MGYA00580843_ERZ773006 | MGnify/ENA primary metagenome ERZ773006 (study PRJEB29015, sample SAMEA2738011) | human oral metagenome | biome: human oral; feature: human-associated habitat; material: dental | place: China | collected 2052 ... | reverse complement strand
AGGCGGTATAGCCAAGTGGTAAGGCACGGCTCTGCAAAAGCTTGATCGTCGGTTCAAATCCGTCTACCGCCTTGATAATAAAATTTTTTATCATCTTTTATCTTTTAAAAATTCCCCTAGCAATAGGGGGTTTTTTGTTGCCATTTGCTCCATTCCTTGATTATTGATATAATAAAACCTCGCCTAATCGGCGAAGCACATTAGAAAGGGTATTTATGAAAAACATTCGTTTCTTTACGATCGGCCTTCTTTCACTAGTAACACTAGCAGCTTGCTCACCTGCCAATTCTGGGCAACAAGCAAAAACAGCTTCTAGTTCTAGAAAACCGATCAAACAATCTTCAACCAAAAAATCATCTAGTAAACCGTCGAGCACTTCTTCAGACAGCACTAGCTCAGATGATTTTTCAGATCGCTTCAGCTTGGATCCAGATGATGGCGCATCTCTCCAATATGTGCCAGGAGCTGCATCTATTCCTGAGATCGAAAAGCTTAAGAACCTCCACCCTACCACTGGTTTTGTATTAAGAACCGAAGATGGACAAGAGGTTGGTGGGCCAAAAGAAAGAAGCAGTTACGATGACGTAGTTGCAGCCTTTGGTCAACCCGTAAGTAGTACAGACAGTGCGAATCCTGGCGATGGGGTCAATGTTTGGGCAACAGACAATGGCGATATCATGGCTTTCTTCCGTAATAATGTGTTAACAGATATCACCTTCCGACTAAGAGGGGGCGATGCCAACCACCAGTCTACTGGCAGCATTTCCAAATCCGATACACCAAAAACAGCACTCGAGCGTCTCGGAAAACCCTATGCCATTATGCGTTCAGAAAATGGGACTAGCTATGTCTATAAAGATAGCAACGGAGATGAATCTAGCTTCTCTACACAAGGAAATAAGATCTTCAATGTTACGTCTGCTGCAGAAACCAAGCAGTTAAAAAAGATCACAGGTCTAGATAAAAATCAATAACGATCCATACAAAGAGGCTGGGACAAAAGTCCTAGCCTCTCAATTTTCTTTGGATTGTCGAGCAAGACACAGTGGTTGAGTGCTCAAAGCACTGCTTTGAGTTGGCGGATAGAACTTGCGAAGCAAGTATCCTAAGTCTTTGTTCGCTTTTTAAGCTTCAAAGATGCCCTATGTTGATGAAAACTATGTTTCCTTTATCTGCAACCTTCAACAATCTCCCAGACTGTTGAAGCTGTCCCACTCTCTCTTTCTTACAATTCAGCAATTTGGTTCAAGTTCACTTCTGCAACCGTATCGTTACCGAACATAGAAATGACCATTTTCACCTTGTTGTTATCAATTTCAGTGATCTTACCAGTGTAGTCTGTGAAGGCACCATCGATGATGCGAACTGTATCCCCCACTTTAACATCCAAATCAAACTCTTGTACGGTTTGACCCATAGAGAGCAAGATACTGCGGATTTCTTCTTCCAACAATGGGGTTGGTTTTGAACGGTTCCCGTGGGATCCGACGAAACCTGTAACGTTCGGTGTATTCCGGACAACAAACCAAGCTTCATCTGTCATGACCATTTCTACCAAGACATAACCTGGGAAGCGGTTTTCTTCGATTTCTTTGGTTTTACCATTTTTCTCAACCTGTACGGTTTGAGTTGGAATCTCCACGCGCAAGATGTTTTCTAACATATTGTAGGTTTGCGCACGTTGCAAAAGATTCTCTTTTACCTTGTTTTCATATCCTGAGTAGGTTTGTAATACAAACCAGCCTTTGTCAAAACTGTCCATTTGGGCATCCTTTCTTTCTGTTTAGCCTGCTCGAGCTTTTGTGAACATACTAAAAAAAGCCTCTTGGCTTTCGTTTTCCTAGCTTCATTATACCATATTTTGCTGGAATGCAAAGAGGTTTGCTGATTTATTTTTAAGAAAAGACCATAAAAAGCAGGACCCTTGGGATCCCGCCTGGCTTCTTTTCTTAAAAGAAATTGATCATGTGCAATAGGCCACGTGCAATGACTTTGTCGAACAAATAAATCAAAGCTACAAAGAAAGCGGTGTACTCAATCACTGAGATAAAGTTTTTCCATCTTTCCTTGCGATTTGGCCAAGTTGTATCTTTTAGTAAGACGAAAATATCTTTAATGAATTTCACAACTCTCTCCTATCGTGTTTCTTTATGGATGGTATACTTGCTGCAATGTTTGCAGAACTTATTGACTTCTAGACGTGTTGGTTTTGGCGTCCCACTCAACTTAATGGAGTAATTGCGTGACCCACAAACCGTACACGCTAGACTTGCTTTTTTTAATGCCATAACGCCTCCGTTCACCCCATTATAGCAAGTTTTCCACGTTTTGACAAGGACAGAAAATCTACTGTCAATAAAAAAGCAAATCTAAAGCGTTATCACTCTAGTTTTTTCCTCATTTTTGGTAAAATAAAACAAAAGGAGACGAATATGAAAAGTGATAACTTAAAAGAAAGTAGAAATATCGAAGACCGTCGAGGGCAAAGCTACTCCCAGTCTTCAGGCAACAGTAACCTTGGCGGAGGCATTTTACAAATTTTGCTATCGCCTGGTAGCTTCAAGAGTAAGATCATCATCATCCTTCTCATGGTCCTTCTAGGAGGGGGAGCTAGCCTTGGGGGCCTCTTTGGAAATGGGACTTCACAACCTTACCAGTCCACCCAAGTCACGCGCACCAACAAGACCCATGTCGACGATGCGGACGCCCAATTCGTCAGCAAAGTCCTTGGGACAACCGAAGATCATTGGCACAAGGTCTTTCAAGCAGAAGGACGGACCTACCAGGAGCCCAAACTAGTCTTCTATACCGGACGGACAAAGACAGGCTGCGGGGTTGGGCAAGCATCGGCTGGTCCCTTCTACTGTCCAACCGATAAGAAAATTTATTTGGATATGAGTTTCTACAAGGAATTGACCACCAAATACAAGGCTAGCGGCGACTTTGCCATGGCCTACGTCATCGCCCATGAAGTCGGCCACCACGTACAAAATGAGCTGGGAATCCTTGGCAAATACCACCGGATGCAGCAAGGACTTTCTGAAAAGGAACGAAATGCCATCAGCGTCCGCATCGAGCTGCAAGCAGATTACCTAGCAGGTGTCTGGGCCCGCTCCATTCAAGACCGAAACCTTTTGGATATCGGTGATATCGAAGAAGCCATGAATGCGGCCCATGCAGTCGGTGACGATACTCTCCAAGAGCAAGCTTACGGCTACTCGGTGCCAGATAGCTTTACCCACGGGACTTCGGAGCAACGCATGCGCTGGTTCAAACGGGGCTACCAGTACGGGGATCTCCAACACGGCGATACCTTTAGCTTGTCTGATAGTGAACTTTAAACAAAGATCTATTCAGAAATACTTCTGAATAGATCTTTTAGAATATAGACAAATTGCATTTTACATAAAACAACCTAAGTGACGTTGAAAAATTAAAATAATTAATACTATTAGGATCATTTCAACAGAAACTTTCCGCCGTGAGAAAAGTGCTAGAAATAGGATTGTTTCTAGCACTCGGGAGTTTTGGAACCTTAGGTCCAAAACTAAGTCATGGAACTTCTTCGAAGTTCGCTGACGTCCGTACTCACCTAAGGAAAGTTGCTAAGATGACTTTATCTTCAATCTGCAAAAAACGATTCAGAAGAATTTCTGAATCGTTTTTTTGATTAGAAACCAAGCCAACCTTTGAAAGTATCCCAAGCATTTTTCGCTTTTCCTGGGATATCGGCATCGTCGATTGCTTTTTTCGCATCGTCGACCATATTCGACGCCTTCTCCTTGACTTCCTCAAAGAAACCTTTATCTTCTTTGCTGTCTGTCTCTGTCGTTTCTTCTCCGACTGGCGCAATGCCATTTTCAGCATAAGAGTTCTTCACCGAATCAAACTGGGTACCGTCGGTATAAGGCAAAACACTATTTGCAACATTACGGAAAATCTCTGACGCCGTTCCGGCACTACTATCGGTCAGGTAATGACCTTCATCGGTCGTTGGGAAACCAAGCCATTGACTGATGACCACATCTGGCGTGTAGCCGATCACCCATTGGTCTCCAGAGAGGTCCTTGTTAAAGCTGGTCTCTGTCGTACCGGTTTTCCCTGCCATGGTATAGCCATAAGGCGCAGCGTTGACCCCTGTACCATTACTGAAGGTTCCAAGCATCATATTGGTCATCTTATCCGTTGTGGATCCACTAAGCACCCGGGTTGATTTCTGACTGTGGCTCTTGACCACTTGGCCACTGGCATTTTCGATCTTGGTAATGAGGTGGGCATCATTCATGACCCCGCCATTGGCAAAGGTTCCATAGGCTTGAGCCATCTGCATCGGATTGGTTGTCACACCAGCTCCCAAGGCAACAGCAAGCGACTTGTCCACCTTGTCCATGTTGAGACCGAATTTTTTTCCGTACTCAAAGACCGTATTGAGGCCCAATTCATTAGCGGTCGCTACTGCTGGAAGGTTGAGGGATTCTGCCAAGGCCTGGTACATCGGTACCGTTGGGCTCGACTGGATTCCTGCATAGTTATTGACTTCATAACTTCCGTATTGGGTGGTACTATTATCCAGTTCCTTATTGGTCGACCAACCTTCTGCAACAGCTGGGCTATAGACCACTAAAGGTTTGATGGTCGATCCCGGACTACGAGCAGCTTGGGTAGCATAGTTGTAGGTCCGAAATCCTGGATTTTCATCGCTACCGACACGACCTACGAGAGCCCGAACCCCACCAGTCTTAGGATCAAGGGCCACACTACCGGACTCTGCGCGCGTGCCGTCTTCCGCTACCGGGAAGAGGGCTGTATTGTCATAGATTACCTGCATGCTTGCTTGGTAATTTTGATCCAATTCAGTGTAGATCCGGTAGCCATTTTTGACAATATCTTCTTCGGTGAGACCGTATTCGTTGACCGCTTCATTGATGACCGCATCAAAATAGGATGGGTAGCGGTAGTCCTCTGACTTGCCTTCATAGGCATCGACTAGCTGGCCATGGATATCAACAGCAGCAGATTGATCGGCTGTTGCCTGGTCAATATAGCCGGCCGCTACCATATTTTGAAGGACCGTATTGCGGCGGTTGGTCGCATTCTCTACTGAATAGAGCGGGTTATAGATCTCCGGTCCCTTGAGCATGCCTGCGAGAACCGCTGACTGATCTAGACTTAATTGACTGGCTGAAACCCCAAAATACTTCTTGGAAGCATCCTCAATTCCCCAAACCCCATTTCCAAAATAGGCATTGTTGAGGTACATAGTAAGGATCTCTTTTTTACTGTATTTTTTATTGATTTCAAGTGCCAGGAAGAATTCCTTGGCCTTGCGCTCCACCGTCTGGTCCTGAGACAGATAAGCATTTTTAGCTAGCTGCTGGGTGATGGTCGATCCACCACCTGAGCGACCCAAAGTCAAAATGGCTAAGAAGAAGCGACCATAGTTGATCCCACTATTCTTGTAAAAGCTCCGGTCCTCTGTTGCGACCACGGCATTTTGAAGATTCTCACTAATGGCATCGAGTTCGACGTAGGTTCCTTTTTGTCCGGTCAAACTTCCAGCCTGGTCCCCATTCTTATCATAGATAATGGTGGTCGCCTTGAGTGCATTCTGCAAATCCTTGACGTTGGTCGTCTTAGCAAGATAGAAGAGATAACCCCCTGTCAAGAGGCTAAAGCCTAGCCCAATGATCAGGAGAATCTTGGTCAAATGGAATCGGCGCCAAAAACGACGGAAGGGGTGCTGAGAGAGAGGCTTGCTTCTATGCTTGCCTGAGCGACTATAAGTTGGCTCCACTGTCTCTTCCGGCAATTCCGTGTCGGGGACTTCTTCTGCCACCGCTTTGGGCGGATGATCCTTTCTAAAAAAAGTGATCAGGTTTTCAAATAATTCTTTTATTCTATTCATACCTGTTATTGTAACACCTTATCCTTGTCCTAGCAAGAAAAGATAGCTCCTCGCTCTCTCTCATTTAGTTTTCTTTAAGCTTAGATTTTGCTACAATAGGGTCATGAACTATCAATTTACCATTCCACAATCCTTTCCCCAAATGACTGTGAAAGAGTTGCTTGAGGACTACTTCCTCATTCCCCGTAAGATCCGGCATTTTTTACGAACCAAGAAACACGTCTTGGTCAATGGAGAGTCCATCAACTGGCAGAGCCCCGTTCAAAAAGGGGATCAGATCCAGCTGATCTTTGACGCAGACGATTACCCTGAAAAAGAGCTCCTAGAAGGAGAACCCAGTCTCGTCGAAGAACTCTATCAGGATGAGCACGTCATCATCGTCAATAAGCCCGAAGGCATGAAAACCCATGCCAACGAACCGATGGAAATTGCTCTTCTCAACCATGTTTCTAGCTATGTTGGATCCACCTGTTACGTCGTGCACCGGTTAGATAAGGAAACCAGCGGAGCGATTTTATTTGCCAAGAATCCTTTTATCCTGCCTATTCTCAACCGAATTTTAGAAGATAAAAAAATTCAACGCGAGTACTGGGCCTTGATCCAAGGAAATTTAGCGCAAAAGACCATCATTTACAAGGATAAAATCGGGCGCGATCGCCACGATCGACGCAAGCGCCTGGTCGATCCACGCAAGGGACAGTATGCAGAAACTCAGGTGACGCAACTGAAAAAAATCGGGCGAAACAGCCTGGTCAAATGCCAGCTCAAGACGGGGCGTACCCATCAGATCCGGGTTCATCTCTCCCATCATGGGCACCCGATTGTCGGGGATCCTCTCTATAACCCTGCACGCGGAGAGCGACTCATGCTCCATGCTCACCGCTTGACCTTCACCAATCCATTGACGCTTGAAACCATACAAGTTGAGGCGCCTTCCAAGAGTTTTGAAGAAGGGTTGAAAACGTGAAAAAAGAAGCCACCGGGCTTCTTTTTTGTTATTGATAGCGAGGAGTTGCAAATCCACGAATATTACCATGTCCAATCCGATACGTATTGCGACGGACTTGGTTGTTGGAGTTTCCTTCAATGGTATGAATGATCCCATTTGAGACGCTCTCAACAATTCCGATGTGATCCGCAAAGCCATTATTTTGCTGGCTATTTTGATCCCAGTTAAAGGTGATGATGTCCCCTGCTTTTGGTGTAGTGGTCCCATCTTCATTCCAAATGCCCAAACGTTTGAAGATCTGAATGTGACGTTCGACTCCACATTCACGACCAATCAAACCACTCAAGCCCTCACGCTGGAAGACTGTTGTGACAAAGATATCACACCAATCATCGGTCGTCTTCACTGCATAACCTACAGGAAGTGGTTTGACACTGTTGTAATCATTGACCAATTGATGGTGAGCTGCAGTTCCGCCACGAACACCAACTAAACTAGCTGCTGCCCGTAAGACACGGTCCCGTTGCCCATTCGTTACACGAGGACTAAAAGCAGTTTGATCTACTGTCGCACGAGGATGAAGGGCTGTTTGACCAAGGTTAAAGCCTTCAACGCCACCATCGACATAGTCCACATAGACGTGAGTCGTATAGTTGCCTGATTGGTACTGGTGATTGGCTGTAGAAACATGCACTTCTGTGTGCATACCAGAAGGTGCTGTTGAATACCAGAAGAGATTTTCCTGATGAGCTTGAGACCACGCAGCGACACGGATGTTCTTAATCTGACGACCTTGAGGCGCTTGATCCACCGTTACTGTATAAGTTCCAGCACCAGAATTGACATTCTTGATAGAAGCTTGAGTCTTGGTCTTGGCATTTCGGAACTCCACTTCTGTAGTCGTTGTACCAGCACCCACACGAGAACCATCATTTTGAATGTAGTAAAGGTGAACATGGTACTTACCAGTAGAGTTCTTGTGATCGCTTGCTTTAACAGATACCTTGTAGTCTCCGTTCGCTTGACGAGTCGCTTCATACCAGCGGATATCGTCTTGGCCGTCCTTATCAGACCAAGTTGGAACTTGAACGGTCCGCACACCTTTAGGGCTGTAGACATCCTTAATGATGACGTCAAAGGTACCTGTATCCTTGTTGTTGTTTTGGATCAAGATAGTGCCGGTTGGACGAGATTGATTTTTGTAATCAATAAAAGCTTTCTTGACAAATTTGTTTTGGCCTTTGGCGTCCACATAGAAGACCTGCGCTTCGTACTCACCGTCAGCGTTTTCGTGGTCACTGGCTTTGGCTGTTACGGTATAAGAACCGTCTGCTTGACGAGTCGGAGTATACCAGATGATATCTTTCATCCCATTGGCATGAGACCAAAATGGAATCTTCACTTCTTTATAGCCATCGAAGCCTTGAAGGTTCTTAGCCGTAATGGTGAAAGTCCCATCTTTTTCTGATTTTGTAATGGTCAGATCAACAGATGGTTTAGGAGCTGTGTAGTCAATAAAAGCTTTCTTGACAAACTTGTTTTGGCCTTTAGCATCTACATAGAAAACCTGCGCTTCATACTGGCCATCAGCGTTTTCGTGATCACTCGCTTTGGCTGTTACAGTATAAGAACCATCTGCTTGACGAGTCGGAGTATACCAGACAATGTCTTTCATGCCGTTCGCATGAGACCAAAATGGAATCTTCACTTCTTTATAGCCATCGAAGCCTTGAAGATTCTTGGCGGTAATCGTGAAGGTCCCATCTTTTTCTGATTTTGCAATGGTCAGATCAGCAGATGGTTTAGGAGCTGTGTAGTCAATAAAAGCTTTCTTGACAAACTTGTTTTGACCCTTGGCGTCCACATAGAAGACTTGCGCTTCGTACTTGCCATCAGCGTTTTCGTGATCGCTGGCTTTGGCTGTTACGGTGTACGAACCATCTGCTTGACGAGTCGGAGTGTACCAGATAATGTCTTTCATCCCATTGGCATGAGACCAGAATGGAATCTTCACTTCTTTATAGCCATCGAAACCTTGAAGGTTCTTGGCGGTAATCGTGAAAGTCCCATCTTTTTCTGATTTTGCAATAGTCAGATCAGCTGAAACCGGAGTCTGATTGCTCTTTCCAATGTCTACCGTCGTCGTTGTTCCACCCACACCCGTCATTTGTCCATTATTCTGAACATAGTAAAGGTGAACATTGTAAAGACCGGTTGAGTTTTTATGGTCCGCTGCTTTTACATTGACAGTATAGGTTCCATTTGCTTGACGGTTGGCTGTATACCAAACAAGGTCATCTTGGCCACCTGTTTCTGACCAGATCGGTACAGAAACTGTTCGAACTCCATTTGGCGCTTTAACATTTGAGATGACAACGTCAAAGCGTCCCGCCATGGTATCGTTATTGACAATGTCAATTTTCCCACTTAAGCTGCCTTCTGTCGGGTCTGCTGCAGGTTTTGCGTTCGCTGTGAAGCGACCTGTATAGTCCACACTGTGGTCAAAGAGGTGTTTTCCTGGAAGCAATTCCGCTTGAGAAGTGAACTGCCACGCGCCAGCTTTCCCATTGTAACGCAAGCTTTTCGCATCGTTTACAGACAGTTTTGGAGAAGGGTATTGGGCAACCCAGAAATTCTGAAGCCCAAATTGAGCGGTGTTGACAGGACCTTTCTTGCGAAGATTGTTTTCATCCAACCAGCTGGCACTGGTGTAGAACATCAAGTTGGTGTAGCCATTTTTACGCATTTCGTCTGCCCAAGCTTGGATGTTGCGGTTGATGTTTGGCTGCATCTTGGCATCCTCAAAGTCATTGACCATGAGGGTGTTCTTTGGAAGATTCAAGCGTTGCGCCGCTGCGATATAGAACCGTGCTTCTGCACGCGCTGCTTCCTCAGAAGTATAGCGAGAGAAGTGGTAGGTCGATACTTGTAGACCAGCTGCTTGCGCATTGCGAATTTGATTTTCCGCATTCGGGTTCTTGTACCAAGTATCTTCTGTCAATTTGACAACGACACCGCCCACACCCTTATTAGCTAGGGTACGGTAGTCGCCAATACTAATATCTCCGTTGTGGCTACTCACATCAACGAATGATTTTGGCCGAACCGCCACATCCGTCGAGCGACCAGCAGGGGCGTGAGCCCCTGTGTTAAAGAAGGTCGTACTTCCTGTATCAGACGGAAGAGGAGTTTCATCTTTCTCAGTAGTCGATGCTTCCGTAGTCTTCTCTACAGATGGGGTCACACTTTCTGAAGCAGTTGTCTTGCTTACAGGTACCACAGCTGGTTCAGTCACATTTGCTGGTGCCGCGTAGTTGCCTGCGACTGGTGCGACTGACTTTTCAGTAGTTGCTACTTCTGGCGCTGTTTCAGCTTGGACTTGGTTGCCTTCAGTAGTAGCGACTTCTTTTGAAACCAACTCATCTGCACTGACTCCCTGAGTAGATACAGCCATCAGGACTGCCGCTCCGGCATAAAAAATAAGATCTTTCTTTTTCATATAAACTTCCCTTTATACAAATTTTATACGTTAATCATTTTACCACACGGTTTCAGCGATGAAAAGTTTTATGAGGCAAATTTTTAAAATTAGTGATATTTTTTTGAAAAACTAAAAAAAGAAGTCCGTCCGACTTCTTTTGATCTTATCCTAAATAATTTAAGGCCGTCTTTAAGTAGTGACCATCTCGGATTTCCTGACCGACACGCTTGGCATTGTCCACCAAGTCTTGGTAATCAGCATCTGAAAGATTGTCGATTGTCTCCTTCAAATCATGAAGAGACTCTACTGCAATCCCACAGCCCTTCTCAAGCACAAAGTGAGACAAGGCTGACTGTTTCCAAACCACAAGCGGGAAGCCCGATGCTAGATAAAGTGACGCCTTGTGAGAGTTGTTGTAGCGAAGGTACTTGCCAAAGACACCACTACAGGTTTCTGCACTATCCCCATCCCAGACCAGTCCAAAACCACCCTCAAGGGCTGCAGGAAGCTCATCTGGTAGAAAGGAGCCAAAGTAAGTTTCATTCTCTAAAGCTCTACTCTCATCAAAACCAACACCATAGAGATTATAGGCAGGTTCTGCAGGAAGAGCATAGAGATAACCAGCTTTTTCCTGGGCCAAATTACCCGCCACAATCATCGGCTGGTCTTTTGTTTGGCCACTCTTTTCTTGGAAATTTGGAATCAAATAGTCGAAAATGCCCAGGCTGACAATCTTATCTTCCGCAATTCCTTTATCCACCAAGACAGATTTCATCACCGGGTTGTGGGCGATGATCCCATCAGCTGCTTTGAGAAAACTTGCTTCTTGAAGGTACATCCGAATTCTGTGTTTTAAAGGTAGTGACGTCATATTGGCATGGCGAAGCACTTCTAGGTCATGAATCAAGAGATAGACTTTAATCCCTCTTTTTTGTGCTTTTTTAACCAAATGGGTTGAGAAAAAACTATGGTGAAGCATTGGAAACTGGATCAGCAACTCATCTCCTTGCTTTAGTTGATCCAAGGCTTGACCAAAAGCCTTTGCCTTATGGCGTTGAGCCACAAGGGTACTCATCTGATACCAATTGTCAACAGAAAGGACTAAGGGATGATAGCCTTCTTCTTTCACAATACTTTCTACGTCATTGCGTGCTTTATTTCCTGCGTTCTTTGCGTTGACATCATGCAGGAATTCTTCTTTTAAGTAGTATTTCATAGATTATGGTTTCTTTCAATCAAACTCATTTGCTACGACTTCTAGAGCACGCTCAATGACCACGTGCATGTCGTAGTATTTATAGTCTGCCAAACGTCCACAGAAGATAACCTTGTCAT
>ERZ773006.852-NODE-852-length-11671-cov-66.8876_pt1 | contig 11671 bp, 8 predicted proteins | sample MGYA00580843_ERZ773006 | MGnify/ENA primary metagenome ERZ773006 (study PRJEB29015, sample SAMEA2738011) | human oral metagenome | biome: human oral; feature: human-associated habitat; material: dental | place: China | collected 2052 ... | reverse complement strand
TCATCAGGATAAATATCAGAAATTGGCTCTAAATCCCTCAACAGTTCATCAGGCAAAGGCTCTACTAAAGCCCACAACTGATTATTTACTTTTTTATAATATTTTTCTAACTCAGGCTTGTCCAAAACAATATCATTTGAAATATAAGTCCACTGTCTAGAAAGCAAATCGTTGATAAAGCCCTTTTTCAGTGTCTTCCCATATAAGGTGTCCATAATATAAATAGTATTGCTATTTTTATGAGCTTCAATCATGCTATTATAAATCTTTTGATGAATAGCGCTATATCTGGTACCACTATCAAATACAGACTTCGTAGACACTAAAATCATATGACCTGTCTGAATGTTTTTTAAGACATTTAATAATTGCTCTATTTCCGTATCATTGTTTTTCAAACCTAAATTGGTTAATAATTTTTCTGATGACGGAGCGGTACAAATCACCACATCATAAAAACCTTTCAAAGCGTCTTCAATATTATTTCTATTGAAACAACTTAAATCAATATCAGATTGCTTCCTTAATGTATCAAATAAAACTTTCCCAACTGCACCTGCCGAGCCAATTAAGGCAACTTTCTTCTTGCTTGATTCAATTATTTCAAGAACTTCTTTAAAAGTTTTAGCAGCTTGGTCTTTTTCAGAAATGATTGGTTTTAAAAGAGAATCCCACGACAAATTAGCGTCTTTGTCTAATGGTGTAATACCTAAATAGTTTTTATGTGGATCATAATAGTCAGCAACCAGGTAATTCAATATCCCATTGTTAACCAGCGACTGTGCACCATTAGCCACTCCACCAGGAACAAAAACAGCCCTACCAGGTTTGACATCTATCACATCCACAGATTTGTAAGTTGGAGAATCTATCCGCAAATCGATAAAAATCATTTTGAAAGTCCCATAGGCTACTGTCATCAATTTTTCATAGCCCTGACAATGCATCCCTCTAATAACTCCCTGCTTTGAGACAGACACATTATTTTGAAGTTTATGATGAAAGAATGACTCTGGCACCCCATTTGCAAGCAAATCTTTCTTTCGCCAATTCTCTAAAAAATAGCCACGCTCATCATGATGAAGAGGACTTTCAAACACCAACAAACCTTGAATCTGTACTGAAATAGTTCTATCTATATCCATCTTTTCCCCTCTATATTGTAATGCATCCACACTAAAGCTATTTTCATTATGTTTCTTAAATTATACCACTATATGAGTTCTCTAGCCAGATGAAGGTCATTCTTTTTAAACACCCATATCTATAAATACACATTTTTATTAGTAAAAAGAAAAACCCTAAAAATCAGACTAGTTGTCTAACTTTTAGAGTTAAATCGTTTATTATTTTATGATTCGTCTATTGAAATTCCTTGACATCTCCATCATAAGTCGCCCAGTCTTTACTGAAAAAGCGCTCATTCAGATGGTACGTCGGAGCTGGGGTGGGATTGGATAGGAAGGGATCAACGGCCTTATCAAATGCCAACCAACCTAACCAACCAAGGTGAATGGTATCCTTCATAAAGAAAGCTTCCCCACCGTCCTTAGAAAAATCTGCTATATTGGTAAACCCTTGACTTTCTAACTGGTAGCGAATCTTCTGCACCGTTTGTTGGTACATATCTTCTCGTAAACCAGCATAGTCCATCCATTTTTTATTAACAGGTGGAATGATAAAAATTGGGTTTACCTTGGATTTAGAAAACTGTGTTAAAACCAACTGCAAGTCATTATATTCTGGCGACTTGAGATAGGTAAAGTTTTTCTGAGAATCCTTTAATTTCTTCAAATCCTTCTTAATCTGCGTATTATAGAAATAATTCTCCATTCCCAGATCATTATTAGAAGTATTTTTTTCTGCATCTGCTTTAACAACATCTTCTATAGCTTGATAAGAAAACTGGTCTGGCAAGGTCTTTAAATACTTAACTACATGCTTATCATAATTGACATAGCCTCTAACTGAAAACTGACCAAAAAAGGAAGCTTGGCGTTCATTAAACCGAGCTAATAATTCAATCATTTCATTGTCTGCCGTCGACAATTCTTCTTTACTTGCCAACTTCTGAACCAGGTCCTTCATAGCTACATTTGGAAACTGCTGTAGTAAGCGAGTCGCTGCATATTGACTAGCCTGATCTCCAGATTGATGTTCCAGAAAACTGGTCAACTGGTCTCCATTAAAATACTGCTGAAAAGCTGCTGGTTCATAGCCATTTTTACTAAACCACTGGGGCGAGATAACATATACAACTTGTTTATTCTCCAGTTGTGGCAACATCTGTTGCATCCCAAAATACTGATTGAGCGAGGCAGCTCCCCTCTGTCCTAAAAGATAGGGGCGATAAGAGCGGTTGTATTTCTCAGCCAATACCGCAGGATGGGCACCGTCAAAACGAAGCCATTCACTGGAGCCAAAGAAGGGAACAAAACGCATATTTGGATCAGATAAGGCTCTGACCTTTTGACTCCTCTCCTTAAAACTATCGATAGTAGTAGCCACCGCCGAACGCTTCTCAGCTCCCAAATCATGGCGCATCTCAGCAGGATAGAAAAAGATAAGCAGACAAACCAACAAACCAGCTATCAAGACCGGTCCGAAGATCATCCATAAGCGTTTAAGCATTTTGTAGCTCCACAATACCAGCTATGATTTTATTGGCTGTATTCCAGTCGTCGCGACCAAACTCTGTTACAGGGACACGAATGTCAAAACGGTTTTCAATCTCCACAATCAACTCAACCGTTCCCATACTATCCAAGACACCTGCATCAAAAAGATCTTCATCCATCATGTCAGAAACATCTTCCATAAACAACTCATCAATAATTTCGATAACTTCTGATTTGATATCCATATTTTATTTCCTTTATTTTTTAAACCATAGATCATTCAAAAATCCAGAAAAGATCAAGAATGACAGCATGACGACATGGAAGGTGACAACCATGCCAAGCAACTGAATCCAGCGATTCTCAGGTAGAGCAGGCTTCCCTGCTTTTTTCCGTTCCTTATTGAGCGTTTTTTTCTTGCGAATCCAAGCGTCATTGATGACCAAGCCCAATCCATGAAAGAGTCCATAGGCGATATAGTACCAGGTCACACCGTGCCAAAATCCCATAATCAGCATATTTACAATGTAGGCCACACTTGAGGTTACATTGCGATTCTTAAAGATCTTCTTTCTGGTCAATACCATCACCATTCGCATAAAGACAAAGTCACGGAACCAGAAAGAAAGACTCATGTGCCAACGATTCCAAAATTCCTTTAAATCCCTTGATAAAAAGGGCTTGTTAAAGTTGATGGGACTACGGATTCCCATCAAGTTTGAAATGGCCAAGGCAAACATAGAGTAACCTGCAAAATCAAAGAAGAGCTCCATACCAAAGGTATACATAACCGCTAAAGCATAGGGGTTAAAGAAGCCACCTGACTGCAGGGCTAGATTCTTCAGAGGAGGTAGTAAAGTTTCTCCTAAAACATGAGCTAGGATAAACTTATACAAAAATCCCCACATGATATAGCGAACAGATTCATCCAGCATATCCATCAACTCATCCCGCTCAGGAATGGTCTGATAATTTTCATTAAATCGCTTAAAGCGATCGATTGGACCACTTGAAAAAGTCGGCATGAAGAGAAGGAAACGAAGGAATTCCCAGAGGGTAAAATCCTTAATCACTCCATCTCTCAGCTCGATGATAATCCCAACCGAACGAAAGGTCAGGTAAGAAATTCCCAAAAATCCAAGCAAAGACTGCGTTCCATTGATAGCTGGCTGCACCTTGACAAAGATAATCGGAAGGAGGGACAGAAAACTAACTAGGTAGAAGACCCACTTGCCATCCTTACTTTTTCGATAGTGCTTATAGAAAAGCAAGAGCAATATTTCCCAACAAAGGTAAATACCCAAGGCAGCCAATTGATTAGTCTTCCCACCTACCAACATGGTGACGATAAAGAAGAGACTAACCAGCACTTCATACCAGGCAAAGCGTTTCTTGAAAAAGAGACCGATAAAGATGGGCAAGGTTGCAGCAATCACATAGACAAAATACTGAGGATTGCCGTATGGCTCTAAATGAGGAAGCTGTTGAAAGAACTCCATCATCTCTTATTCACCTCGTTAATCAATCCTTTGATGTCAATCTTTCCATTTGGAGTCAGTGGCAAACTGTCTCGATAAAGGAATTTAGACGGCATCATGTAGGACATCATGATATCTGTTAAATCTTCCTTGATAGCCTTGGTAATATCAATATCTCGCTCAAACTGCTCACGAACACCGTCTTTCAAGATGACATAAGCCAATAGATTTTGCACCTTGTGGTCTTTATTATAACGTGGCACAGCTACAGCAGACTCGATAAAGCGAGACTTATTGAGGTTTTGAGAGACATCTTCTAACTCAATGCGGTAACCGTTGAACTTAATCTGGAAGTCCATGCGTCCGCCGTAGAGAAGCAAGCCTTCATCTGTCATAGTTCCCACATCGCCTGTGTGATAGGCTGGCAGTCCTTCGAACTCAAAGAAGGCTTCCGCTGTTTTTTCAGGATTATTCATATAGCCTTTTGACACAGCTGGTCCAGAAACAATGATTTCTCCCTGTTCGCCATTTGGCAATTTATTGCCGTCCTCGTCAATGATAAAGGTTGGAGAATCAGCCTTGGTATAACCGATTGGTAGGCGTTTGAGAGTCGCTAGCATCTCGTCTGTCACAGCAACAGCTGACAGGGCTACTGTCGCTTCTGTTGGGCCGTAAGCATTGATAATACGGGCATTTGGGAAACGTTCGCGCAGTTTTTGAGCCGTTTTAACCGTCAATTCTTCGCCATCAAAGTAGAAATGCGTGATTCCAGGCATTTTCTCGCTATTAAAGTCTTCAGACAACATGGCCATATCCGCAAAAGAAGGGGTTGATGTCCAGATAGCGATTGGCAATGAAAAGATGGTCGCAAAGAGTTGCTTAAAGTCCTGAGTAATAGCTGAAGGAAGGGCAAAAAGTGTACCACCCAGTGCCAAGGTCGGCGCCCAGTACATGACGGACAGGTCAAATGAATAAGGGGGCTGAGCCAACATTTGCGGACGACTTGGCGTCGCAAATTCCTTATCCGTAATCATCCAGTTGGTAAAGCTGAGGAGGTTATCATGTGAAATCTGCACTCCCTTAGGCTTACCAGTTGTACCTGAAGTAAAGATAATGTAGTAGTTATCATCGCCCTTGACTGGATGCGTGATCTCATAGTTATTCCCTTGAGCAAAGGCTTCTTGAACCTGAGCTAGAGTCATCATCGGTGTAGAAACCTGCTCCAATGGGAAGTCTGAAATGGCAATAATCAAGCTTGGCTCTGCTACTTCTAAAATAGCCGAAACTCGCTCCAAGGCCGAATGGCTATCAATTGGAATGTAGGCATGACCTGACTTAGTCAGCGCTACAAAGGTTGCCAACATTTCATATTCTTGGCCTCCAAAAACAACCACAGGAGACTTCTCAGGCAAGCCTAGTTGGTCAATGGCTGCAGCCAAACTATCCGAATCAGCCTTTAAATCTCCATAAGTGTGTTCCTGCCCCAAAACATTGTAAACAGGATAGCTAGGCTGTGTCTGAGCAAAATGCTCAATGGTTTCAATCATATCTACTATTGGTTTATTTGACATAATAAGGATTCTCCTTCAAGTTAAAATTCATTATAGATAAAGCTTCCTTGACCCTGACCAAGATAGCTAAAGAAGTAAAGCAGCCCTAGAAAGATAAGAAAATACAAGGCTGTCCGACCAAGAAAGAGGTACAATTCTTTTCTCTGTTTCATCAAGAAAAACCATTCATTTCTGTAATTTTTGCTAAATAAGATGAACTCTTACTATAGTATTTTTCTACCATTGTACCACTTTATAGGGTAATTTTTCAATTGTTTACCGCACATTTTCACTAGATTTCAGCTTATTTTAAGGATTATGCGCTTTTTCTATGTATATTTTAAATAGAGTGAAGCTGGGCAAAAACTCAATTTCAGTAGGAAATGAAGTAAATCTTCCTATAATAAAACACACAATATGAAGTTTTTTCAACACCTGATACTATGCGCTTTTCTGTTTTTTAAAGACTTTTTAACACGTCTCTCATTTAAAATAATCTCGTCTGATATAAATTAAAATAGCTTCTATCATCAGACAAATGGCTGATATCCAAAAACTGATGCTAATACCAAAACTCTCAGTAATATAGCTCATTAGCAAAACAAATACTGAAAATGCTAATGTCGAAATCACTTCCAGAACGGAATAGACATTAACCAAGTTATTTTCCTCTACTGTTTCCTGAAGAAATACACTTTCAGGAACTTCTTTTAGTTGCGATAACATACCAACTAAAGCTGAAAATACTAAAAACATCTGTGCATTTGGAAAATATAGAATAGTCAGTGTCACTATTGCCATGGCTACAAGAGGAAAAAGAATACTTTCCCATTTAGCAGCAAGAAACTTTTCAGATAGCCTAAAAGCAATTAAGCCACTAATTATAATCCCGATAGAGTATGCTGTATTAGAATATCCCCAGTAACTTTCCGTTTCATTTAATAACTCAGTTACAAAGACAAGTATGATAGACGAAACCCAAATCGTATTTGAGAAAATTTCAAATAAATTTGCTGATACAAAAAGTCTTAATCTAGGATCTCTAGCAACTAACTTCCAACCTTTGAGCAAAATTTCAAGATTTGTCTCTGACTCTAGCACCTCCACTTCAGCCTTCGGAAGAAATAACATCAGAAAGCTAGAAATGATATACAAGATTAAAATGATAAACGTGGTAGGTAACAGACCAATTGTTGCAAACAAGAGTCCACCTAATCCCCAACCCACTAACTGAACAGCTTCACCAGTCATTGACAAGGCTGAGTTAGCCTTACCCAAATCGGTCGCATAGCGCGGCACAATAGCATAAGAAACAGGTGCGGCAAAACCATCCAATATTGAAATTGCCACAACAAATAGATAGGTTACCAAAGGCGCTACGGATTGCATTACGGTAAACATTCCTACCAGTATCGCCAATAATATAGTCTTTCCAAATTGGGATAAAGATAAAACCCTATTTAGCGCTATCCTTTTAGTAACTAAAGGAACTAAAAGACTCGCAACAAAAGAGGATATCCCTATTAAAATGGGAACTAGTGATGTGGCAATTACTGATTTTGAAATAATGTATATGTTAGCAATGATTGTTACTCTAAAGAAAATATCTGCTAAATTTGCAAACAATTGAGAGACTAACAACTTAATAAATGAATTAGACATGTAACGCTCCCATCTTAGTTACCAACTTTAGAATTAAAATTTGATTTTTAATATTTTAGCATAAAATAGCAGAAAACAAAAGTGAGGTTTTTTACATGAGAAAGCAAAAGCTAGTGCCTTTATTCCTCCTATTTTTTGAAGGAATTATTATCGTTGATTGGATAGTACTAATTAGTTATACTCAATGAAAAAAGCCTGAGATACTCATCTCAAGCTTTATCAACATAATTGTTTTCTAGATTAGAAAAGTGAGAATACAAGCACGGCCAAGGCTGCACCGATAACAGGTCCCACAACAGGAATCCAGGCATAAGACCAGTCTCCGTCTCCCTTGTTTGAAATTGGAAGGATACTGTGCATGATACGAGGTCCAAGGTCACGCGCAGGGTTCAAGGCATAACCTGTTGTCCCACCTAGTGATAGACCGATACCGACAATCAAAGTTCCCACTGCAAAGGTTCCGATTCCTGCTTGAAGGTCATAAAGTCCCAAAGCAAAGATTGTCAATACCAATACAAAGGTGCCAAGGATTTCGCTAATCAAGTTTGATACAGTATCTTTGATAGCTGGTCCTGTGCTGAAAGTAGCCAAAATATTTCCTGCATTTTCTTCTGCCTCATAATGCGGTTTGAATTGCAACCAAACCAAAATCTGACCCAGCATAGCCCCTGCGAACTGGGCTAAGATATAAGGCAAAACGGAAGCCCAAGGTAAGTCACCTTTTAAAGCTACACCAATTGTCACAGCTGGGTTTAAATGAGCTGGACTGAGCTTTCCGGATACAAAGACTGCAACCGCAACTGCAATCCCCCAACCCATAGTAATCACAATCCAACCTGAGCTATTGCTCTTGGTTTTAGGAAGAACCACACCTGCAACAACACCATTTCCTAGAAGAATCAGGATTAAAGTCCCTAGAAATTCTCCAAATAATTCATTCATCATCTTTCTGTCTCCATTAAAAAGAAGGGGCGGGCGACAAGGAGTTCTGCCCGCCACCTCTTTTATTTTTTCTTAATTTTTTAATTCTGCTAAATCGTTGTTAGCGAGAGCTGCTTCGACATCCGCACGGTAAGTTGCTTTCTCATCTTCTGTCCAGTCATAGAATCGTCCCATTTCATCCAAAACTGGCTCAACGATGCTATCCAAACTATCACGCATAAAGAGCATGTGGTTGGTACGGCGAAGGAGGAAGTCAACTGGGCTCAGAGCCAACTCATTGCGCATTGCATAGTGAAGTGACAAAGTGTCTGCCAAGCTGAGTCCTGGCGCTTGTTCCAAGCTGTGAGCAAGGGCAAAGACTTTCGGTGCATTTGAACCGTAAAGATTTGCGAGATAGTGAGCTTCCTTGCTATCCAAACCACGTGAAACTCCAAGTTGAGCAAAGGCTTCAATTTCTGAGTCCACATTTGCTGGGTTCAATTCTCCACCTGAAACAGGGTAAGTCTTAGAGTTGATCAGTTTAAAGCTGCGGTCAAATTCTGCTTTGAGGATGTCAACCACGCGCTCCATAGCTCCTTCAGCCATCTTACGGTAGTCTGTGATTTTACCACCAGCAAGGGTCAACAGGCCATTGTCATCACGGTCCAAGCTCGAACCACGAGAAACTGCAGATGGGTCCAAATGTTTCTCAGAGGTACTGCTTTCAAGCTTGCTGACAGCAGACTCAACATCTTCACGCGTTTTTTCTTTAGAGAGATAAGATTCAACAGTCGCAATCAAGTTGTTAAAGCTTTCATCACTGATTGTACCGTTATTTCCTCCATTGTAGTCAGAAGCGCTATTGCCTGCGATCAATGGACGAAGACCAGCCCAGCTACTTTCGATATCATCAATGGTAATGTTGGCTTCTGGGAAGCGGTTGTTGACAATACCAAGTAAATAATCTACATCTTCCTGCGTCACCTTTGGATGTTCCAAATCGCCTGTGTAGTCTGTATCCGTTGTACCAAAGTAAGTCTTGTTTTCACGTGGGAGAACAAAGACCATACGGCCATCACCCAAACCTGTGTCAAAGTAAACCGGCTGTGAAACCTTGATCTTGCTTGAATCCACTACCAAGTGAACTCCCTTAGTTGGACGCATTTGTGAGAATTGTGTTCCCTTATTAGACAAATTACGTACCTTATCGCTCCAAGGACCTGTTGTGTTGATAACCAGACGAGCCTTGATTTCAAAGACTTGGTCTGTCAACAAATCACGAGCTACCACACCTGTAATCTTGCCACTTTCGTCAAAGAGGAAGCCTTCTGCCTTCACGTGGTTGGCAATGAGGGCACCGTCTTGATTGGCACGTTTGATGTTTTCAATCACGAGACGCGCATCGTTGTTACGGAAGTCAAGGTAAACCCCACCTCCTACCAAACCTTCTTTCTTCAAGTTTGGCTGGCGTTCCAAAACTTCTTCCTTGCTCAAGACCTTGTTAGCAGCTGGTGTGTTGTTAACTCCTGCCAAAAGGTCGTACAAGTCCATGGCTACTTTGAGACGGAAGAGGCTAAAGGTCGCTCCATCTTCATCGTAAACTGGCAAGAGCATTGGGTCCGGTTTTGGAATGTGTGGTGCGATTTGTTGAACCACTGCACGTTCAGAAACTGTATCTGATACTACTTCTACATCAAATTGCTTAAGGTAACGTAGTCCTCCGTGAACCAATTTTGTTGAACGACTGGATGTTCCTTCTGCGAAGTCTTGCATTTCAATCAATCCAGTGTCAAGACCACTGGCTGCCGCCTGCAAGGCTACACCAGCACCGGTGATTCCTCCACCGATAATTAAGAGGTCCAGAGTACGTTCCTGCATTTTTTTAATTGATAATTCACGTGTTTTCTTTGAAAATTCCATATTTACACACTTTCTAACTGAGTCGCTTTATTCTTCCAGTATTAGTCGTCTACTTCCGCAAAGACTTGGGTTGCTTTCACAGCCTTCTTCCAGCCCTTGTAGAGTTGTTCCTTGCGAGATTCGTTCATAGATGGCTCAAAGAGTTCTCCTGTCTCGTTCAAGAGTTTCAACTCATCCAAGTCTTTCCAATAGCCCACTGACAAACCTGCTAGGAAGGCTGCCCCTAGAGCTGTTGTTTCCAAGTTTTTGGCGCGTGCGATATCGATTCCCAAAATGTCAGCTTGGAACTGCATGAGGAAATTGTTCATAGCTGCACCACCGTCTACTTTCAAGACTTGGATAGCTGTCTGCGCATCCACTTGCATGGTGTCGATGATGTCACGTACTTGATAAGCGATAGATTGCAAAGTCGCCTTGATAAAGTCTTCTTTAGTTGTTCCACGAGTTAAGCCAAAGACAGAACCGCGAGCGTTTTGGTTCCAGTATGGAGCACCTAGACCTGTAAAGGCTGGAACGACATAAACTTCATCATTGTTGTGAGAATCACGAGCGTATTTTTCAGATTCTGGTGAATTTTCAACCATGCGAAGACCGTCACGAAGCCACTGAATGGCACTTCCTGCGATGAAGATAGAACCTTCCAAGGCATAGTAAACCTTGCCGTTAATTCCGTAACCAATGGTTGTCAAGAGGTTATTTTCAGACAACTGCATCTCTTCCCCAGTATTCATGATGATGAAAGATCCTGTTCCGTAAGTATTCTTGACCATACCTGGTTCAAAGGCCAACTGCCCAAAAAGGGCTGCTTGTTGGTCCCCAGCCATACCTGAGATTGGCACTTCTCCACCGTAGAAATGGAATGGCGCTGTCTTACCGTAGATTTCAGAGTTAGAACGAACTTCTGGCAGCATAGCCTTAGGAATGTTGAGGATTTCCAAAATCTCATCATCCCATTTGAGTTCTTTAATGTTATAAAGCATGGTACGAGCTGCATTTGAGTAGTCGGTCACGTGAGCCGCACCGTCAGTCAATTTCCAAACCAACCAAGTATCGATAGTACCAAAGAGCAATTCTCCTTTTTCTGCTCGCTCTTGAGCGCCTTCTACATGGTCCAAAATCCAACGAACCTTGGTAGCAGAGAAGTAAGCATCGATGATCAAACCAGTCTTTTCATGGAATTTTTCCACATAACCTTGACTTTTTAGTTGTTCAGCCAGAGGAGCAGTTTGGCGTGATTGCCAAACGATAGCGTTGTAGATAGGGAGCCCTGTTTTCTTATCCCAGACAACAGTTGTTTCACGCTGGTTGGTAATCCCGATTGCTTCGATTTGATTTGGCTTGACACCACTTTCGATGAAAGCACCCGCAATAACTGACTGAACAGAGTTCCAAATTTCATTGGCATTGTGCTCTACCCAACCTGCCTGAGGGAAAATCTGAGTAAACTCTTTTTGACTCGAGCTGACCTTTTCTCCTTTTTTGTTGAAAATAATGGCACGAGAACTTGTAGTTCCCTGGTCAA
>ERZ773006.851-NODE-851-length-11721-cov-7.87511_pt1 | contig 11721 bp, 9 predicted proteins | sample MGYA00580843_ERZ773006 | MGnify/ENA primary metagenome ERZ773006 (study PRJEB29015, sample SAMEA2738011) | human oral metagenome | biome: human oral; feature: human-associated habitat; material: dental | place: China | collected 2052 ... | reverse complement strand
TAACACAGCAGGGGCTTATAATCCCATTTTCTACATCAGCAAGGTGTGTCTTTGTCCGACAAACTGTCATTTGTCCCACAAAGACCCTTGCCCCGAAAGGGGATTAAATCACTCCAAAGTCGCGATTAGATAACAAGCAAAACAAGTAAGATTATGCCTAAATTAGAAATAGCCAACAACAACCGCTACGGTCATCGTAGGATAGAAGAAGTTCCACGCTGGGACAGATGGGACACCCGTATGCCCGACCCGAAAGACCAACTTCGGGTGATAGACCTCTATCACAAGTCAGGCTCAAAGTCCAAGTCAGAGTTCGTGCGTGCAAGGTTATTAGGAGAGCATTTTAAGGTGATAACGGTGGACAAGTCCGCTGTGGAGTATTACCGTAAGCTCTCCGAACTCACTGCCGAAGTCCATAAAATTGGAGTGAACTATAATCAGGTGGTGCGCTTTCTCCACATCACCGAGAGGGAAACAATGACACAAACCCTGTTGCAGGAGCTTATCCGCTTGACAAAAGAACTCACCGCCCTACAAGAGAAGGCGGTGAGTTTGACGATTGATTATCGAGAGAGGGATGATAAATGTCCGACTCCATTATAATTCCCCAAGCATTTTTTGTAGGAGATTACCAGATGAGTGTACTATTTGAAAGTCTACAGTTTGGGTTTCCACTGATTTTATTTCGGCTGACTTAAAACGACAGAGAGCTTCCTGACGTTCCAAAGTGTCACGTGCGATAAAAAGGTCTCGTAGCTGCCCTGCGAACGTTCCATAGGGCGATTGCAGATAAATTATTTGTCCGTTTATATTTTCGAGATGTTTGTTCTCGAATCGAAGCAAGATGGCTATCTCTATGCTGTCGGTTGGAGTGTTATTTATTTCACGCACAGTAGCCGTTCCATAATAAACCTGCTTGTAGGGCAGGAAATAGGCTACAGCAAAAAGGCAGAGTAACACCATTCCGATGGCGGTAATGCCATAACGGATAAGCGAGGAGGGTATCTGTCCCACGATACTACGAACTTTTTCGCTACGCAGTTCAAAGCTCCGTTCTGGTTTCTTTTCTTCTTTCATATTAGTTGCCAAGTTCTAATTGATTCTTTACTAAGGCAAAATATTTACCACGTTTGGCAGTCAGTTCCTCGTGTGTACCTACCTCTACAATTTTACCTTCATCCAAAACTACAATTTGGTCGGCATTGCGGACTGTGGAAAGACGATGTGCCACTACTACAACTGTTTTTCCCTTGTAGAACTCCGAGAGATTTTCTGTAATGGCTCGTTCATTGTTGGCATCGAGGGCATTGGTCGCTTCATCCAGAAAGACAAACATTGGATTCTTATAGACTACCCTTGCTATCAAAATGCGTTGTCGTTGTCCCTGACTGATACCCTGTCCGTCCTGTCCTATCATCGTGTTGTAAGCCAAAGGCAGGGCTTCTATATAGTCGGCTATGTTTGCTACACGGGCAGCATGACGGATACGTTCGATGTCGGGCTCATCGTCAGATATGGCGATGTTTCTCGCAATGGTATCGGAGAAGAGATATCCCTCCTGCATCACCGCACCGCATTGGCTTCGCCACCAGCCGAGGTTATATTCACTTAAATTGGCATTGCCTATCTCAATGTTTCCATTCAGTGGCTCATAGAATCCCAAAAGGAGTTTTACGAGCGTTGTCTTTCCGCTTCCACTCGCTCCCACGATTGCCGTTACCTTGCCGTTGGGAATAGAGAGGTTGATATTCGATAGAATATCTTTCGGACTGTAGATATCATATTTGAAGGATAGGTCTTTTATCGTGAGGGAATGTCCTTCGGTGGTCTTGTCCGTATAGGCGGTACGTGTCCGTTCGACATTTTCCTCGTTGGTCTCGGTGTGGATTTCGTTCATGCGGTCAAGGCTGATGCTTACGTCTTGCCATGAGTAGATAAACTGAATAAGTTGTTCCACTGGGCTGTTGAGCTGTCCGATGATGTACTGCACCGCCAGCATCATACCGAGCGTCATATTTCCGTGTATTACGGCTGTGGCTGCAAGTACGGTAATGAGGATGTTCTTCACCTCATTGATGGTGATGCTTCCTGCCTGTTGCACTTGTTGCAGATTGAGCGATTGCAGATTGACCTTAAACAGGTCGGCTTGCACATCCTCCCACTCCCAACGTTTGCGCTGCTCGCATCCCTGCAGCTTGATTTCCTGCATTCCATTGATGAGCTGGTAGGTAACGTTACGGTTTCGCCCTGCCTGCTCAAAATATTTATAGTCGAGCTGCCTGCGCTTTTTGAGGAAGAGGATAATCCAGACTGCGTAAAGCGATGTCCCAAATAGGAAGACAAGGAATATTCCGAGATTATAGACCGCAAGCACAATGCCAAACACAAGGAAAGTGAAAAACGAGAATAATAAACTTAGACTGCTTGATGTGAGGAACTGTTCTACACGTCGGTGATCTTCAATGCGTTGCAATAGGTCGCCCATCAATTTGGTATCGAAGAACTTCATCGGCAACTTCATCAGTTTAATAAAGAAATCCGAGATAAGCGAGATATTGATGCGCGTGGAAATGTGCAAGAGTATTTTGGAGCGAATGAAGTCAATGGCTGTACGACTGAAAAGAAGCATCATTTGAGCCAATAAAACCAGCCACACGAACCCAATGTCCTTTCCTCCGATACCCGTATCCACAATGGCTTGTGTGAGGAAAGGAAAGACGAGTTGCAGGAGCGAACCGAGCAACAAGCCAAGTATCAATTGAATGAAGAAGCGTCTGTACTTCCTGAGGTATTTCCAAAGAAATTTTACGCGGTTCTGAGTCGGAATAGTTTCAGTATCATTTTGTACATAGAACTTTTCTGTCGGTTCGAGAAGAAGGGCAATACCTTTCTCCTCGCCGTTGGTCTTAGTACTCACCCAATGCTCGCAGAATTCCTCCTTGGTATAGGTTATAAGTCCTTTTCCAGGATCTGCCACATAAACTTCATATTGATTACCTCTGCGTTTCTTTATCTTATAAACAACCACAAAGTGGTTCTGGTTCCAATGAATGATGCAAGGTAAGGGTACTTCTGACGTAAGAGTGTCAAAACTCAATCGACCACCGATAGTTTTAAAGCCAATCTCCTCTGCCGCCTTACTAATCCCGAGGAGAGAAACACCTCCCTTACCGAGATCGCAAGTCTTTCGTATAGCTTCAATATTGGGGTGTGTTCCATAGTGCTTGGCAATCATTACCAAACAAGAGGGACCACAATCCATTGCATCACATTGTTTTGCAAAACTATAAAAAATCATACAATAGAGTTAAAAGCAAAGTTAATGTTGCACTACAGCCTATTCAGTATATTATCCAAACTCTTTACTTTATTCTTGCGAGAAGTCTTGTTGACATTGTATTTAAGGTAAATAGAAAAATATCGCGAGTCTGCGTTGTTTCTTTGTAAGTTGTTAATGTTTAAATACTTGACTTCCCAATCGGAGTTTTCGGTACGAAAAAGGTCGTTGCAAGCAATATTCAGTTGCATTCTCTTATCAAAGAAACTGAAAGTAATGCCAGTGCTGGTGCTGAATGCCGGATACTGTTTAAAGACGGTATCTTCTGTCTTTCCGGTATAATTCATTCTCACGTAATAGTTTATATTATCCCGTAAGCGATAGTTATAATTAACCGACACATAGACAGAGGTAAAAAAACGATGTTTTTCAACCTGTAAATTGTCTAATTGATTTTTTTGCGCTAACAGTGCACTGTGGAAACCTATCTGATGCTTTCCAAATCGTTTCGTCAGGTTTGCTCCGATGCTTATTTGATGGTTCTTCGCTATATTGACAGGAATTACTTTAATCACTTGTCGGTTGGCAGCATCAGTCATCGGTACTTCCTGTATTTGGTTCCTTATGAATGAGTATTCCGCATAAAGGTTCAAAATATTGTCGTACAATGCACTTAATGAGAAATTGTTAAAGTAAACCGGTTCCAAATTCGGATTTCCTATTCTATAACTATACTTGTCGTAATAGGTTATGATGGGATTTAATTGTTGATAAGAAGGAAGGTTCATCTTTCTGTCGTACGTCAGGGAAAGGTTCCATTTGGAAGACAAATTTACCTCCAAAGACATAAACGGGAACAGACTGCTAATTCGTTTTGTTTGTTCGGCATATTCTTTCGTATCTTTATATTTCAGCCAAACCGTTTCGTATCTGATACCTGCTTGAAGCCCAAATTTATTTAATTGCTTTTTCAGGTTGATGTAATATGCAATCTGTTGTTCTTTATGTTCTCCCTCGTTATTTATCGCTTTCGCCATTTCCGCGTTATTATAGGAAAAGGTATTGTTCGTCAAGTTCATATAGTCTAAGCCCAGATTTCCGTCAAATGAACGCCAAAGTGTGCCCACATAGTTTAGCTGAGCCAGATAAACGTTATAACGCCCTTTATAAATTATGCAAAACTCATTTGTTTTTTGTTTGTTGGAGTTCTTGATTGTTTGGTTGTCATCGGAAGATTGATATATGTAGTCAAGATTTAATTCTAAATGACTATCTTTCAATACCGGCAGATTATAGAAGAGGTTCAACCGATTATTCTTTTCATTGTAATTTGGTGCAATCTCTGTGAATATCTGTTCGTGCAAGCCGGGTTCAATATATTCTGTAGTACTTTTGTTAATCAGCTTGTTTCCCGCATAATAGAAATCATCATATAGCTGCAAGTAGTGGTTGTTGCTGAACTCATATTTAAGTCCAAACGAAGCATCAAAGCCTTTTCGTTTGTTTTGTATTGACTGCCGACTAATGTATTGGACATTATTCTCTACATTTTGTGTTTCCACAGTGTAGTAATTCAAATCGTTACGGAAACTCGTGATAACTCCGCCATTAAGTGTTATTTTATTTGATGCGAGATAAAAGTTGGCGTTTTCTGTATTGGAAATTTTCCTACCTACTTTCGTTCTTTGGCTTATTTCCACAGAATTACCACTGCGCTCCTTTGTGGTAATTCGCAAGACAGATTTATACTTGCTGTTATATCGCACGCCTGCATTTTTCTCAAGAGCAACTGTTTTAATAGAGTTAACATTTAGGTTTTCTATTTCTGAAAATGAAGATACTACACGATTATCTATCAAAATGAGCAGATTGTCTTTGCCAATTAGTTTTATGCCGGAATTATCAGCTATAACTCCCGGCATATATGCTAAAACATCAATAGCGGAAATCATATCGGCAAGCGGAGTCCCCTCGACTTTCATCGCTAATGAATTATTCGTTCTCTTCCAAATTTTATGAGAAGCCGTAACTGTAACTTCGTCCAAAAAAGTTTCACTGCGTAGAAGCTCTACTCGCAAATGGATATTCTGGTTGGAAGTAATTGTAAAGGGGACTCTCTGTTTTTCATAGCCTACACATGAAACTTCCAAGAAGTAGTTGCCAACATCTATCTTGTCAATCACGAAGGTTCCCAATTGGTCTGTTACTGTTCCGGAAACGAATGCAGAATCTTCCACATTTTTAACCATCACATTACAATACTCTATCGCATTGTTGTCATGCTGTACTACTCCCGAAACCTGCTGTCCATAAGAACTCTGTATAGACAACAAAACAAGAACTAATAAGCTTACAAACTTCATCTCCCTACTTAATATAGAGAAGATGTTTTTGAAAATACGAGAACTTCTCATTCGAAACATAAAATTACAAATAAATATCATTGTAGACATTTGGAGCATGAGGACAACTAGGGTCTGGATAGTCCCATTTGTCTGTTCCATATGCCGCAATTACTTCTTTCCAACATACTCCACCTGACTGTTGCCGACAAATTGTGTATACTTTACAAGTCTTACAAGCGCTTTCGTCACTTATGTCTTTTTGAGGTAGGTTGTATAAATACTTAGCTTTATCTGAAGTCCAAATCTCAGCAAGAGAAGATTCTAATACATCTCCAACAATAAATTTAGAGTTCCAATAAAGTTGCTCACATATAGTAACTTTCCCATCAGGCAAAATGAATAAGTGAGAATAATTTGCAGTACAAAGAACCCTATTTTCTATAAAATCATTATTCTTTTTCTTCTGACTTTTATTTGCGTTATTATACAAGCTATTTGCAAGAACTCTTATAGGATATGATTGAGATTTTATATAATCATATATCTCTAATAAATTGTGTTTAGTGACCTTATATTTTTCAAAAGACTTTACTCCTTTTGGCATAGAATATGTAGCAGGATCTATACGCCATAAATCGATATTCGGATGCTTGAACAATTCTTTTTCCAAGCTTTTAATATCTTCTATGGAGTTATTATCTCTACAAATAATGGTATGTATGACTGTCTTGATATTGTATTTATCTAAATAGTCTAAGGTCTTTATTATATTTTCATGGTATTTACTCGTAGAGTGTACAATTTTGTCTAGATTTGACGGGACTAATGTATCTAAAGATATTTGTATATCTCTGACTCCTATCGAAGCTAAAAAATTCACATCTTCTTCATTCAAAGGTACTTTTGTCGAGACGAAGGGGTTGAATTTTTTTGAATATAGTTTAGCAAGGATTTCCTTCCAATGTGAATGGGCAAACACATCTCCTCCAATGATATCAAAACCTCTCATTTTTAACTTATATGCTTCATCTATAAGTGACATTATTCTAGAAAGAGGGAGTTCTTTATTACAATGTTGTTTTGTTGCATAGCAATACACACAATCTGTTTTGCATCGAGTTGTAAGCATAAGGGTAACATCGGTTATCATAGAATGCCTTCCCATTTTCAAGTCTAAAAAATCATACTTGAAATCATTTGGATTATACAGCCGAATATTCTCAGAAGTAGTATTTTCAACCCCAACAAGAGTGTATTGAGGGAAATATATATACTTCTTTCCAAGAGAAACAATTACAGGTTGCTCATTATTTATTAACTTTGATACAAAGTTGGAAATCTTACCCTTATCAACATTTAAATATTGAGCGGCATTATCTATGCATAAGTCTTTCTCCTTTCCGTCAAAGAATGACAATATCATCGCATGGATAGGATGTATTACTGATTCTAATTTCTCATTATTCTTTGCTCGAAAAGGATCTGCAGTTAAAAGTAAAGCTTTACCCTTTTCGGGTTTCAACATATATTCTGGGTTCAAAATTAGTTTCATACTTATTCTAAGTTTTAGTGCCACTGCACCAAAAGTGATATTCGATGCAGTGACATATGTTATAATTAAGTGCGTGTTTGGCAACTTTGAGTTTTGTTGCATGAACTACAGCCACCCCATGGGGCTTGTATTGTAGAATTCTCACTGTGGTCTACAGCACAACCTTCAGAGGCGACTCCGCCCTCAAGTGTTTGCATTTCTGCATCTAATAACAAATCTGCATCTAACGTTATTTTTCTATTATTAATTGTATCCATATTTGTATAATTCTATGTTTTTTCTACTCATGTCGCTTTTCGAATCCGCGTCCTTTTTTTTCATACAGTTTTCCGAATTGATCGGTAAGGATATTGCTGCACTGTAATCAATTTTACAGCTTCCAAACTATTAAGTTTGTGTGTTTAATTATCTGATTGCATATCCTTGATTTTAATGAATACTTAACTTCTATATATAAAGCTTATCGTGTCCTTGCAAAAGAGCGATAAGTTGGTTCTCGCCTATTCTACAGTAAGTAATACTGTTCCATATGAGAATCTTCCACTTTCGGGAACGAGGAGAAGTATCTTGTTTCCACGTTTTATACCTTTTGTCCTTATAAATTCTTCCAAAGCCACATAAATGGCAGCGGAACCGATGTTGCCTACAGAAGTTAGATTTGTAAACCATTTCTCTTTTGTCAGGGCAATGTTACGAGCAGCAATTTCGTCATTTAATTTCTCATAGAAAAACATTGATGATACATGAGGTATGACATAATCTATCTCTTCTGCTTTTACATGATGTTTGGCAAGTACGGTTTCGATATGGTCAACCCAATACTTGATAATGTATTTCTTTAGCTGCCGAATGTCCTGTTTGCCCACAAGTACGGCACGCTCCTTAATCTCATCAGGAGAGAACTCCTTCCAGCTTTTGAGCCGTCCGTTTTCTTGCAACTCTGATGCCATAAACATACAGGTGGGTAGTTCGTTGGCATAGGAAGTCATATCGACCCATTCGATTTTGAGAGAACATATTCCTTCGGGATGATCTTGCACCAATACCGCTCCTGCACCATCAGAAAGCATAAATCGCATAAAATCCTTCTCAAAAGCCATATAGGGGTCTTTGTCAGGATTGTCATGTGTAGCTTCATACTCCGGGTCATAAAATTTGGATACCAATGCAGGTGAAGTTAATTCTGATGCCACGCATACAGCTTTTTGATGCAGTCCTGCAAGAATATTGCTATAGCATATTTTCAATGCCTGCAATGAGGTAAGGCATACACCTGCAGAGGAGAATATTTCCATAGGATAGTTGGCTAATTCTCCGTGAACCATAGACGCATGGGAAGGAAGCAGTTGGTCGGGTGTACTTGTTCCACAAGCCAATAGGGTTAGGTCATTTGGAATTTGTCTATTCTCAAATAGCCCACATACGGCCTCCTTTGCCAACTCTGCATTCGAGTGTGTTAGGCTTTGGTTTTTGTCCAACCCGTAATATCTCGTTTTGATGCCATTTTGTCTAAGGACAATGGAACGAACCCTTGACGGATTTCCACCAATTTCCCCGATATAGTCCTCCATTTCCTCATTGGCGATGGGAGAATTAGGAAGATATGCCGATACGCTATTGATATATGCTGCTTTTTTCATAGGAATATTATTTGGTTATTAAATAGTATATTGTGTATATTTGCTCTTTCAATTCGGAAATGGAAAGTTGGCTGCTCAATGCACTTCTGTATGACAATCCAAGATATATATTTCTAATGGAAGATATAATCTTTTCTGTTTCCACAGTTTGAGTAATCTCTCCTTTCTGTTTGGCAAGCTCTATCACCTCTTTCCACTCAAGGCTCTTTCTTTTCTCGTATTCTTGAAACTTCTCTTTCCAATCCGGATAGTTGTCTTTCAGATACAGGATAAATGACATGAAATTGGCAGGAGTGACTGTGCCTTTTGTCATTATAAAAAATGATTTCATACGGCGACCGATGTTTTCTACACGATTATCAATGAAGTCCTTTAATGGTGTCGAGCTTGTAAATTCAAGAAAGTCTGTAGCATCATTGGTCAAGAATTCAAATACAAACCTATCAACGGCATGATTGAATATATCCTCCTTATTCTTGAAGTGATGAAACATATTGCCACGAGAAATGCCGGTCGCTTCCACTAAATCCGAAAATGATACTGCTGCATAACCTTTTTTCAGAAATAGCCTGAACGATTCATTAAGGATAATGTCCCTTTTGCTTATGCTTTCTTTATCTGTTTGTTTTTCCATTATTTCATACATATTAAATTTAAAACAGAACGTTTGTTCCGTGTTTATAAGTGCAATATTATGCAAATTATTTCAATCCGCCAAATATTTCGGGGAATTTTTCTTCAAAAAGTTTCATTTCTCTCTTTTTTTTACATTTTGCAATAGAAAAATAGTTGTTTCTATTCATTTTTGCTGATTAGGCAATAAGGCTAAAAATTCTGACAAATTACTTCCATTAAAATTAGTTGGTAATGATTTTAAGTGCTCCTACAATTTATTTCCGTAAAAACACACTGCTTTCATCAGAAAATATTATCTTTGCATTATCAATTTAAGTGTTCTTTGGGGCGTTGCAGAATAAAGAAAGGGAAAGAAACTCACTCGTTTCTAACTCGTTCAGCTTTTATTATTCTATATTATGTTTTCCCCTTATAATCAGCAGATTACATCCACTTCTATTACTTTTATGCGGAAATCACGGACTACCGCACGGCGGAGGATGTGGGCGTGGACCGTCCCAACAAAAACGAGATACTGCACCACATACCGCCCACGCCGGAGCAGGAGGACTTCATACAGAAGCTGATGCAATTCGCCAAGACGGGCGACGCCACCCTGTTGGGCAGACTGCCGCTTTCGGAAACGGAGGAAAAGGCGAAGATGCTTATCGCCACGGACTATGCCCGGAAGATGGCACTCGACATGCGCATGATAGACCCGCATTACGAAGACCACCCCGACAACAAGGCGAGCCACTGTGCCAAAATAATCGCGGAGTATTATCAAAAATACGACGCGCAGAAAGGCACGCAGTTCGTTTTCTCTGACTTGGGGACTTACCAGCCGGGCGATGGGTGGAACGTCTATTCGGAAATCAAGCGCAAACTGACGGAGGACTACGGCATACCGCCAAGCGAGGTGCGCTTCATTCAGGAGTGCAAGACCGACAAGGCTCGGAAGGCGGTGATAGATGCCATGAACGCCGGGACGGTGCGTGTGCTGTTCGGCTCCACCTCCATGCTCGGAACGGGTGTGAACGCACAGAAACGGTGTGTGGCAATTCATCATCTTGATACGCCGTGGCGACCGTCCGACCTGCAACAGCGTGACGGACGGGGAGTTAGAGCAGGCAACGAGATAGCCAAGCATTTCGCCGGGAACAACGTGGACGTAATAATCTACGCGGTGGAAAAATCACTGGACAGTTACAAGTTCAACCTCCTGCACTGCAAGCAGACTTTCATCAGCCAGCTTAAAAGCGGTGCTATGGAAGCGCGTACCATCGACGAGGGGGCAATGGACGAGAAATCGGGCATGAACTTCTCGGAATATATGGCGTTGCTATCCGGCAACACCGACCTGCTGGACAAGGCGAAACTGGAAAAACGTATCGCCTCGCTCGAAGGGGAACGCAAGTCGTTCAACAAGGGCAAGCGTGATTCGGAGTTCAAGCTGGAATCGAAGACCCGCGAGCTGGGCAACAACACAGCTTTCATAGATGCCATGACGGAGGACTGGAACCGCTTCCTCTCTGTGGTGCAGACCGACAAGGAGGGCAATCACCTTAATATAATAAAGGTGGACGGAGTGGATTCCGCCGATGAGAAAGTCATCGGAAAGCGTTTGCAGGAGATAGCCAAGAATGCCACGACCGGAGGGTTGTACACGCAGGTTGGAGAGTTTTACGGTTTCCCGATAAAGGTGGTCAGCGAAAGGATACTCAAAGAGGGATTGGAGTTTACCGACAACCGCTTCGTGGTCGAGGGGAACTACAAGTACACCTACAACAACGGGCATCTGGCGCTGGCTGACCCGTTGGCCGCCGCCCGCAACTTCCTCAACGCGATTGAGAGAATCCCCTCCATCATCGACCAGTATAAAGCGAAGAATGAGGTCTTGGAACGTGAGATACCGCAGTTGCAGGAGATAGCAGGCAAGGTGTGGAAGAAGGAGGAAGAACTGAAACAGTTGAAGTCCGAACTTGCCGCCCTTGACCGCAAGATACAGCTGGAACTTGCGCCGCCTACACCCGAAATCACCGAAAAGGAGCATGAAGGGCAACAGGTCAAACCGGAAGCGAAAGGTGTGCGAAACGGTATCAGGCAATATCCCGAAGATACATCACCGCAAATACGCAATCCATCGGAAAGTATTATCGCCAATCACACCATAACTGGGCATCCGGGGCTGTATGCCAAGGAGGAAACCCGGTCCAAAGGATTGAAAATATAACCTTAGGAATTTTATCTGAAGTATTAATAAGGGCTATCCCAAAAGGTCTAAAAGTAAAT
>ERZ773006.848-NODE-848-length-11774-cov-6.33185_pt1 | contig 11774 bp, 10 predicted proteins | sample MGYA00580843_ERZ773006 | MGnify/ENA primary metagenome ERZ773006 (study PRJEB29015, sample SAMEA2738011) | human oral metagenome | biome: human oral; feature: human-associated habitat; material: dental | place: China | collected 2052 ... | reverse complement strand
CTTTGTTCGCTTTTTTATGCCCTTTTGCGAACTCGATTTTAAGCAAAATAAGAACGAAATAACAACGGTTTTAATCAATGAAGTAATGAGAAAAAAGCAAGTAAAGAAGAGAGATATCACACACTTTTTAAGACACTATCAAAATACGCTTACTTTGGAAAGAAAAGACCTATAATAACCGATAATTCTAACAAATAATAAGCTTAAGTATATTTTATCTAACACGAAAGACCCAAAAAGTTTTACCGGGCAAATGCAAGAAAAAGGTTGATTTATGTAGATTGATGGTAAGTGGTTGAGAATGTGTGAGAAATACGGATTATTGCCGTGTGCTGCTTTGATGGTGAAAGTGCAGAAAATGTGGATTTGTGCAGAAGATACGTTACCAAATCGTTAGCCAAATGTGTGTGGATAAAGCGAGGTAACGATAAGCAGTTTGTACAGTGGTATCGATTTTTGATATTATGGTGTTTATGCACTGACTCACAACATTTTGCATAACCGAAAACGCTTCAAAAATGGGTAACTTTGCCCACAAAAACAGAAGCGTATGCAAAAAGGAAAAATGAAGGTTTTGCTCTACCTCAAAAAGAGCGGTTTGGACAAGTCGGGGCAGGCTCCGATTATGGGACGGATAACCTACAATCGCACGATGGCTCAATTCAGCAGTAAGTTTTCGTGTAATCCCAAGTTGTGGAATGTGCGAGAAAGCCGTTTGAATGGCAAGAGCCGTGAAGCAGTGGCAACCAATGCTAAGTTGGAACAGTTGCTCCTTTCTGTACAACGAGCGTACCAAACGCTTTGCGATAGAGGTATAGAGTTCTCTGCAAAAGACATCAAGGAGCAGTTTCAAGGCTCAATGCAGAACCGCACTACGTTCTTGCAACGCTACGACCAAATGGTGGAAGACGAGAAGCAATTGGTTGGTGTGGAGATTACGGCTCGCTGGCACTCGATGTATTACATGCTCCGAAAGCATCTACAAGTCTTTATACAAGAGCGATACCATACCGGCGACATTCCCTTTGGGCAACTAACCGAGGATTTCTTGAACGGCTTGCATCAATACAGCGTGGGAAAACACGGTCATTCACAGAGTTATTACCGCAAGATGGCTTTGGCGGTCAAGAAAGTATGCCGTTTGGCTTTTCGTGAGGGTATCATAGACCGTCCTCTTTTTGACCTTGTCAAGATAGACAGAGGAGAGAGCAAACTGCCCAGAGCTTTGGACAGGGCTTCTTTGGACAGGATAAGGCAAATTCGATTAGAGGAGGAGGAAACAGAACTGACACTTGCCCGTAACCTTTTCCTGTTCACCTGCTACACAGGCACAGCCTTTTGCGATATGATGAATCTGCGCAAGGAACATCTTGTGCAGGATGATGCAGGGGCTATGTGGCTTAAATTCAGAAGACAAAAGACTAATACCCTTTGTCGGGTAAAACTTCTACCTCAAGCCGTTACTCTGCTTGATACATACCATTCGGATGAACGGGACACGCTTTTGCCGACTATCAGTTACGAAACCTACCGTTTCCTCCTGAAAGCCCTACAACTGAGAGCAGGGATTGCCATTCCCTTGACCGCACATATAGGAAGGCACACCTTTGCAACATTGATAACCTTGGAGAATGGAGTGCCGATTGAAACAGTGAGTAAAATGCTTGGTCATAGCAAAATTGAGACCACCGAGCGTTATGCCTATGTGACACCGAAGAAAGTATTTGAGGAATTTGGTCGCTTTCTCTCTTTCACAGAAGATTTAACCCTTAGCCTTTGAGATTATGCGTAGTACATTCAACATTCTATTCTACATCAATCGCAGCAAACTGAAAGCGGATGGTACAACAGCAATCCTTTGCCGCATTACGATAGATGGCTCAAAAGTCGTGATGTCCACAGGAGAAAACACATCGCCCGACGATTGGAGCGTAAAGCGACAAGAGACCAACGACAAGCAGCAGAACCAACGCTTGGATTCGTTTCGTGAGAAGATAGAGCAGGGGTATAATACGTTGCTCCTGCAATTCGGTGCTGTGAGTGCCGAGTTGCTTAAAAACCACTTGCAAGGTGTCGGATCAAATCCCACCACATTGCTTGCCCTTAGCCGAGAGGAACTGTCAATCGTTCAATCCACAAAGGCTTCAGGCACTTACCAAAGCTGCCGTAGCTATCACAGGCAGTTGGAAAGTTTTGTAGAAAGTAAAGGCGTAGCAGATATTCCTCTGACAACTCTTACTATGGAGTTTTTCGATGATTATCGCATCCACTTCAAAAGAAAAGGTTATGCTTTGTCCTCAACAAAACAAAATCTCTTTTGGTTAAGTCGGTTGATGTATAGGGCTGTGAGCCAGCAAACCATTCGGTATAATCCTTTTGAGGATGCCAAGTATGAGCGGGTGGAGCGAAAAATTCGCTGTTTGAGTAAGACGGATATAGCCCGTCTGTTGGCTATGCCCTTGCAAAATGAACAGGCGGAATTTGTGCGGAGGTTGTTTCTTTTCTCGGTATTTACAGGTCTGGCTTTTGCTGATGTGAGCAAGTTGCGGTACTGTGATATTGAAACGAACAATGCAGGGATACGTTATATCCGGCAGTACAGAAAGAAGACCGATGTCGAGAGCATTACGCCCCTGCACCCGATAGCCGAGCAAATACTCTCGCTTTACCCACTGAAAGACAGGAAAGAGGATAGCCCCATCTTTGCAACCTCGATGAGTAGAATACAGATAGGCATGCACCTCAAGACTATTGGTCTGGCTTGTGGCATTCGCCAATCCCTTTCCTTTCATGTAGCTCGCCATTCTTTCGGTGCGCTGACATTGGAGGCAGGCATACCGATTGAGAGTATTGCCAAGATGATGGGGCATGCCTCCATTGCGAGTACACAAATCTACGCTCAAATCACCGATAGTAAGATTTCAAGGGATATGGACAGGCTGATACAACTAAGAAGTATGTAGAGTCGAAGAGAAAAGAGGATGTGCCTATTTTGACACATCCTCCAAGTAATCAGGAATTGGATATTTTACGGATTTAGTTTCCTCCACCGCCACCTGATGGTTTAGGTTTTGCCGTTTTCTTTGCCGGTGCCTCCACACGCTCATAGCTTACGCCCGAGAGGGTGAAATATTTGCGGGAGGGCGAAAGGCGGACGACGGGCTTGGTGATGTGGATGTTGGGGTTGAACTCCGTCTTACCCTTCTCCACGATTTTGCTCTGGAAAGATGGCGTGAGCGTGCCGATGTCTCCAAACTCTACGATGTCGCCGTTTTCCACATGTCGTTTCGCAATTTCGGCGGCAAGTCGCAGTACGGCTTCCACTTCGGCACCGGTGAATGTCGTTGCGTGTCCCACCTCGTCACAGAAACTGCGATGGTCGATGCGTTTGCGCCCTGTGGGGCGTGCCTGAAGCACTGTTTTTCCTGCCATCGCTCCGATGGTTGCCTTGCGCTCGGTGAGCGTGTAGGCTAAAGGTCTGTTTGCCATGGTTTGTTTGGTTTTTAGTTTTGCTCCTCAGTTTTGATGTTTTGCCGTCCGTCAAGGCGAGGGGCTTTTCCTTGTCGGCCGGCATGCTTTTAGGCTTTCACGGACAAAGATACAAAAATATGACGTCATTTCCAACAAAATATGACGTCATATTTGCGAGAAAATGACGTCATATTTTTAGTTTGCAGCCATCTCTTCGTTTGTCTTGGGTGTAGAGCCAGTATTATTTCTTCTTGAAATGTCCGTGCATACGGTTGATTTCCTCTCTCATCTTGGCAAGGCATGGCGTGTTTATACTGTATGTTTTTCCGCCCTCAATCATGTCATCCAGCATTTGTCGGATTTCGTCTGGTGAATGAGTGACATGCCCGTCGAACATTTTTTGCAATGCTTCGTCCGCATATATTTTTTTGGCGATGGGCATGGCAAGAAACAAGGGGAGACGGTAGAGTCTGTTTGCTTTCTCGTCTTTAGGATTTATGCCTCTCTTTTTGCAAATGGAAAATCCCTCGCGAATAGCACATATTGTTTGCTTAAGTATATCGGTTTCTTTGATGAATTGCGCTGCACCACCTGCACACATGATACCTGCGGATAGCCCGGCAGCTGTGGCATAATGAGATATAAGCCAGACAATAATCTGGGAAGATATGCTTGGCTTCAAATTCGCTTCTTCCAATATATCAGCAAATTTCCGTATTCTCTCCGTCACGCTTCCGTTTGCTTCGCCCAAAGGGGTACAGGAATATTTTAATCCGGAAATATAACTGTGTATCTCTAATCCGTTCCTTCCTCCGCCCACCATAAAAGGGAAGCCGAAAAAATATTGTTCAGGACGCAGATAAGAGGCTATCTCGTCGAAAGAATCCCAGTTGTTTTGGAAGAAAACGATATTCGCTTTTCCTGCACCAGCTTTCAATGAAGGCAGCACACTGGGAAGCTGCAACTTGTTTGTAGCGACAATAATGTAGTCGAAATCATTGTCTGCCGATAATTCATCTATAATATGCGGATTGAATATGATGTCCGACACTTTTCTTTCGCCATTCCTGAAATCTTGGCAGACAATATGGATGCCATTTTCACGCAAGGCGTTTCTTTTTTCACTGCGGGCAAGTATGGTCACATCATGTCCTTTCTTGTGAAGTAGCCAGCCGTATGTACTGCCCACGACACCTGCTCCGTAAATCAATATTTTCATAGTGATATATAGTTTAAAGAGATTATGCAAATATATTGGAATAACGTGCTTTATGCGATTTTATTGCCTGTATTTTACACTCAATGCTACATAGTAGGAATGCCGAATAGAAAATAGGAAGATGCAATTGAGGAAGAAAAGGACAAATAAGTCAGCAGGAAAACTTCCCCTGCGACAGCCTTATCTCCGATAATTCTCTTTCAAAATTCGTTGCAGGTCAGACAATCGGTAAAGTATCTTCCCTGCAATCTGCGTGTATGGGAAAATGCCTTTGTCCCGATAGTCCTGCAAAGTGCGGGGAGAGAGGAAGAGCCTCTCGCATACTTCTCTCCCTGTGAGATAGAGTTCTCCCCCGAATAGGGGGCGGTGTGTCTGTGCCGTTGCCCGCACACGCTTTGTGAGGTTTCTGATGCCCGAAATGAGCTGTTTCATTTCGGGTGTTTCTTTGCTGATGGTTTCATATTCCATAGTTCGTTTATTTATGAGGGTCAGACTTGGCGAGGAGCTTCTCAACGTCCTCACGTTTGTAATAGCATTTATGCCCGATTTGAATGAAGGGCAACACGGATGTATCCCGGTAATGTTGGAGTGTCCGCTTGCTGATGTTCAGTATTCGGCACACGTCTCCATTGTGCAGGAGGTCGGGCAGCTCGGCAGGTGGGGCGAAATGCTCGTTAAAGCAGTCGGTCAGCTCCGCGATGCTCTCTTTCAGTTCCTCCCAAGCGGAGGTGTCAATGGCTGTAAATCTCATTTTTCGTTGTTGTTTTATTTGCGTAATTATTGATTTCTGACGCAAAAGTAAGCAGTGGATTTCGATTTCCGAAGAGGTAGGGATAAGCAGGGAAGAAGAGGGAAACGGCAGGAAGTCCGCACACCATACATCCCTGTTTTTCCCCTTTCAAATCCTCCTGCATCGCTCCAAAAGTCATTTGTTCCTTACGAAAAGTGCAAAACTCTGCGAAGTATTGCAGACCTCACACTTTCCCACCGTGCAATCCGCACACTCCTTTTGCCCCTTTCCCTCCGTTATTGAGGGAGAAAGGGCTTTTTTATTGTGTCATAGCAGAGAAAAGTGATGTAGTCTGATGCAAGAACACCGCAGATGTTGGCTCATTGCAAAAGGCAGCCTAACTTGGCTTTGGCAATCGAAAACGTGCCAAACATCAAAAACAAGTAATAGAAAGCAATCCGTACAATGAAAAGAGAAAACAACGACAACACTTCAAGGAATACCCAAATTGAGGAGTTCCTTTCGGCTCGGTACGAGTTCCGTTACAATACCGTGTTAAACCGGGCAGAGTACCGTCCGCGAGAAACAGGGAACTATGTGGCGATAGACCGCTACCGCATCAATACCCTTAAGCGAGCCTTGGACAAGGAAATCAATGTACAGACCTCGCCCGAGAACCTGTACAGCATCATCGAAAGCGATTTCTCCCCACGCATCAACCCTGTGCAGGCTTATTTCCACAGCTTACCGATAATGGAAGAAGCCAAGAAAGGAGCGATTACCGCCCTTGCCGACTGCGTGAGCGTAGCCAATCCAGAGAAATGGAGGGAATACCTTACCAAATGGTTGGTGGCAGTGGTCGCCAATGCGATGGACGACAGGCAGTGCTGTAACCACACCTGTCTTGTACTGACAGGTGAGCAAGGCAAATTCAAGACCACGTTCTTTGACCTGCTCTGTCCACCTGCACTGTCAGACTATCAATATACGGGAAAGATATATCCGCAGGAAAAGGATGTGCTGAGCCTTATCGGTCAAAACCTCATCATCAATATCGATGACCAGCTCAAAGCCCTCAACAAACGAGACGAGAACGAACTGAAGAACCTGATTACCTGCCCACAGGTGAAGTACCGTATGCCTTATGAAAAGCACATCGAAGAGCGACCGCACTTGGCGAGCTTCGTAGCATCGGTCAATGGCAACGATTTCCTCACCGACCCGACTGGGAGCAGACGTTTCCTCCCATTTGAGGTGCTTGCAATAGATATAGAACGTGCCAAGATAATCCCAATGGATGCCGTGTATAGCGAAGCGAAAGCATTGCTGAAAGACGGATTGCGCTATTGGTTCAATGATGAGGAGATTGCCGAACTGCACCGAAACAGCGAAGCATTCCAAGTCTATACGGCAGAAATGGAACTGTTGCTCCGTTACTTCACCTTTCCCACGGAAGCCGAGAAAGCCACCAAGCGTTTCTATATGACCAATTCGGAAATCGTGGGTTATCTCTCTATCTATACCAGACAGCAGCTCTCACCCAAACGGATGGGCGAAGCCCTGCGAAAGGCAGGCTATGCGAGAGAATGCCGCAGGGTAAATGGCAATCCCGTATATGTGTATGCCATCCGCAAGATTTTTCCCGAGCAACCTCCATAGCATTCAGTTATTACCAATCCCTTTGTTATACTCCTTTCTCTTTTCTTTCCTATTCTCCTTACTACATTACTACAAACAAGGATAATACGGTGAAAGAAAAAGGATTGCAAGGGGTATTCATCTTGCGACACAGCTTACTACCATCTTTCTACGCTTCTACGATAGTATGAATGAGGGAGGTGTAGAAAGGAGGTGTAGAAAGATAAAACTGAATGAAGTGTTACACTTTTCTCTTTCACTGTCAATTACTTATCCGACTGTAGAAGGGTAGTAAGATAAAAAGGGGAAAATTCCAAAAAGAGAAAACAGAGCGAACAATAAAATATCTAACAATCCAAATCCAACGATAACAACAATGAACAGCGAATATTACAATTTACAAAACATCAAGAACATACCCATAGTGGACTATCTTCATGCCTGTGGCATACAGCCCGTCAAGAAATACGGCAGTTATGCCCTTTACAACGCACCTTATCGGGAAGACCATAACGCCAGTATGAAAGTGGATTTTGCACGCAACCTCTGGTACGATTTCGGCTTGGGCAAAGGCGGCAGCATCATAGACCTCGTGATGCTGTTGCAAGGGTACGATGCTCACAAAGCAATGAGCCTTTTGGCAGGGAACAACCTTTCCTTTCATAGTGCAACTCCTCCAAAGGAAAAAGTCGCTGCACTGTCCCCGAGCGTAAGGCACATTCTCGGCATCAGCGAGGAGGTACCCCCACATCTGCAACACTATTTGCAGGAGGAACGCAAGATTGACCTTTTGCTTACCAAACCCTATCTGCGTTCCGTATGCTACGAAGTGGGAGGAAGAACTTACACCGCCATAGGATTTTCCAACCGTGCAGGAGGGTATGAACTCCGGGACGACAAGACGTTTAAGGGAACAATTGCTCCAAAGGATATTTCCGTAATTGCAGGAGAAGCGAATAACGCTCCTCTCTGTATCTTCGAGGGCTTTATGGACTTCCTTTCCTATCTCACGATGAAAGGACAAGATATCGCTCCCTGCCTTGTGCTGAACTCCGTAAGAAATATCCATAGAGCCGTTGCATATCTCCGTGAACATCATATTGCCTACGTTCGTGCGTTTCTTGACAACGATGAAGCAGGACGGCAAGCCTTGCAGGTTCTTCAATCGGCAGGAATGAGCGTAGAGGATATGAGCCGACATTATGGCGGATATAAAGACCTTAACGAGTACCAGGTTTCACGTCAGAAAGCGATGGAACAGAAACAGAAGAAACCTCAATCGGTTGTCAAACGGGGATTTCACAGATAAGGCAAAAGAGTGCAATCAAAACCAAAAATCAATCGGGTATCCTTAGGGACTAAAAGAGAACAAAAGCAGACAGATGGCTTTGTTTCGAGAGCGATGGCAGTTTTCCCAACTGCAAGTTTCCTCAAGAGAAACTTAGAAACAAAGCCCTCTGAGCATTCAGGAAATGCAATTACCGTAAAGGCGAACTTCGGACAGGGCGGAGCGGCATTTAGAAGAAATGCCATAGCTCATTAGGGCATTTTCTTCACGCTCCACTCCGTTACCGCTAAAAAAGCCCTACTGAGCCAAGGGACTCCGCCCCTTTGGATACCCCTTAAACCAATATTCAACTTATGGGCTACGCAGTATTACATATAGACAAGGCTCGGGGCAACGACTCGGCAATGACCGCCCACATTGAGCGTACATTCGTGCCGAATAATGTCGATGCCACCCGCACGCACCTCAACCGTGAGTTGGTGCAATTCCCCGCAGATGTCACCAACCGCACGGAAGCCATAGAACACCGCATTGCCACGGCAAACATTTATCGAAAGGTGGCAGACAACCAAGTTAAGGCTTTGCGGTTTATCCTTTCCGGCTCGCACGAGGATATGCTCCGACTTGAAAGCGAGGGGCGTTTGGGAGAGTGGTGCAACAGCACGATGCAGTGGCTTTATTCCACCTTTGGTAAGGAAAATGTAGTGGCAGCTACACTTCACGCAGACGAGGAAACACCACATATCCATGCTACGATAATACCCATCGTGCAAGGAGAAAGACGAAAAGCCAAGACCGAAGCCGAAAACGGGAAACGCAAGTACAAGACCAAGAAGAACAAGGTACGGCTCTATGCCGATGATGTGCTTACCCCGAAGAAATTGGAAGAGTACCAAACTACATACGCAGAACAGATGAAACCTTTCGGGTTGGAGAGAGGTATATATGGCTCGGAAGCCAAACACCGCTCTAATATGGAGTATTACAAGGAGATACTCATGGAGACAGAACAGAAGCAAACCGAAGAAGCCGAACTTATCGAAAAGATAAGGGAATTGGAAAAGCAGGCAGGTAAACTTCGGGTAAAGGGTACGCTCTACTCGCTCTTTGGCAATATGGAACTTGACAAGGCGGAGAAGCGTATCGGAGAGTTGGAAAGGGAGATGGAGCATCAGAAGTTCCTTGCAGAAAAGGAAAAAGCCAACATTCGTAAGGAGATTATTCTCCTGCAGGATACCATTGCAGATAAAGACAAGACCATAGCTGGCCAGCAAAAGGAAATCAAGGTGTATGAAGAGGAGCGGAGTTTCATTCGGCGTTTCTTCCACAGTTTCTTCCTCTTGCTTAATATTCGTCTGTTGCTTCGCAAGATGGGCGTTGATGACGACACCTTTGTCAGAATGCACCAAAAGCAGGTAGCGGTACGTAGTACGGCTGATGTGTATTCAGGAATGTACAAACGTAACTTCACAGAAGAGAATGCCGAACTCCGTATAACGACCAATGAGAAGCGGCAGCCTGTCCTCACCATCAACGGTCTGTCCGTCCCCGATTGGTGTGAACAGAAGTGGCAACAACTCATTCACCGCAACCGTTCACAACGGCTGTAATCGTTTTTTCTTTCATCGCCAAAGAAGAAAAACACGAAAGAACGCTCACTTTTCCACATAAAGTGTTACTTTTGCAACTGAAATAGTGAGTGTTCTATACGACCTGCATCTAATCGCAGAACCTTGTAATCTAGCCATCTAGTCCGAAATCATATTTTTAGGGGAGCAAACTATTTTTGCCTTACTGGGTGGTCAATAATTCTCGCCCTGACGAGTTTATTTTCTTGACTTTTTCATAAGGTATTGGGAGGAATATAAAGTTCTACAACTTTAAACTACCCTGCCAAAGTATTAAAAATAATTGGTAGCATATAATATGGGTAGTAGCAACTACATAGCAACAGCAAATAACTATGTTATAGAAAGGAAAAAAAGTAGGTTTGTAACAGTAAAATAAACACCAACCTGTTGTCTAAAATGGGGAGGATACTAAAGGAATAAATTAATATGTCACAAAAGGGAAGCGTATTTCAAAAAGGAGGAGGTGGGACAAACTTTGAACAACTCGTTCAAACGGCGTTTCTTACAACTCTTATCATTCATGGTAATGCTCCATGTCTTGATTCTGGTGAATTATCGGAGGTTGCACTACAAGTAACTAACAGAGGCTATGAAACTGATGATTTTATGGTTACGGCAAAATCAGCAAGTGGTGAACATCGTATATTGATTCAGGTAAAACACGATATATCATTTACTGTTGATAATGAAATATTCAAAGAGGTAATTAATGCTTTTTGGAAAGACTATAATAATACTTCAATTTTTGACAAATCAAAAGATAAACTTATTATAATAAAGAATGGTTTAACTAAAGATGAAAGAAATCATCTTAAATCGCTTTTTAATTGGGCAAAAAATCACGCAACAGAAGCAGATTTTATTACCGAAGTAAACAGGATAAAAGGAAAGAAAGACCGATTAGATGTTTTTCGTGAGGTGCTAAAAGAAGCAAATAAAAATACATATTTGACAGATAAAGAACTTTGGGAGTTTTTGAAATGTGTTGATGTTTTGGAATATGATTTCCTAAACGAAGGGAGTATTGATAAAACATATTTTCTCAATCTGATTAAGCTCAGTAAAAACAAAAATTCGGCAACAACCGAAAAAGATATTTGGGACAGTATTTTTGCTTATGTTGCTACGCTTAATCCAAATGGTGGAAGTGTGACACTTGAAAGTATTAAAGATAAAGATTTCTTTCAGCATTTTGATAACACACATTTAACTCCATACTTCAAAGCCGTTGAAAAACTTAAATCAGACAGCAATGAGATTTTACGACCAATAAAAACTTATATTGGAAAAGGAGAAAACGAATTTCATTTACAACGATCAGAATTAAGAGAAAAAATTTTAGTTGGTCTAAGTAATTCCCAACTAACGATTGTGACAGGAAAACCTGGAGTTGGGAAATCAGCTGAAATCAAAGAGATCCTTGAAAAAGATTATCCTAATGCAAGTGTGTTTGTTTTCAGAGCAGACCAATTCAATGAATCTACGCTCGCCAATGTTTTCTCAAGTCAAGGGGTAAATGAAACAATACAAAATATTTTCTCATGTATCTCCCTTATTCCTGAAAAAATTATTTTCGTTGATAGCTTGGAAAAGCTATTGGAAGCAGACCCCGAATGTGCCTTTAAACAGTTATTAGCGTTACTTAAAGAGCATCCAGAAATTAAATTAATTGCTTCGTCACGGAAATATGCGATTGATTTAATTACATTAAAATTTGGTATTGATAAAGACAATATATGTATAATTGACATTCCAACGCTTAATGAAGAAGAATTAAAACTTGTAGCTGAAAACAAA
>ERZ773006.847-NODE-847-length-11781-cov-5.58434_pt1 | contig 11781 bp, 8 predicted proteins | sample MGYA00580843_ERZ773006 | MGnify/ENA primary metagenome ERZ773006 (study PRJEB29015, sample SAMEA2738011) | human oral metagenome | biome: human oral; feature: human-associated habitat; material: dental | place: China | collected 2052 ... | reverse complement strand
GACCGTTTGCGGGTGTCCCCACGCCTAAGTCCCGGTCTTGACACAGCCCTCACCGACCCTGTCAGACATACATCAAGGAGAAATCCGACTGTGGCAAACATTAAGTCCCAGAAGAAGCGCATCCTCACCAACGAGAAGCGCCGCGTTCGCAACCAGTCTGTGAAGTCCGAGCTGAAGACCCTGGTCCGTCAGACCCGCGAGGCCGTCGAGGCCGGCGACAAGGACAAGGCTCTGGCCGCGCTGCGCGTTGCCTCGCGCAAGCTGGACGTCGCCGTCTCCAAGGGCGTCATCCACAAGAACCAGGCTGCGAACCGTAAGTCCAAGCTTGCGCGTCGCGTTGCCTCTCTCGGCGACTGAGCGATACCGCTGAGCAAACGAAAGAGCGGGCCACCCCGGTGGGGCGGCCCGCTTTCGTATGCCTTCTTCCCCGCTGTCGGGGCGTACGGCATGGCGAGGCCCGGGCCTCGTTGATGAACGAGGCCCGGGCCTGCCCTGATCCGTCAAAGCTTACTCGAGCTCGAAGGCACCCGTGTAGAGCTGGTAGTAGACGCCCTTCTGCGCGATCAGGTCCTCGTGCGTGCCGCGTTCAATGATGCGCCCCTGGTCCATCACCATGATGGCGTCGGAGTTGCGAACGGTGGACAGGCGGTGGGCGATGACGAAAACCGTGCGCCCCTCCATGAGATTGTCCATGCCCCGTTGAACCAGCGCCTCCGTGCGAGTGTCAATCGAGGAGGTCGCCTCGTCCAGGATCATGGCGGGCGGGTCTGCAACCGCAGCCCTGGCGATCGACAGGAGCTGCGCCTGACCCTGGGACAGGTTCGACCCGTTGCCCGTCAGCATCGTGTCGTAGCCTTCGGGGAGTCTGCGAATGAAGGAGTCCGCGTTGGCGAGCTTCGCGGCCGCGATGCACTCCTCGTCGGTGGCATCCAGGCGCCCGTAGCGAATGTTCTCCATGACCGTTCCGGTAAAGAGCTTCACCTCCTGGAGGACGACGCCGAGAGAGCGGCGCAGATCCGACTTACGGATCTTGTTGACGTTGATGCCGTCGTAGCGGATCTTCCCGTCGTCGATGTCGTAGAAGCGATTGATCAGGTTCGTGATCGTCGTCTTTCCGGCTCCGGTGGCGCCCACGAACGCGATCTTCTGCCCCGGCTTAGCCCACAGGGAAATGTCGTGCAGGACTTCCTTCTCCCCGTCGTAGGAAAAATCGACGCCTTCCATGACGAGTTCACCGCGCAGGCGCGTGTAGGTGACGGTTCCCTCCGCCTGGTGGGGGTGGCGCCACGCCCAGATGCCCGTGCGCTGCTCGGTCGGCTCGATAACCCCGTCGGCACCCTCACGAGCACGCACGAGCGTCACGTACCCGTGGTCCTCCTCGGCCTCCTGGTCGATCAGCGCAAAGACGCGTCCTGCCCCGGCCAGGCCGAGCGTGATCATGGGAACCTGCATGGACATCTGGCCGATCGTCTGAGAAAAGTTGCGAACCATGCCCAGGAACGAGACGACCACTCCGACGGTGACGACGTCGAAGCCGACGAGGTGGAGATTCGGAGTCTGACGCAGGATCATGATTCCACCGACGATCGCGACGACGACATACATGATGTTGCCGATGTTGCCCAGCGCCGGCATGAGGACGTTTCCGTAGATGTTGGCCTTCTGCGAGGATTCGAAGAGCTTAGCATTGTAGGCGAGGAAATCCTCCTTCACGGCCTGCTCGTGGTTGAAGACCTGCACGACCTTCTGACCGTCCATCATCTCCTCGATGTAGCCTTCCTCGTCGGCCAGGGCCTTCTGCTGGGCGCTCATGAAGCGCCCCGAAAGACCGCCCAGCTTTCCGGTGAGCGAGGCCATGAGGGCACCGACGATGAACACGACCAGGGCAAGCCACACGGAGTAGTACAGCATCGTCGCGATGAGAACCACGATCGTGAGCCCGGACTGGACGAGGGTGGGGATCGACTGGCCGATGAGCTGGCGGATGGCGTCCGTGTCGTTGGTGAAGGTCGACATGATCGCCCCGTGAGGATGGGTGTCGAAGAAGCGCAGCGGGAGACGTTCCATCGAGTCGAACATGTCGTCGCGCATGTGCTTGAGAGTCCCCTGGGTGACGATCGCCATGGCGCGCGTGTAGATGAAGCTTCCGACAATGCCGACGCCGAAGATGATGCCCATCGTGAGCACAAGGCGCACCAGGGTGGGGCGCACCGCGTCAAATCCGCTCTCCAGGCCGGGGGTGACGACCGTGTCGACGATTCTCTGCATGAAGATCGCTCCCACGGCGGAGGCGATAGCAGCCAGGATGATACACACGATCGTCAGACCGATGCGCACCGGGTAGTGGCGGACGATGTAGCGCATCAGCCTCGGGAAGGGATGCTCGATCCCCTCGAGCTTCTCGCCGTCCGCACTCGCTCCACGTATGCGGGCCATGTCAGGCCACCTCGCTTTCCTTGGCTGCGTTCTGAGAATCGTAGATCTCGCGGTACTCCCCACCCGCCGCCATCAGTTCCGCATGGGTGCCTCGTTCCTTGATGCGTCCATCGTCGAGGACGATGATCTGGTCGGCGTGCTCCACGGAGGTCAGGCGCTGGGCGATGATGATGGTCGTTGTCCCCGGAATCTCCGTCTCGAAGGCTTTGCGGATGAGCACGTCCGTGCGCGTGTCCACGGCGGACGTGGAGTCGTCCAGGATGAGGACCTTCGGGTTCTTCAGCAGCGCACGCGCGATGCACAGGCGCTGCTTCTGTCCGCCCGACACGTTCGTTCCACCGCGGGCGATCACGTAGTCGTAGCCGCCGGGCAGCTGCTGGATGAACTCATCAGCCTGAGCGAGCTCGCAGGCGCGGACGATCTGCTCGTCGGTGGCCTCGGGGTTACCCCAGCGCATGTTGTCCTTGATGGTTCCCGAGAATAGGACGTTCTTTTGCAAGACGACGGAGACCGCGTCGCGCAGGGACTGAAGGTCATAGTCGCGCACGTCACGCCCGCCGACCGTCACCACGCCCTCGGAGACGTCGTAGAGGCGGCAGATGAGCTGAATGAGGGAGGTCTTGGCCGAGCCGGTTCCGCCGACAATACCGAGCGTGGAGCCAGACTCAATGCGCAGGTCGATGTCCGACAGGGCGTTCTCCTCGGCCTTGTCGGAGTACTTGAAGGACACTCCCTCAAAGACGACGGTGCCGTCGGCCACCTCGGTTGCCCCACCGGGGGGCGAGGACAGGGAGGGCTCATGGGTGAGAACCTCGGCGATGCGGTGCGCGGACTCGGCAGCCATGGTCGTCATGACGAAGATGAAGGCGAGCATAAGCATGTGCGACAGAATCTGGATGCCGTAGGTGATGAGCGCGGTCAGGCCGCCCTTGGTGAGCTCCGTGCCCGCTGAGTTGACGATGATCCCCGCCCCGAAGTAGTCGACGGCCATGATCGCGGAAAAGATGAACAGCATCATGACAGGGCCGTTGAGGGCGATGAGCTTCTCTGCATTGGTGAAGTCCTTGCGCACGTCCTGAGATGCGGCGCGGAACTTGGTCGTCTCGTGCTCCTCGGTGACAAAGGACTTGACCACGCGGATCGCCGCAACGTTCTCCTGGACAGAGTTGTTGAGCGCGTCGTACTTCTTGAAGATGCGGCGGAAAATCGGGAAGGCCACGAGAACAATGAGCGCGAGAATGATCGCCAAAACAGGCACCATCGCCAGGAAAATGAGCGCCATCGACACGTTGATGCGCCACGCCATGACGATGGAGAAGACGATCATGAGCGGGACTCGCACGGCGATGCGAATGAGCATCCCGAAGGCATTTTGGACGTTGGTGACATCCGTTGTCATCCGCGTGACCAGGGAGGAGGTCGAGAACCGATCGATATCGGCAAAGGAGAAGTCCTGGACGCGGAAGAAGAGGTCTTGACGCAGGTTCTTCGCCAGGCCAACCGACGCGGTCGCCGAGAAGCGCGCGGCGAGAACACCGCACGCCAGCGAGGCAAAGGCCAGGCCGATGAGGATCGTTCCCAGACGCGCGACCGGGGCGAGGGACGTGCCGTCAAGGGCGTCCACGAGGGAAACCATGATCAGCGGGATCAGGCACTCGAAAACAACCTCGCCCACGATAAAGAGCGGGGTGAGGAGCGCGGGAGACTTAAACTCTCGCAGCCGACCCAGCAGTATTCCAATTGTTCTCATCTGTGTCCTTCCACTGACATCTGTCCCATCGCGGGCGCCTCGCGCACCGCACCCGCCCCGCGCTCAGCGTCCGCGCAGCCGGCAAATCGTGATGATGGCCTTCTCGATCGCCCGCTGGGGGTCGCGCGACTCGCCCTTCGTTTCTGCATCCGCGGTAGCGATCGCTCCGAAGACCGCGGCCAGGGAGTTATCGGACCAGCCACGCAGCTCGCGCCGGGCTCGGTCCACCTGCCAGGGGGCCATCTTCAGGGACGAGGCACCCCCTCCAATTGACACCTTCGCCATCGCCCGGAACTTCATCGCGAGTGCGGCGACGAGCACCTGCGGGGCGATGCCGGTGGCGAAGGCGTGGCGTGTCAGGGTCAGTGCCTTCGCGGAGTGTCCGGCGACCGCAGCATCGGCCACGTCGTAGCCGGTGGCTTCCACGCGCCCGGCCTGGTAACGGCGCACGTCCTCCAGGGTGATGCGTCCACTCACGTCGGACAGGAGCTGCGCGAGCGCCCCCGCCATCGCGCGCGGATCGTTGCCCAGAGCGTCGACGAGGGCCTGCATGGCCTCGTTGTCCATCTGTCGGCGTGCGGAACGCACGTCGGAGGCGATGAGCGCGAGCTTCTCGCGGTCATTCTTGAGGGGTTCGGCGGGGATGACGGGCCACTTGGCCTTGGCGATCGCGTCGATGACCTTCTTGCCCCGCGCGTTGCCGCCGGGGTGGGCGAGGAAAAGCCACACGTCGGGGGCTGGAGCACTCGCGTAGGCGATCAGGTCGGCGGCGAGGGCGTCACTCATCGTTTCGAGGTCGCGGATGATGACCATGCGGGACTCCCCGAAGAGGGAGGGGGAGGCAATGACGTCGATCTGCCCGGCCTGGTAGGTGGCGGCGACGATGTCCGTGCGTTCGAGGTTGGGATCGGCCTGGTGGGCGAGGAAGCGCAGCTGGTCAAGCGCACGGTCAACGAGGAGCCCCTCGCTTCCTTTGATGAGGACGATGGGAGCCAGCGCTACCTGGGTGGGCGTCGCGCCTCGCCCGCCGCGTGCTGCCACGTCTCCCTGCCTTTCCACACCGCTTCTGATTGTCTAAGTCTGCCACTGAGCGCGCTCGTGTGCGCCCGCCTTTGCCCTGAGCGGACACATCCCGTGGCCGGTCTCACCGAAGCGACCCGCGAGGCGCCTTAAGCCGAACTCCCGCACCGATGCGGGGCCGCGGGCCTATGGCCCCGCCGGGAAATCACCGTCCCCTGGCATCCTCTACGACCGGTGCACCCCATCGTCGCCACGCCACCCACGCGCCCCACCCGGCTCCCGCGCACGCGTAGAGGGACAGGAGCGTGGGCGGGCCGCCCGGTACCTGGATGCCCGAGGCGGCGAGCCCCGAAAAGAAGCGCGCGAGTGCGGCGATCCACGCGGTCCCCCACGAGGCGAGCCAGGCGCACGCGGACGCCACGGTCGGGGAAACGGGAGCGAGGAGGGCTCCGGCCAGGCCGGCGAGGGTGACCAGGGGAACGGCGGGTTCCGCCAGGACGTTGGCTGCTATCCCCCACACGGGAACCGTGCCGGACAGCGAGACGATGAGCGGCGCGGTGAAGACCTCTGCGAGGGCGGGAACGCAGGTGCCCTCGACGAGGGCACGCACCGCTCGCCCGAGCCGCGTGTCCGCCCTCAGTCGTCGGCGCGCACGCCTGATGAGGACCGCGCTGGGGCCGACGAGGGCGAGGGCAGCAAGGCACGACAGGGCGAAACCGTAGGAGCGCGACGCCCATGGATCGAGGATCAGGGACACGATGACGACACCGCTCAGTGCGGCAACGGCTTGTCCCTCCCGCCCGAGAACCAGCCCGAGGCAGGCCACGGCCGCGACGCACACCGATCGCAGGACGGAGGGCTGGGGTCCAACAAGGATCACGATGCCGCAGAGCACGACCGCCGTGGCCACTAGGCGCAAAACCTTGCGTGCCGGCAGCACGAGGTTCAGGGCCGCGAGGATGATCACGATGTGCGATCCGGACACTGCCGTGAGGTGGGTCAGGGAGGTCGTCTTCATGGCCTCGGCAAGGTCGGCGCTGAGGAGTCGGTCGTCACCGATGGCCATCCCGGGGACAAGGGCTCGCGCGTGCCCGGGAAGCGTCTCACAGGCGGCGACGAAGGAGCGGTGAGTGACACGCATCCAGGCGTAGACGCCGCCCGGCCGCTCGATGAGGGAGGCGCGGCGAGCTCGCACGGCCCCCACCGAGGGAGGCGCGGAGGCGAAGGAGGGGTCGAGGGTGCCCGTCACCTCGAAGACGTCGCCGCGAGCAGCGCCCTCCCACCCGGGCGCGCTCACGAGGGCGCGAGCCTGGGAAGGCGCCCATCGGATGCCGTCGAAGACCTCGGCGATGCGCACGCGGGCCCGCCGCCGCGCGACGTGACCGGAGGAGAGCGGAGCCGGGTCGTCTTCGAGCACGACGCGCGCGCGGATCGGCCCGGCCTCACCGCGAGCCGGATCTGCGTCGTAGCGTTGCCGCGCCATGCCGGCAACCGCGAGCGCGCAGGCGAGGCAGGCGCACAGGAGGGCGACACCCATGCGCGCCGATCGCGGAGGAGTCCTGGCATGCCGGGGTGGGTGGGTGTGTCGGCGCGAGTACGCGTACGATGCCGAGGCCGCGCAGCACAGGACCAGGAGTGCCGCGGCGAGGGGCCAGGGAGGTGGGCGGCTGGTCGCCCACCAGGTGGCGGCCCAGGTTGAGGCGGCGGCGGGAAGCAGACGCAGGTCGATCATGACGGGGGCTTGTCGCTCGTTCATGGGCACACTCCCGGGCGTATCTTCTCGATCAGTGCGGGACCTATTCCGGGCACCTCGTCCAGCGCGTCGACGCTGGTGATGCGGGGGTGGGTCGTGCGGTACTGGATGATCCGCGAGGCGAGGGCCGGGCCTATCCCCGGGAGGGTTTGCAGATCCTTGTCGCTGGCGGTGTCCAGTCGGACGCAGGAGGCGGTCGCCTCGTTGGCGGCGTCCGTGTCGGGGCTTTGCCCCGCATGGGTGAGGCGTATGTGTTCTCCATCAGCGAGGACGCGGGCGAGGTTGAGGGAGTCGAGGTCGGCGTCGGGCAGGGCTCCTCCAGCTGCGTCGATGGCATCGATGATGCGGGAGGAGGCGGGGAGGGTGAGAACTCCGGGGGAAGCCACCGCCCCGGACACGTAGACGGTGACCTGTCCTCCCGCCGTGGGTGGGCTGGCGGTGGGGCCCGTCTGGGCGTCGGTTGATTGTCCGTTCTCGCCTGTTTCGCTCGCGGTCTGTTCCGTCCGCGGCGCCTGGGCGTTGCCCGCGTGTTTCCAGATGCTGACGGCGGTGATGAGGACGAGGACGAGGATGAGAGCCGCGACGGTCGCACCTCCCGGGAGGAGCCGGGCCACCCGCTTGTCTGCGGCCTCGTCCTCCTGCGAGACAGCGGAATCGTACACGGCCTTGGTCAGGGCCCTCATGCGCCTGCGAGCCAGCAGTTGCGACAGGTTCATAGTTGGGACGCTACGCCCGCTGGCGGCGCGTGTCAGGGGCTTTTTCTTTCCCTGTGCATGGCGCCGTCGGTGCCGGCAGGCTTGTGGATGCATCCCACATGGTTGTCCCAGCCCATAAGTCGCACGGAGGTCGGGCGCCAAGGGATACTGGTGCGGGAAGACACAGCCACGCGGCGCTTGCGCGCCCTCAGTCCGAAAGACATCACCATGAGCGAGAACATTGAGGACCTCAAGGCACGGCTTGCGCAGGCCGAGGCCGCCGCGAAGGCGGCCAAGGCGGAAGCCGCTCGCGCAAAGGCCGAAGCGTTGCGCGCCCAGCTCGAAGCGGAAAGGACGAGCGCTGCCCCGAGCCCTGAGCCGTTGGAGGCGGCCTCCCCCGCCCGCGCCACGCAAGAGGCCGCCGCGCGAGGCGACGCCACTCAGCCCGGCCCTGCCTCGTCCCCCGCGCACGCATCCGGCCTCTCTCCCTTCGCCGCCCACATTCAGGCCGCCTACTCCTGGGATGTTCCCGCCGTCACCGTCGGAACCCTCATTGACGAGGGCGTGCGCGTGCCCGGCGTGAGCGCAGCGATGCCTCTGCCGATGTTCAACCGTCACCTCCTGGTCGCCGGGGCAACCGGCACGGGCAAGACACGCACCCTCCAGCTCCTCGCCGAAGGGCTGTCAGCCGGCGGTTCCTCGGTGCTCCTGTGCGACGTCAAAGGCGACCTGACGGGCCTGGCCGAGCCGGGTACGAGCTCGGAGAAGCTCCTCTCTCGCACGGCGGCCAACGGGCAGCAGTGGGCAGCCAGCGCCTTCCCCGTTGAGCTGCTGAGCCTGGGCGGGGCGGACGCGCAGTTCCCGGGCGTGCCGGTGCGCGCCGAGGTGAGCGATTTCGGGCCGATCCTGCTGGCACGTGCGCTCTCCCTCAATACGACGCAGGAGCAGGCCCTCCAGTTGATCTTTGCGTGGGCCGATTCCCAGGGATTGGAGCTGGTGGACCTGCCCGACCTGCGTTCGGTGATCTCCTTCCTCACCAGCGAGGATGGAAAGGATGAGCTGGCGGAAATCGGCGGCGTCTCCAAGGCAACGGCCGGGGTGATCCTGCGCGCCCTGACGGCTCTTGAGTCCCAGGGCGGCGGCCAGTTCTTCGGCGCGCCGGGCTTCGACACGGCGGACCTGATCCGTTCGGATTCGAGCGGCAGGGGCATCATTTCGCTGCTGGGCGTGGGCGACATTTCGTCCCGTCCCGCCCTGGTCAGCGCGGTCATCATGTTCCTGTTGGCGAACCTGTTTTCGACGCTCCCAGAGGTCGGTGACGTCCCGCGTCCCAAGCTCGTCTTCTTCTTCGACGAGGCCCACCTGTTGTTCGCCGATGCAACGAAGGAGTTCGAGCGTCAGGTCGTCCAGACGGTGCGGCTCATTCGGTCCAAGGGCGTGGGCGTGGTCTTCGTGACGCAGACTCCCAAGGACATCCCCTCTGACGTGCTCGCCCAGCTAGGGTCGCGTATTCAGCACGGGCTTCGCGCCTCCACTCCGGAGGACTTCAAGAAGCTCAAGGCCACGGTTCAGACGTTCCCCAAGACGAGCCTCGAGCTTGACGAGGTCCTCACCACGCTGGGCACGGGCGAGGCCGTGGTGACGGTCCTCGATCCCAAGGGCAACCCCACTCCGGTGACGCCCGTCGGCATCTGGGCGCCCGCCTCCGTCATGGGCCCCGCCTCGTCCGACACCGTGGCACGCATCAACCAATCCAGCGTCATCATGGGCCGCTACCGCGACGCCGTGAACCCCGATTCGGCCGAGGAGAAGCTCGAGCGTCGAAGCGCACAGGCCCAGGCAGCGCGCGAGGAAGCCATCGCTCAGGAGGAGGCCGCCAAGGAAGCCGAACGCCAGCGCAAGGAAGCCGAACGCGCCGCCAAGGAAGCCGAGAAGGCCGCCGCCAAGGAAGAGGCCGCACGCCAAAAGGAAATGGAGAGGCTGCGTCGCCAGGTCGAGAAGCAGCAGGAGAAGGAGGAGGCCGCTCGCCAGCGCGCCGCCGAACGACGCACCCGCCAGGTCGAAAACGTCCTCGGGTCGGTCCTGCGTACAGCCGGCCGCGAGATTACGCGCTCTATTTTCGGCACGCGCAAGCGCTGACATCGCCACTATGTGGCGCGAGGCCGGGGCTAGGGACTCACATTGAGGATCTCGAGCCCCGGCCTCGTCTCACAGTTCGGCCACTGGGCCAAGAGAAGGCAAAATGGGGTAGTCTGCAACGCAATCGACCAATAGCCGCGGGAGAAGCTCATGCGCATCGGATTCATCGGAACGGGGGCCATGGCACAGGCCATCGCTCGCGGCGCCGTCGCGTCCGGTGTCGACCCCGCCACCCTGGTCTTTTCTAACCGCACGCCCGCCAAGGCGTGCGACCTGGCCGACGAGCTCGGGGCGAGCGCCGCATCCTCGAACGTGTCCCTGGCGCGCCAGGTCGACATCATCATCCTGGCAGTCAAGCCCAAGGACCAGCGCGCGGTCATCAAGGAGATCTCCTCCACCGTCGTGGGTCGGCCCGACGTGTGCGTCGCATCCCTGGCGGCGGGACGCACACTCGACCAGATCACCACTGACTTCGGCGCGGGCATTCCGCTCGTGCGCGTCATGCCGAACGTTGCAGCCACCGTCGGACAGTCCATGACCGCCTTGACGGCCACGCGCGCCACCGACGCGCAGGTCGACGCCGTTCGATCCCTCATGGATTCGGTCGGCCGCACCATCCTCATCGACGAGGACTTTTTCCCTGTCTTCCAGGCCCTGGCCTCGTGCTCTCCGGCCTGGTTTTTCCAGATTGTTGATTCTTTCGCCCGCGCGGGTCTCAAGTACGGACTGTCCAAGGACAGCGCCGTCGAGATCGCGGCGCAGGCGATGGCGGGGGCCGCGGCGCTGCTCCTGGCCGAGCGCGAGAACGGAACCATCCCCGCGCAACTCATTGATCGTGTGACAAGCCCCGGCGGGACCACAATCGCGGGATTGCTGGCCGCCGAGGAAGGCGGTTTGTCGACCGCACTGGTTGGTGCCGTCGACGCCTCCATCCACGCCGACTCCCATCTCGGCTGATTCCACCTGCCGCGAGGCGGCTTACCTCTCCACTTTTGCGCTGTCGCGCACCCTCAACACAGGAACACTCATGTTGCTTTTCAACGCAGTCGTGCTATCCGTGATCGTCATGCTGGTCCTCAGCATCGCTCGCGTACACGTCGTCATCTCCCTTTTCGTCGCCTCCCTCGTGGGCGGCCTCGTGGCCGGAATGGGCATGTCCGGCACCATGGTGGCCTTCCAGGATGGCCTCGCCGGCGGCGCGAAGATCGCACTGTCCTACGCCCTGCTCGGCGCGTTCGCCATGTCGGTCGCCCACTCGGGGTTGCCTCGCCTCCTGGCCAATTGGATCATCAAGAAGCTGCGCAGCGCTGATGACTCTAACTCAGCGCGAGTTGCCCGATCCGCCAAGTGGGGCATCCTCGGAGGCGTCCTCGTCATGGGCGTGATGAGCCAAAACCTCATCCCGATTCACATCGCGTTCATCCCGCTGCTGGTTCCCCCGCTCATCGGCGTCATGAACGAGCTGAAGATGGACCGACGCTTGGTCGCCTGTGCGATCACTTTCGGCATCGTCACGACCTACATGTTCGTGCCGATCGGTTTCGGTCGTATCTTCCTGCACGACATTCTCTACAAGAACATTGAGGATGCGGGGCTGCCCGTCGAGGGCATCGTCAATCCGATGGCCGCCATGGCGATCCCCGCCCTGTCCATGGCGGTGGGTTGCTTCATCGCCCTGTTCGTCTCCTACCGCAAGCCGCGCGAATACGAGCAGCGCGAGACGGAGTTCAGCACGGGCAATGACAAGCCGATCAGCATGGTGAAGGTGTGGGCGGCCGTCGTCGCCCTCATCGCCTGCTTCGTGATCCAGGCGGTCCTGACCAAGATGGACTCCGATGCCGACCCGCTGCTCGTGGGTGCTCTCGTGGGTCTGTGCCTCATGCTCGCCATGCGTGTCGTCCCTTGGCAGCGGGCCGAGGACGTATTCAGCGGAGGCATGAAGATGATGAGCCTCATCGGCCTCATCATGATCACCGCGCAGGGCTACG